>Ga0164313_10005436_pt1 | contig 11265 bp, 10 predicted proteins | sample GuaBasSedimGuay4_FD_113735 | JGI IMG/M metagenome (GOLD analysis project Ga0164313, IMG submission 113735) | Subseafloor sediment microbial communities from Guaymas Basin, Gulf of California, Mexico - Guay4, Core 4569-4, 0-3 cm | ecosystem: Environmental > Aquatic > Marine > Hydrothermal vents...
CCGGCCACTCCATTGCTGGGTACTGACTATCTGGATCACCATACATACCCATGTTAAAAAAGGCACTCCAAACATTGCTGAGGTTCATCAGGGTAGCAACCACTGGTGGCCGGGCATCTGTCCCGCCGCCAAACGGCATAGCTACTTCCTGAACTTCCCTCGCAAGGCCGGTACCTGCCAGTGTAAACACTGCAAGCACCGTGAGTACCAGGAACCCGTATGTGTACCTGGAGTTCCTCATACTCTCTTTCACCTCCAATTCATATTTCGCGGTTGTGGAGAAATCCATCTTTGATCCCATCCACAGTTTCCGCGATCTATTGTAATAGTTACTATTTCGTTCACTTTCACTTTTTCACTTATTTATCAATCACTCAGGGTGAAATTAACAGTAAACGTTGTCCAGACACCTACCGGAATACCGTTATTCTGAGCCGGTGTCCACCTTGTATTCCATGCCGCTGACAGTGCCGCGTCATCCAGTGAGTTAACCCCGCTGGAGTTGTACAGCCTTACATCAGAGACTGAACCGCTGGAGGCTACATACACCCAGAGGGTGACTGTTCCCTCCACTCCGGCCTGTGCAGCCATCGCCGGATAATCCGGACGCGGCTGGTAGGTGCAGACCGGAAATACCTCTGCAGGCATGAACCGCGGCGGTCCCATTTCCTCTGTCTGCCCCTGATTGAGCTCTTCTCCCTGCTCAATCGTTTCAACCGTTGACAGTCCTGTCGTATCGGCATCAAGGGACAAAGTTATGTCCTGATTGATTTCCTCTACCATTTCTTCGGTTTCCTGCTCCAACTCTTCCTGTTCTGCCTCGACTTCCTCTTCCTGTTCCTCGACAGTGTCATCGAAAGCGATATCCGTTTCCACTGCTTCCATTTCGGAATCTGATGTACGGGTAGATAGTCTGCCCATCTCACCAGCCGGGATCAGCTCGAAGAAGATTAACAGAATGGCAAGTCCGATCACTACTCCCAGTTCAAAGTTCAGGGAGGAATTTCTGGAATCCGATCTGTTCTCAGTCATTTTCCCCCCTTCAATTGTACAATCCGAGATCTTCAGCATTGAACTGAATGCTGTAGATTTCCTCGAACCGCATGTCGTTAAAAAGACCAACAATATCTTCCATAGGAACTCTGGTATCAACGTTGAGCACAACCACATCTAGCTTCTGATTCTGCTCACGCCAGAACTTGTTGCTCAATCGGTTCAGCTGTTCGGCAACCTGATCAACAGGCATGTCGTAATCGCCGATCCTCGCAATAAGTTCACTGTTATCGTTCCCCGGATCGCTCTGCTTAATCCAGACAGTCACGGTAAGGAACTGTTTTCCAAGTTCGCTCATTACCTGTGGATGCGCCTGGGGAAAACGAACCCTCAACCCTCCTTCTTCCTTGAAAAGGGTGGTAGCCATAAAGAATACAAGAAGAAGGAAGACAATATCAGCCATAGTTCCCGTGAAAATCGTACTTCCGACTTTCATTCTGCTTTTGAACTTCATTATGCGCCACCTCCCATCCGCTGCTGAATTGTGATTCCCGTTCTGCTTACACCGTTCATGCGCAGAACATCAAGAGCATGAACCATGCCCTCGTAATCACAGTCAGGGAAGAATTTGAGGATTACTACGAGCTCGCTTTCTCTTACCGCAGACGCTATGTCTCCCTGTCTTGCATCGGAAAGCACCAGTGTATCTCCGAAGGCGACTTCACCGAAAACAGGGGAATTCTCCATCGGGGTGGCTGCTCCGAGATACGTCCTTATGATCCCGGGACGTATCATGGCTACAAGATTTTCCGCGGCAATAGCGGTTTCCAGGGAACTGAAAGTTCCGGATGGAAGACCTTTTGCAACTTCCAGGTTATTCAAAAGCCTGCCCTGGACCGCGTCTATGGCCTCAGCCCTTTGCGCAGCCAGTGTTCTTATACCATTCTGCAGAGTAGTATCCTGGAGACTTACATCTTCTCCAGCTCTTGCCCTTTGCAGGGGACCATCGGGCGGTGCCTGATCGATCAGTACCACATACTCGTGGGCTCCCCATTGCTTAATGGTCATGACAAGCCTGTTAGTCTCGTCGATTACAACCTCTTCGGTTGTCTCGTCGGGCTTCTTGGGAAGTTTGTAGGAGATGCCCTTCTGAACTTCGAATGTCGTTGTGACCAGGAAGAACAACAGCAGCAGGAATGCAATGTCGGACATTGAGGCGTCGGGGATAGCCCCGCTTGCTCTCGGTCTGTTACGTATCCGCATCCATGCTCCTTAAAGCTGCTTCAGGTGCTCCATTTCAGCCAGTGTATCCACAAGGAATATGCTGGCCTCTTCCATATCAACAACGAACTTACCGATCCTGGATATGAAGTAGTTATGCGACATCTGGATCGGGATCGCTATAACAAGACCTGTTGCGGTAGTTATCAGTGCTTCCTGAATACCACCTGCTACCAGACTTGCTTCAACGTTCTTTGCGGCGGCTATCTCACCGAAGGCTCTAATCATTCCCGAAACGGTTCCGAGGAATCCCAGCATCGGGGCGATACTCGAAACCGAAGCGAGTACGACTATACCCTTCTCAAGGTATGCCATCTCGATTCCGCCTGAACTTTCAACCGCTTTCTCAACGGCTTCAAGCCCTTTGTCATGGCGCAGGAGACCGGCGTGCATTATTGCCGCCACGGGGCCCCTTGTGCGCTCGCACAGTTCCTCGGCTCCCTTAACATCTCCCTTTCGGATGAAGCCACCCATTTTTTCAAGGAAGGAGCCTACATTTATCTTAACTTTTCTATATGAAATGAACCTTTCGACCGATACGGCAATACCAATAAGAAGAGCAAGCAGAAGGGGGTACATGAAGGGTCCGCCCGATATGAAAAGATCCTTCAGATCCATACTGGCGCTCTGTGCCCGTTCTACCTCCTCTCCTTCATGAGTTTCCTCGATTGGTTCTTCAACAATCGTCTCCTCAATGGTTTCTTCTACCGGTTCGGTCTGCTCTTCCGTTACCTCCGCGGTTTCTTCACCTGCGGGGGCATCGGAACCGGGTTCCCCGGGCTGTGCCCATAAGGCGGCAGAAAGCACGAGGAACAGTAGCAGGAATTTTCGCATCTATTATCACTCCTTCTTCTTTGGTTCGGTAGCAGTTTTTCAACTGCTACCGAACTGAAGAATTCAATCTACCATTCAAATCCAAGGCCAAACCTTAACATGCGGGGTCTGCTGAATACATAAGGATCGTCCATCTGACCTGTAGGATCGTGATCTGGCTCACCGTCGCCGTCCTGATCCGCATCGTACCATGCAGGATCAAGAGCAAGAATATTATGCCTGTTGAACAGGTTGTTGACCTGGCAGTAGGCATCAAGGATTACGGGACCTATCCAGAAAGTTTTGTTAACTTTCAGGGTGGTCATCGTGGTCCAGGGATATCGACTGCTGTTAATCATCGGCTGAGCAGTTCCCTGGTTGGCCGGGCTGTAGGGGAACCCGCTTCCATAGGTCCAGGAAACATGAACACCGAATCCCTCAAGGAAAGGAGTGTCGCCAAGTCTTGGTCCTTCACCCCTGGGAATACGGAAATCAAGCTCTGCGTTAACGCGGTGTCTCTCATCCCAGTCAAGAGGAGATTCCTTCTTGGGGATGATCCAGTTCGCCCACACGTAGGTGTAGTTCTGAGTCGCTGAGGAACTTTTTCCCATTGCGACTGAGTACGTGTAGTTGATGCTTCCTGACCAGAAATCGCTGGGGCGCCTGACCAGACTGAACTCGGCTCCCCTGACGTTTCCGTAATCACCGTTGATATAAAGATCATAGGCATCGATTGCAGAATAGAAGTTGTTCTGCATATCAAGAAGGCCTGTGATGTCTTTGTAGTAACCGGTCACATCCATCATTGTGATATCATCGAACATATGCTTCACACCGACTTCGTAAGAAATCGTTTCCTCGGCAGAGAGGTCCGGGTTACCCACGATAGGGAATGCGCCGGAAAGGTCATAATTCGAACCGCTGAACATGTCGTTGAATTCAGGGGTCTGGAAATAGTGACCGTATGTGAAGTGCAGTACATCGCGATCGGTGATCGGGTGGGAGAACCCTATTCTGGGACTCAGGTGGTATTTGATGGGAACGCTTATAGGGTTTTTGATGTGGTCGGGATCTCCGGGCTGTGTACCTGAATTGATAGGATCGGTAATATCAGCGGGGTAGTCATCGAAGTTCGAATCGTAATAGTCGAAGCGAAGACCGGCGTTGACTATCATTCCCCTGTATTCCATCTTGTCCTGGATGTAAGCCGCGCCGGCATTAGGGAAAACGTGATACCTTCCGGCATATACGTTTCCGCCCGATGCCAGGTCGATATAGTAATTAAATACATCGTAGTACTTAACCTCAATACCGGCCTTCAGCTGATGCTGCTGATTGACCTGACTTGTTATGTCGGTTCTGAATGTTGAGATCGTGCTTCTCCGCTCACCCCAGGCGCTCCTGTTTCTTCCCGTCCTGTAGAATCCGTCGGTATCAAGAATTCTTGTAGGGGTGATGGCCTGCCAGTCATCCCAGGTGAAATCCTCTCCGTAGAATTCTGTTGTGTTGAGAGTGTCATCGGGATGATTGTAGATCTTGTAATCTCTGGCTGTCTGGAACTGGTTAAGCCTTATCTCCATGAAAGTGGCGTCACTCAGTGTCTGGGTGATACTGGCACCGAAGCTGTAGTTCTCCCGGAATAATGTCGGCAATCCCCAGAGGATGTCCTCGCCGCAGACCACTGAGGAATCTTCTCTGACATACGGTACTTCGTACTTGTGCCATGCCCATGATGTCCAACCCCAGGTGCTATCCATAAGGTAGCCTGTAAGGTTGATCTTGGTCTTGGGGTTAGGCTTGTATGTCAGTTTCAGATTACCTGTCAGGGTGGTCTGCCATTCGTTGAACTGGTAGGCATACCTTCCATCTTCGCCGCCGCCGGTCTGGAGGTATTCACCGGAGAAGAACATGCGCATGTCTCCGGGGATATCCAGCCCTATTGCAGGCAGAAGGTAAGAAGTGAACGGCTCAGGACCGCCAATTGTAGCTTCAAGGTTTGTCCTTGCTTCTGAGAATGGTGATACATTGCTCCATCTCCAGCCACTGTCCGGCTCTACGGGGTTAATTCCCCCCCAGTGCCAGTCGCTGGCCAGACCCAGTTCTTCCCAGTTGTTACCGTTCCAGTTTACAGAACCGGTGTAATCACGCCCGCCTTCGCGGGTAATGATGTTTACAACACCGGACTGTGCATTACCATATTCGGCACCGAAACCACCACTTATTATGGAAGTCTCGGCAACACCGGACATGGGAATGCTGCTGGAAAAGAATCTGCTTGTGGGATCTACCTGGGCAACACCATCAACCATATAGGTGACTTCACCGGAGCGTCCGCCCCTCATGTGAAGCCCGCCGCGGTCGGTGGCTCCCGCCTGACGGTTCACCACATCGGCGATACCCGAAACCGGCAGGGTTTTGATCTCTTCGCGTCCTACCACATGAAACGTCTCTGTGGCGCCCATCTCGATCATTCCTCTTGAGTCAGATACCGTCATGTATGTTATTCCGACAGTAGCGTTATCAAGGGAAAAATTCATTGGAGAAGTCTGGTCGACTACAACCGCTACTCCATCTGCAATCTTTTCACTCATACCAACCATGGTCGCCGATATTGTGTAAATACCGGGCTGAAGGTTGATAATGAAATACTCTCCGTTAGCATCCGTCATTGCGCCGTAGGAAGTTCCCACGACCATAACGGTGGCACCTATCAGTGGGTTACCTGAAGTATCGGTTACCCTTCCGGCAATTTTCCCAGTAGTGCCTGCCGTTACTGACAGAGCCACGAACAGCACAAGTGCAAAAGACATTATCATTGCTTTTCTACGCACCGCTGTAGCTCCTTTCTTCTGTCCGCAACCTATGATGCGGATAAAATATTCTTCAGCTGTGAAAAAGCAATTTCACGACACCTCCTTCTTGCTTATTCAAGAGCTGTGCAAACCTTTGGTGTTACGCTATTTATTACAGTCTAGAACAGTTCTGAGAATACACCTCCTCAGTGAGTTACATACCATCTGAATAAAGCATAAGACCGGCTTTGCGCCCCGTCAAGCCGGTCTACGACAGATTTCAGCCGCCCAATCCCAGCAAACGCGGAATTGTCGGAAGCCAGTCTTCAAGCAGGAACTGGAATCTTCCGATGAGCAAGCTCAGGCGTGCCATAATAGTGTACCCGAAACTGGCTCCGAACGCGACCATCAGTATAGTTATTCCAACATTAGCGGTCCTTCCCACCACACCGGTATGTGCTTTTGAGAAGAAGAAATAAACCAGACCGCTCACAACACCGACAACCAGAACCAGGCTGCTGAAAATGCTCCACACACCGCCCGAGGCTACAGAGAATATGGTCCCCTTCACCTGAGCCAGTGCATTTGTCTGGAAGAAGCTGACCATATTCAGTCCGGCTCCCACGCCGACTATCATTCCCAGAGAAAGTCTGGAAAGACCCGCTGTTTTTGGAATTATCCGCGCAATCATGAAAAGGGCGAATACCCCGGGGATCAGCCAGATCCAGTTAAACCCGCCTTCGGGAGGAACCATGTTCTGCCACCAGTTGGGTATTAGAACGTTCTCTATATTGTAGATGACCCAGTAGCCGGCGCTCATGCCGACAAAGAGATGTTCCGCGAATTTGTAGAAGGGGTTATCACGGTAGAGGAAGCTGTAAAGACATAGCGTTACCATGGCTCCAAGCCAGATACCAAGTATTTCCCAATTCATTTCACCCCTCCTTTCTTCCTCTGCGAGAAGTAGGCAACATTACCTATTATTATGAACAGCATTATTACAACATGGGCTACGGACTGCGGAGCCATCCCTCTGACAGCCTGTCCGTCCACAATCCCGACAAGTGTTTCGTAATCGGCTGCTCCTTTGAGACCGCCGAGAAGCCCCACCATCTGACCTGTCTGAAGATAGGTGTACAATGTCGGTGCGCTGACAGCGGTACATCCGCCTCCTATCGGGACTCCGAACCTGTCACCCGCCATCATGACCCATGCAATGATACCGGGGTCGCCGGCAGACAGCGAAATGATGAGCGAGAAGCTTTCAAGAGTGCTGATACCCCTCAGCATCGGGATCTCAAACCAGGGGACGTTGTCCCTGTCAGTCGGAAAAACAGCGCTCATGCTGGAGCCGAGGCGGACTATCATCACACCGCCTCCGGTTTTGTAACCCAGGTTTACCCAGTCTTCGAACTGAACCTTTCCAAGGCTGTCCGCCATACTTGACATGGCATCCTGCCCAAGACTGGCACCCTGCGGCCAGAGAGCCATACCAACGACATTTATGTTCTTCTGAAATAGATGCAGTACTATAGCTTCTGCCATGGGCTGGAGCTCAGGCATCGTGGAAGGATCGTAATCGAAGCTTAGAAGCACATTCGAGCCTTCCGGCAGGGCATCTACATAATCGAACATATCCCTGCTGGGTTCGGCGCCCACGGGATTGGGAAAAACCATATTGAATATTATGGGGATCATCACCGAAAGGGCGATAAGAACGAAGATTATCCTTCTATCGAGATTTCCCAGTTTTTCATAAAAATCAGCCATCAGTCAGCACCCCCCAGCCAGCTGCGCTCGATCCCGAAGATCATGCGGAGCGAGGTGGACACAACCCCCATGGCAGCACCGATCATCACAGCCCTCTGTCCTGCCGTATTGGGAATTGACATAAGCCAGACCTTGGCAAGGGGTATTTTATCCCAGATCATCGCTCCGATGGGAACCTGACCCAGCATGACAAGAAAAGCCGATGTAAGCAGAAGGGTCGCCCTCCAGTTGGATGCTCTGAAAGCTCTGAAAGCGGCGGAGGCCACGAAGAACGCAAGCAGACTGAACATAGTAGCTCCCATAGGTGCGACCATATTCATGAAAAGGTAATCGAACGGCTTGCTCTCCGCTACTCCGTAAATCAATCCAGTAACAAGCATCAGCAGGAAACCGATTATGGTTACAGGGCTGTATTTCCAGTTTTTCCGCTTCAGTCTTATCTTTCTGGTATGAACGTGCATCAGGTTCATAACCCCAAGGAAGATAGCTCCGGAAGCGACGATCATGTACCATTCCTGAAGGTTCTCCCCCAGAAATTTGAAAGGCTGATGAGGTACGAAGAAATTCAGGATCATGATCATACCGGCGGTAAATGTTATCGCCAGCGGTATTACCAGTCTCATTCCAGCCTCCTAATTCACGGTTACGAGCCTGCGGAGGAATTCCGCGACGCTCTTGAGCGGAGACCAGAAATCTCCAATGGTGGCAGAGACAACACCGACTACTATAAGTATCATGAAGAAGAGCTTCGCCGCATCCTGTCCTTTTAAGCTTCCGAGAAGCTTTGGCTCCCGGGACAGGTAGGCGCTGGCTGCGAACAGCTCTTCACCGATCAATGTATAATCGCAGGCAGCTACAAAGAACGGTATCTGACTCGGCATCGCCGTTCCGGCTATCTGTATGGCGCCCACACTCCTGCCTGTTTCAGCAAGGATAAGGCTCTCAGCGTAGAATGTACCGAGAAGAAATATTGCCGCAGGTTTTTCCCGAACCATTATACCGTCCACTCCAGCCGCATATCCGAATTGATCATCGGTAAGGTATTGTATGTTTTCCTTATTATATGCGTCCGGTCTTCCAACCTGTATGTATCCCTCTTTTACCACTTCCTGAGCAACACTCATGACAACACTCCGGCTAGTGGGAACAAGAAGAGCAGAACCGTACTCGGCTGTTTTCCTTGCAACTCTGCCAAGTATCACCATACTGGCTATGGTCTGGATGTCGTCCATGTCCATAATGCCCGGTATGTAAAGTACAGGTTTTCCCATTTCGGTTGCCCGTCCAACCGCATCATCAACCGCCGCGAGTCCGGCGATTTCTCGAATGAAGAGTTCCTTACCCTTCTTACCGCTTTCGATAAAGTAAATGATAACGCCGGCCATCAGGGAGAGAATGATCAGCATACCGATGCGGCCCCTGTATATCCACTGGGCGGAAGGTATTGCTGCAGCAACTTCCGAACTGGCCTGAACGTACCCTCCGGAATAGGATACTATCCAGTAGCTGTATTCAGTACCGTTGTCCACCGTTTGATCGGTGTACATGACCGTTCCCTCCGGCAGTGTGGTGATAAGCTCTTCTCCTTCGGGACCGCTCCTTATGACCCCGAGTGAATCGGGATCGGAACCAACGGTCTCCATCTGCCATGTCAGACTGACTGAACCGCCCGCATCCTCCTCTGTATCCGAGGCCTCAAGACCAACCGCACTGATAACTTCCAGTTCCTCCGCAGCCTCTGTTACAACACTCTCGGGCGGGTCTGTGCTATCGGCCAGGGTTGCTCCCGCTGCGAATAACAGCAGGAAAATCATAAAGGCCGAAAGGTTCTTCATACTCCCTCCTTACCTGTGATAAGAAAGTGCCCCGGTCGATACCAGGGCACATCCTTCTTTCACTAATAGATTGATAAATACAATATTATTCCTCTATAAGCTCCACGTTGGCCCGCGGAACTGTAACGATTTCTCCATTATCGAATTTTACATCAAGAACCCTTACCTTAGCTTCTGAATCAAGAACCTGCAACTCGGCAGGAAGAGCTTCAACAGTACCGAGCTTTCCGAAGTAGGGAGCCCGGATACATCGCACGGGAGAGCCTATATCCATAGCGCCTGCAGACTTACCTGAACTCTTTTCCATTTCAGTTCCCTCAAGCGGAATAACAACCTCAGGACGCATGACGCCAGCTCTTATCTGTGTGGCGCCGTTCACGCTTGCAAGCAGACCTTCGCGGGATTTCAGCAGTTTGAAAGTCTCGCTGGCCATGGTCATCCTTCCGAAACCTTCCGTCAGAACAAGGGTTATCCCCTTCTTCTCATGGCCGGTTATGGCAACTCCAAGCTCGTATCCGAGGAATTCTTTCAGGTCTTTATCATCAAAGCCGCCGACGATGATCGCTTTCACCCCGGTTCTTATAGCCTTGTTGAGAGTAGTGTAGGATACGAATGAACCGCCAAGCAGCACTTTTCCTCTGCATGATTCATCGATAAGATCCTCTGTAAGCTCATCTGCCGGTCCGTCTGTAAGTACCTTGAGTTCTCCCCTGGTTTCTCCACCGACACCGAAGATACCCTGAACGAAGGTCGCGTAAGCTTCAACTACTACACCTTCGTTTGCAAGCACCTCAGTAACGCTCCCCAGAAGATAGGCGTCTATCGCAACCGGGATGGGAGGTTCACGGAGAACAGCCTGACCGGTTATTTTATTGTAGCTTTCAAACGTACCCTCAAGCGGCGATCTCACCGTGTTCTTGAAAAGCCCGAAAAAACCTTTTGTCTGCCCGAGAGCCTGGTTTTCCTCGATGCTCTCGCCTTCCTTAACAAAAAGCAGTTCGGGAATGTCCCCGGGGGGAAGACCCATTACATTCGCGATATTGAGCATCTTCACATTACCCGGAAGATGCGTCTTTGCAACAATGGTCTCAGCGGTGACTGAATCACCAGTTGATACGAGTGTCTCACCCGCAAGCGGCAGTCTTCTTTCCTTGCGCACCAATGTGCAGTCAGCGACTCTCAGGCCCGGTGTATATGCAAATGCCATTATTCGCCTCCCTCCAGGTCCATGAATCTCTCGGGATAGATATTCAGAGCCTTCGACCATTCCTGCAGTTTATCTATCCGCAGCAAATCATCTTCGGGAAGCACAAAGGGTCTTCCTCTTCCGTCGAAGATGAGACCGATAACTCCGCCTTCAAGTTCGCCGATCCATTCGTTGCCGGGACCGTTTCCAACGTCCAGATTCTTAGCAGGTCTGATAACTGCGTTTACCTTCTCACCCACACCAAGTGGTTCAACATGCATTTTCCCAAGTTCTATTTCCAGATCAATGGAAGATCCATCCTGTTTTGTCATAGTGACAGATGCCAGAACCGTAACTTTCTTGAGAACCCCCGCAGGCGCTATGCATGTACCGAGGCGGATCAGGCAATCCTTGTCGAACACCTCGGTTGCCGCTTCTGGAAGAACCTCCGAAAGCACACCGAGCTGAGGCATCATGAAGATGGAATCCACCGCGAGCATTGTAATGCCTTCGGGAAGGAAGGCATCAATTACCATCAGGGCGGCCTGGCTTCGCCTCGGTGCGTGAGAAAGAACCCCGCCGGATCCGATAAGCA
>Ga0164313_10005437_pt1 | contig 11264 bp, 9 predicted proteins | sample GuaBasSedimGuay4_FD_113735 | JGI IMG/M metagenome (GOLD analysis project Ga0164313, IMG submission 113735) | Subseafloor sediment microbial communities from Guaymas Basin, Gulf of California, Mexico - Guay4, Core 4569-4, 0-3 cm | ecosystem: Environmental > Aquatic > Marine > Hydrothermal vents >...
AGTATCACTTTCTTTTGTAATGCTGCCTTCCCATTCTAATGGATTTTTTATATCTATCGAATTCTGACCTCCAATAGACGTTATATCTTGAGCAAAGCTTGTTAGAACAATCCCAAATAGAGAAATTAAAAAAAGTACTTTTTTCATATGCTATTCTTTCAATGTAATTTTTAATAATCCTTCTGTGTTACTATCCACTTTAAAACGTTCATCCATCCTCATTCCAACTAGCCAAACAATTTCATTTTCAGTACAAAGCAACCAGCAATTTTCTTTAGCCAACAAAGATAGCTTTTCATCTTTAAAAAACTTACTGACTTTCTTTTTTCCTTTCATACCAAAAGGAAAGAAAAAATCGCCATCTTTCCATTTCCGTAATTGTAAGGGGTAATGGAGTTTAGCCTTATCTAAATACACCGTGTTCTGATTGGTTTCTGAAAGCTCACTAACTGTTTCAAATTTCAAATTTATAGGAGAACAGATCGCTGTTGTTTCAGCTGAAATTAAATGTTTTTGTGCTCTTTCATCTGAATGTATTTCAGATAAAACTAAAACATCTCTATCTTTTAATAGCTTGTGACTTGCTGAAAACACTTGCTTCCCACTTTGTGCGTCCAGTAAACCTGAAACATCCTCCCAAGCAGTAAAACCATAAGGTGATAAAAGCTCATAAAGCAATGCACTAGTATTGGGAAGTTCTTTTAATTTATGAATATTAATTTGATAAGCATCTTTTACTTCGCTAATAACCAGATTGCTAACCAATACCATATAATCGTTAATAAGCGATTGACTTTCTGTTAAATGCTTCTGACTTATTTGAAAGTTTTGTAATGTACTTTCGCTGATATCTTTAAATTTTGGTAGGACTTCAAGCCGCAATTTATTACGTAAATAATTTGTTTCTGAATTGCTACTATCCTCTCTCCAAATAATATTATTCTCCTTGGCATGGTTCATTATTTCATCTCTGGAAAAAATCAGAAAGGGTCGAATAACATTTTCATTAACAAGAGGAATCCCTGTTAATCCACGTAAGCCTGTTCCTCTGGAGAGATTGATGAAAAAAGTTTCCAAGTCATCATCTAAATGATGGGCCGTGATAACAAAATCGTAGGAATGTTTTTTACAAAGCTCTTCAAACCATTCATATCGTAAGTCACGAGCTGCCATTTGGGTAGATATTTTTTGATCTTCAGCATATTGCTTGGTATCAAATGTTTTATTGAAAACAGGAATTGATAATTTATCCGCTAGATTTAAAACAAATTTCTCATCACCGTCACTTTCTGTATCTCGTAAAGAAAAATTACAATGTGCCAGAGAAATATTAAATTTCAGTTCTTTAAATAATCTGGTCATTAGGGTGCTGTCCAATCCTCCACTACAGGCGATTAGTAGTTTCTTCCCTTTTAGAAAAGGAAAATTAGAATTTAGATGTTGTTCTAGCTTTTGTTGCACTGTTTAATTAGTTAATAAGGCATAAGTTTATTTAATACTCAAATTTATTTTTTTAATCAAAGAATCAGTCAATTTATAGATTAATGTTACTAAGTCTATCGACTTTTGCCAAACTATTAAATCTCTATAACTTTTCATATTTGCAAACTTATACATCTTTTGCCTTTTCTCTTATGCCTTTATTTTTTATTTAACTTTCCAAAACCTCCCGCATCGCCTTGGCTTTTAACAAGCATTCCTCATATTCATTTTCTGGAATTGATTTTGCCGTGATGGCACCACCCACTGAAAAACTGATATATTTATTTTCTGAATTATATAAAATACTACGGATGATTACATTAAAATCGAAATCATCTTGGGGGCTAAAATAACCCACTGTCCCACTATATAATCCACGCTTTGCATCTTCTAATTTCTCAATGATCTTCATTGCGGAAATCTTTGGAGCGCCGGTCATACTCCCCATCGGAAAGGTGTTCTTTAATATTGAAACGGGGGAAGACTCCACTTCTACCTGACAGGATATGGTAGAGATTAATTGATGAACTTGTTCAAAAGAATACACTTTACATAATTCATCCACTTGAACTGTTCCTTTTGCTGCAAATCTGGAAAGATCATTTCTAACCAGATCGGTAATCATAATATTTTCGCTTCGTTCCTTGGGGTCTTCAAACAAGTTTTGCTTTAATATTTCATCCTCCTTTTTATTTGGATGACGCTTGGCAGTTCCCTTTATTGGCTGTGAAAGAACAGTTTTGTCATTTTTACAGATATACCGTTCGGGAGAAGCCGAAATAGCATAATGATTATCTGTTTTTATAAAAGTTGCAAAGGGAGCTTTCGAAATATCGTTTAAATGAAGAAAAGTTTTTAAAGGATCTATCTCTTTTTCTTCGGAATAAAACTCCTGACAAAAATTTGCTTCATAAATATTACCGTGTTTGATATGCTGAAGTATTGTGTCTAGCTTTTCAAAGTAAGAATCTTTTGAAGTTCTTAGTTGAATTTTAATGGGGCTACTTTCAAGCTTAGATCCTGCAATAAATTCTGTATTTATAACTTCCTGCCAATCGGAGTCCAATTCATCCGAGACAACATTCAAATATTGGATCTCCAGTTCATTTTCAGTAAATAAAAAGAGTTTTTTCGGTTGAAAGAAAAACAGATCTGGAAATTGCAGTCCGTCGTAATTGAAAGAACTTAAATTTTCAACATCATTTTTTAGATCATAAGACAAATAACCAAACAGCCAATCTTTTGTTCTGGATTGGTATTCATCCAAGGCATCGAAAGCGTGAAAACTATCTGTTTTTATTACGGTAAAGGCATCTACAGCAAGAATAGCACTATAGGAACTATGCTTTTGTTTATGGTTGTTGGAATCCAACCAAACAAGCTCATCAAACTGCTGTGCCCAACTGAGCAACTGATTCTTTAATTTTTCAGTAAGGCTAATTTTTATTCTTTCAACTCTGCGCATTATTCATCTAATTGAGCTACAAAATTTTGAAGGACACGATCAAATACCTCTGAAAGTGATGGTTCTGTAATCTGTTGTTCTTCAGAAGAAAAATTTTCATAAAAGGATGGAAAACTAAAGCTATCGGTAATATCAGCCCCAAATCTAGGAAAGGTATTTGTGGTAAATTCTAAGGCAGAACTAGCACCTCTACCTCCAGGGGAAGTAGCCAAAAGCAGTACTTTTTTATCCTTAAGAAAATGTCTATTTAAACGAGAAAGCCAATCGGTAGTATTTTTAAAAAAACCTGAAACCCCGCTATTATATTCATTTACAGAAATAATGAGGCCATCTACAGCTTCAATTTCCTTATTTAGCAATTCTAAATTTGAAGGAAAGCCTTTTTCTTTTTCGAGATCTTCGCTAAACATAGGCAAATCGAAATCAGTTAACTTGATCACTTTTATTTGATGTGCATTAATCTGTGAAGCCGAAAATGTTACCAACTGATGATTGATAGATGTAGTGCTATTACTACCAGCAAAGGCTAGGATTTTTTTCATAGTTTGGAATAAAAAACCAAAGGTAGATAAAATTCAAAGATGAAAAACAACTCTGCCAGAGTTATAACTCTGAAAGGGTATGAACTATAGGAAGAATTATTTAGATCAATAAATATTATATTAAAATTTACAAACCACCCCCTCTATCTTATTTTACTGGACTCCCCATAAAATATTGAAACAAATATTTAACCCTTTTAAGAAATCTGATGTGCAAAAAAAAACAACTCTGGCAGGGTTATAACTCTGGCAGAGTAGTTTAGTAGTTTAGTTAAATATGTAAAGCCCGATCTCCAGTAGCAGCCAAAGCAGCTTCTTTTACGGCCTCGGCATAAGTAGGATGTGCATGACTCATACGAGCAATATCCTCGGCACTGGCTCTAAATTCCATAGCGACAACTGCTTCTGCAATTAAGTCGGCTACCCGTGCTCCAACCATATGGATACCAAGTACCTCATCGGTTTTTGCATCGCTTAGAATTTTTACAAATCCGTCGGTATCTCCACTGGCACGTGAACGTCCTAAAGCTCGCATTGGAAATTGTCCCGATTTATATGCTACATTAGTTTCAATTAATTGCTCTTCCGTTTTACCTACTGAAGCCACTTCTGGCCAAGTATAAACCACTCCCGGAATTAAATTATAATTGATATGTGGCTTTTGTCCTGCTAAGGTTTCCGCTACAAAAACACCTTCTTCTTCCGCTTTATGTGCTAACATTGCACCTCGAACCACATCGCCAATTGCATATATTGAAGGAACGTTTGTTTGTAAAGTTTCGTTAACAGCTACCATCCCTCTTTCAGTAATTTTAATCCCTGCGTTTTCAGCATTCAATCCATCCGTAAAAGGACGACGTCCCACCGAAACCAAGCAATAATCACCAGTAAAGGTTACTTGTTTATCTTTTTTATCGCTAGCTGTTACAGTAATTACATCTCCTTTTCTTTCAACAGCCGACACCTTATGAGAAGTAAAAAACTTCACTCCTTGTTTTTTCATCGCCTTAGTCAACTCCCTGCTTTGAGCCTTATCCATGGTTGGAATAATACGATCCATAAATTCTATCACAGAAACGTCTGCACCTAAACGACGATATACCTGTCCTAGTTCTAATCCTATTACTCCTCCACCGATCACCAATAAATGCTTCGGAATTTCTTTCATTTTTAAAGCTTCAGTTGAAGTGATAATTCGTTCTTTATCCAATTTAATAAATGGCAAAGTAGAAGGCTTAGAACCTGTAGCAATAATTACATTCTTAGTTTCAATTTCTTCAGAAGAACCATCCTCTTTTGAAACTAAAATATGAGTGGCATCTTTAAAACTCCCCAAGCCATTAAAAACATCGATCTTATTTTTCTTCATCAAAAACTCAATCCCTTTTGTGGTTTGCTCCACCACGGTATTTTTTCTGGCGATCATTTTTTCGAGGTTTATTTTAACCTCTCCTGGAATCTCTATGCCATGCCCTTCAAAATGTTTGATGGCATCTTCATAGTGATGAGAAGAATCTAATAATGCCTTACTGGGTATACATCCTACATTAAGACAAGTACCACCAAGTGTATTATATTTTTCTATCAATGCGGTTTTCATTCCTAATTGTGCACAGCGTATTGCTGCTACATAGCCACCAGGACCTGAACCGATTATAGTTACATCGTAAGTATTCATATTTATTATTTTATAAAAATCACCTATTCTTTAGCTGCGTGCAAAGCTACAAATGTTTTGTTGTTTGTTTTAAAAGAAAAGAATAATTTAAAGTGGAAACGAATCGTATAAAAAATATCTTTAAACTAAATTCAGAATACAAATAATCGAATCAAGGAAGATTCACTTTTGAAATCCAAATATCTTGAAAATAAGATAGTTTGACTAATTCTAGGTATTTGGCATATATTTCATCCAAGTCTTCAGAATAAAAAACATAAACATAATCCCAGTTATTTTTTGGATTAACAAATGAATTAGCAATATGCCCTTTTGTTTTTAATTCATCTTTCCATTTTGATGTATTCGCCGGCATTGAAAAAACATTCGTAACCAAATAATAACCCTCTTGAAGCGATGGAATTGTATACGGCGTAGATCTCAAAACCTCATTGACACTTTTAATTGCAGGATCTGTTGTTGTTTCTGGTTTTTCTTCTATTATTTCGGGTTCTGGAATTAGCTCTTTCTTTTCTTCAACAATGATATTAATTACTTCTGTAGTATCTACAAGTACTACTTTTTCTTCTACAATAGTGTTATTAATTGAATCTAACGATTGGGCTTCTTCTTCATTATCTTTGTTTTCAATATAATTAGATTGACTGATATCGGTTTGAAAAGCAGTAAAAAACAAGTAGAACCTATCGGTATTTGTTTTGATCTGCATAGTAATTTGATCTACATCATTCGAAACTAACTCATTACTCGGGTTTGGCAATTCCATCTGTAAAATATCGAAACCCAATGTATTGGTACTAAAAGGTTTCCGGTCTTCGAACTCAAGGTCATTAAAGGTAATCTTACTATTAAAAATGTTTTTTACTTTTCTCAATGAATTTCCTAAAGCTACGTATGTGCTATCACTCGGATTTAAAATTAAACATTGATCCGTTTTTAATTGATTATCACCTTCCAGTGCAGCCAAGGTTAAATGAGTCTTTACAAAACCCTCTTCCTTAGTTTTAAAATCCTTAAAAACAATATCGGAATGATTTTTCCTGTTCACTTGTATAAAACCATTATAGGTCGTCACATAAACCGGATTCTCTGTGGGTGCTTCATATACAACATATAATAACCATCCACCTGAACAACCTCCGGAAATATACCCTTCCGTAGCTTCAATATTGGCCACCGTATAATCTCCATTTACTTCGCTATTATTTTTCAAAAGATCTGTAATATCTGCATAACAGGCATAGGGTGTGTTCTTTTCAAAAATGTCCTTTTTAAAATCGTCATAAATAACATTCCCAACTATTTTTTGATAGGGTTGATTAGGAATTTTTAATTTTATCGTGTTCACGACAGGATTTCTGGTATTGGCATTACCAGTGTATACTTTAGCATTATCCTTTAGTTCTACAAAACCATAATCATATTTATAAACAGCAGACCAGTATAAAGCGGCATAAACGATATTGGTTTTATTTTCGGGTAAAGTTAATGTTGCCTGACTAGAACTAAATGTTCTAAGATCCTCATCAATATCAACATAGCGCATTCGCACTTCATCATTGACAATTAAATCATCATTAAAAGGTTTTGTTGGGTGCTTACTAACTATGTTATTACCTATAACAGCAGTGCTACCGTAGATATAAAATTGTTTATTTCTTTTTATTTCAGTGCCTTCCTGAGAAAAAGACAAAAACCCATTTAATATAAGAACTATAAGGAATAGGTAAGGTTTCATAATCGATTTGGTTTAAACAAATATACAGAAACTATTCATTTATGCAGGTTTTTGTTTTTTTAACTATGAGAATACGTAAAATCAGTAAAATCTGTGTTCCCATCCATTTCCTAAACAAATTAAGTATGCTGTGTCATAGAAAAGAAGATTCAACTAGAATTTAATAGAACACGGAGTACACGGATCTAACGGATTTGTCACTGATCTTTAATTATTCAATCTGTGAGAATCTGTAAAATCAGTAAAATCTGTGTTCCCATCCCTTTCCTAAACAAATTAAGTATGCTATGTCATAGAAATGAAGATTCAACTAGAATTTAATAGAACACGGAGTACACGGATCTAACGGATTTGTCACTGGTCTTTAATTATTCAATCTGCGAAAATCAGTAAAATCTGTGTTCCCATCCATTTCCTAAACAAATTAAGTATTTTTGTAATCATGATTAAAGAGATACAGCTAAGAATAAAACTTAAGGAAGAGAAAATAAAAGGTTTCTTAAAACTGAAAGCCTCAAGGGTTTTAAAAATTGATATAGGTGATATCACCACCATAAAAGTTCTTCGTAAATCTATTGACGCAAGGAAAGCCACAATTTATTTCAATTATAAAATTGCTGTTTACATTAGGGAAAAAATGCCGGAAACTTCTTTATATTCTTTTAATTATAAAGATGTATCTACAGCTAAGGAAGTTCATATCATCGGATTTGGTCCAGCAGGAATGTACGCTGCCTTACGGTGCATAGAATTAGGTTTTAAACCAATCGTTTTAGAACGCGGAAAAAATGTACAGGAAAGGCGTCGGGACCTAAAAGCCATCAATCAATTTCACCTGGTAGATGAAGACTCCAATTATTGTTTTGGAGAAGGTGGTGCTGGAACCTATTCCGATGGAAAATTGTATACCAGAAGTCTGAAAAGAGGTGATGTACGTAGGATATTTGAAAACCTGGTTTATCATGGGGCAACGGAGCAAATTCTTATCGATTCACATCCTCATATAGGCACTAATAAATTACCGAAAGTTGTAAAAAACATTAGAGAAACAGTGTTGAAATATGGAGGGGAGATTCATTTTAAAAGTCGTGTTTCCGACTTTATTATTAAGAACAAGGTAATAAAATCCATTCGCTTGCAAAATGATAAAGAACTGAAAGTTGAACGGGTAATTCTGGCAACTGGTCACTCAGCAAGGGACATCTATTATTTATTGAATAAAAAGGAAATTACGCTGAAGGCTAAGTCATTTGCAATGGGAGTTCGGGTAGAGCATCCGCAACATATAATAGATTCAATTCAATATCACTGTGAAGGAGAAAGAGACGAATTACTGCCTGCCGCTTCCTATAGTTTGGTACATCAAGTTAAAGGGCGTGGAGTGTATTCGTTTTGCATGTGTCCCGGCGGGTTTATTGTCCCGGCTGCTACTGCCAATGAAGAAGTAGTGGTGAATGGAATGTCACCTTCAAAAAGAAATACCCCCTATGCTAATTCAGGTATTGTAGTAGAAATAAATGTACATGAAGACCTCCCTAAATACGAACATTTTGGCGTATTAAAAGGGTTGGAATATCAGAAAGATCTAGAGAAATTAGCTTGGACTTCAGGAGGAAGAACACAGACAGCTCCTGCTCAACGACTAACAGATTTTGTTGAAGGTAAAATGTCAACAGATCTAAATAATACATCCTATCAACCAGGATTAAAATCGGCTCCACTCCATTCACTTCTTCCAAAACTAATTGGTGGAAGATTACGAACTGGCTTTAAGCAATTCGGATTAAAAATGAAGGGCTATTATACTTCTGAAGCGAATATTGTGGGGGTGGAATCACGCACCTCTTCACCGCTAACTATTCCGAGAAATAAAAATTTGGAACATCCTGAAATAAAAGGCTTATTCCCCTGTGGTGAAGGTGGAGGCTATGCTGGTGGAATTGTTTCGGCAGCCATGGATGGTGAACGCTGTGCTGAGGCGGCTGTTATTGGTTTATAGAAGAGACGCGATTAATCGCGTCTCTTCTACAACAATAACGGTATCGCAGTTGTATTCTTTACTTCGCTAATCGTAAATGAGGTATGTGTACTACCAATATGTTTTAGTGTGGTTAATTTCGTTACCATAAACGATCTAAAATGAGGCATATCTTTTACCACCACTTTTAGAAGATAATCATAATCACCACTTACATGGAAACATTCCAAAACCTCATCGAGTTGTTTCACTTCTTTTTCGAATTTGGTCAGGTATTCTTTGGCATGTTGCACCAATTTAATCTGACAAAAAACCAAGAAACCCCTATTCACTTTCTCCTTATTTAAAAGGCTAACATGTTGTTTAATAACACCCTCTCTTTCCAGTTTTTTAATCCGTTCGTAAACAGCGGTGACAGAAAGGTTCAATTTAGAAGAAAGCTCCTTATTGGTTTGTTTACAATCTTCCTGAAGGTAATTTAAAAGTTGCTTATCGATGCGATCCAAGTTCATTTTTGAATATTTTTCTGAAAATTACTGATTTATTATCACGTAAAAGATTTATTTTCTGTTTATTTTATTATTAGTAGTTTTATATTCTAAATATGACTAATATCATTGATAATTATACTTATGCTTAGTACTTTTGTTTTTAAATTATAATCCCTCATACTGTACCCTTCGACTCCGCTCAGGGTACGATTAGAGTTGTTCACTGAGCGGAGTCGAAGTGAACGTATGTTCAGTTTTACATTCAACAATTAATTATTGCTATTTAATTTTATCCATTCAAAAACAGCCTAATTATGAAATTCAAACCCGCAAATAAAATACAAGATTTACAATACTTTGGAGAATATGGAGGAGTTAATCCATCTATTTCTGATTCTTCAACTTACACTTTCCTTTCAGCAAAAAAAATGCTCGATACTTTTGAAGGGCAGGCGCCAGGTTGTTATTTATATTCTAGGTATGCATCTCCAAGCACTTTATACTTAGGGGAAGCATTGGCAGCTATGGAAGGTACTGAAACTGCAAATGTTTCAGGTTCTGGTATGGGAGCTATTACCACTACCCTATTGCATTTTTGTGGAGCAGGCGATCATATTGTTTCCAGTAGAACGATCTATGGAGGTACTTATGCTTTTTTAAAGAATTTTGCCCCAAGATTTAATGTCAATACCAGTTTTGTAGACATTACAAAATTAGATGTTGTTGAAGCAGCAATCACAGAGAACACTAAAGTTCTTTATTGTGAGGCAGTAAGCAATCCATTATTGGAAGTTGCTGATATAAAAGAATTGGCTAAACTTGCTGAAAAATACGGTCTTAAATTATTGGTTGATAATACTTTTTCACCAATGTCTATTTCTCCTATCGAACTAGGAGCAGATGTTGTCTTACACAGTTTGACTAAATTTATAAACGGTACTAACGACACTATGGGTGGGGTTGTTTGTGGATCTCAGGATTTAATTGATTCACTTCGTAGTGTTAATGATGGTGCTGCAATGCTATTAGGACCTTCAATGGACAGTATGCGGGCTGCTTCCATTTTAAAAAATATGCGTACGCTTCATATTCGTATGAAACAGCACAGTAAAAATGCCCAGTATTTAGCGAAACAATTTGAAGATTTAGGAATTAAAACTGTCTATCCAGGGCTTCCTTCACATCCTTCTCATGAATTGTTTAAATCGATGATGAATACAGATTATGGCTTTGGCGGAATGCTTACTATAGATGTTGGATCATTGGAAAATGCAAATGCATTAATGGAATTGATGCAACATGAAAACCTAGGATATTTAGCTGTTAGTTTAGGGTTCTATAAAACCTTATTCTCTGCTCCTGGCACTTCTACTTCTTCTGAAATTCCTGAAGAAGAACAAGCAGCAATGGGCTTGAGTGATGGTTTGATTCGATTCTCCATTGGATTGGATAATGATATTGAACGCACTTTTAGATTGATGCGCAGGTGTATGAATAAGGTTGGAATATTAGAATCTGTTAACGTTTAAGTTAAAAAAGAAAACCGTCTATTCCCCACAAGACGGTTTTCTTATAAGCACACTCCCCATGTGTACTTGGCATTAAAAAAAAAACTTACTTCTTATCTAATAACTGTTGTACTAGCTTTTTTAATTCATCAATTTCTTTACGCTGATTTTCTATTTCTTTTTGTTGTTCTTTAATAGCTTGAATAGCTACAACAGAAAGACCTGCATAGTTCATTCCTAGATTACCATCTTCACCTGTACTAACCAATTCAGGAAAATAGGCTTGAATATCTTGCGCCATCACTCCCATTGTTTTTTCTTCGGAAGTATTCTGGTCTAAATAATGATACCTGTAAACGCTAATTTTTGAAAGTTTAGATAG
>Ga0164313_10005439_pt1 | contig 11261 bp, 8 predicted proteins | sample GuaBasSedimGuay4_FD_113735 | JGI IMG/M metagenome (GOLD analysis project Ga0164313, IMG submission 113735) | Subseafloor sediment microbial communities from Guaymas Basin, Gulf of California, Mexico - Guay4, Core 4569-4, 0-3 cm | ecosystem: Environmental > Aquatic > Marine > Hydrothermal vents >...
GAGCAACAATGATATAGCTTTTAATCATGGATAGAATTTTTTCTTATTTTTAGTTTTTAAAGGCTGGCAAGCATTTTGCTATTCTCTATAGGACGATCAAAACCATCAAATTGCTACAGAATCGCATTATTTATTAATATAAAGACCGATGCCATGAGAAATTGTTGCTTCGTTACCCTACCTAAATTCATTTTGTGCCTGGTAATTCTGGGCATTGGCGAAGATACCCTGAACAGCCAACAACCAAACACGTATAAAAAAGAGGGTGCCATTACCATTGCCTCCTGCCAATTCCCTGTTTCTGAGAAGGTTCCTGAAAATGCCAGGTGGATTATGGAGCAGATGGTAAGCGCCCATGATTCCGGTGCTCATGTGGCTCACTTTCCAGAATGTGCACTATCTGGCTATCCGGGTGTTGATATGGATACCATGGTGAGATTTAACTGGCGGGAATTGCAACTTTACACGGATTCAATTATGCACCTCGCGGATAAATTGAAAATGTGGGTGATACTTGGCTCAATACATCCCCTGCAGAAGGGCATTAAGCCCATGAACAGCCTCTATATCATCAATCCCATTGGAAAGCTGGCCGGCAGGTACGACAAACGATTCTGCACAAATGGAGACTTGAAATTCTTTTCTGCAGGTGACCATTCCGTTGTATTTGAAATTAACGATATCAAGTGTGGATTACTCATTTGTTACGATGTGAGGTTTCCCGAGCTATACAGGGAATACAAAAAACTGGATGTGGATATAATTTTTCAATCATTCTATAATGCCCGTCAAAAACCCGGAAGCATTCATCCGATCATCATGCCCATCACTTCCCAGGCCCGGGCAGCCACCAACCACTTCTATATGTCGCTGACCAATTCATCTGCACAGCATAGCTGGCCATGTCACTTTATCACGCCCGATGGTCTGATTCAAAGTAAGCTGGAATCCGATGTGGCTGGTGTATTGATTTCTAAAATAGATCTATCAGAAAAATATTATGATGCCAGCAGACCCTTCAGGGAGAAAGCACTTGAGGATACCCTTTCATCTGAAGAACCTCCTGACCATGAGCGGTATTACAACAGAACTAAATTATAACAGCTGCTCTTCAAAACAGATGTTATTCATACCTGAGGCAGGTAACCGGATTCTGCAATGCGGCCTGGTACACCTTTCCCACAATGGTACCAATGGTGGCTGCAAAGATAATCCCTACGGAATAAATATAGATGGAAGGTGTGAAATTCAGAAAGTTGTCCCAGATACTATCCAGCAGCATTAAAGAAAGATAATACCCTCCCACACATCCTATAACGCTGGATATGGCCAGGTTCACCAGGAAAGATTTGCTGACTGCCGGAATATCTTTCTTGATTTCCAGTCCAAGAGGAGATGGTACCGAACCATACTCCTGGTCACGGTCCTGCATTTCACGGTAAGAATTGACCCGGTATATCTCGCTGAAATTTTCATTGTTGCGGTCAAAATCATAACCAAACATATGATTGAAGTATGCCACAATGCAGATGGAAAGGGCCATTCCCAGTCCAAGGATATTGATAAGTGCAAACACCCTGTTTTTATAAAGGTTGCGGAATGCTACCAGGAGATAATTTCTAAATATTTATGCTTCTTAGTTTGAGGACTCAACTCTATTTTGAGAGCGTATTTCTCTCCAAGCATTATCATCGGCCGGAGGGGCCTTTATCTCTGCTGGCAGCTTCTGTACCAGTGAGAGGGCCTCAAAATCACATGAATTGATGCAGAGTCCACATCCGTAACATTGTGCAGTATCTACGGTACAAACTCCATCCACCATGGACATTGCATTAAAATGACAGCGTTCAATACATACCTCACACCCTGTACATTGATCGCTATCAACAACCGCATAGAAATCAGAGCGCGCAATGGAGTTCTCACTTCCAAATTCCACCATCCCACGCAATACCCCGCAGGAACAGGTACAGCAATTACATACATAATAGACATCGGACTGGGCATTGTTGATGGAGTGTACGAGCCCCTCGCGGTCTGCTTCGGCAAGGATTTCCAGCGCTTCCTCATGGGTAAGTGCTTTGATATCTTCAGAACGATCGAAAGCTCCGGGTTTTGGTGAAAAAACCAGGCAGTTCTCCACCGAATGATTGCAGCCCTGACCAATCAGATTTTTCTGGACCCTGCAAATGCAATCCAATACACCCCAGGATTGTGCCTGATCAAGGTAGGTGGATGCCTTCTCATATGGCATTACGTCAATATCCGCAGGAATGGCATTCTCAAGTGGTATAATCCGGTGGACAGATGGTTCGGTCAGCATTGTCTGGTGAAACCGTTCATGGTAATATTGCTCAAATAACTCTGCGAACTCTTTGTCAATTTTCGCATTCTGCCGCTCATAGAAACCCACCACCATAGGGATCAGGTGAAACATAAAACCAGTTCCTTCCACCCTCTTGATATCAATCAATCCCCTTTTTACCATGCCAATCAGCCTGGATTTAGTCTCGCGTTCTTCCAGGTTATTCAGCAGGGCGATCTCTTTCAGAGATTTGGGTTCCATGGTGAGATTTGAAGCCAGTTCAGCATCCTCCAGGCTAAAAAGTTTGGACAGCAACTTTAACTCTACCCCACTTTCCGTTCTGGGAAAGCCATTGGGAATTTTATCCAGCTCATCGGCCAGCTTTTCATAGACTCTATGCATTATCATCTTCGATTTAGTTGCTATTCATAACGTAAACATAGTACCGGATTGGTGGACGCCGCCTGGTACACTCGCAAGATAACCGTTATTGCTGCAATGACAAAGGCCAGTAATGTACTTATTATAAAAACCATGGGTTCGAGACCAATACGGGCAGGGTAATCCTGCAACCAGTCTTTCATAAAAAAATAACCCAGGGGCCATGCAGCCAGTGTGGCTAACAGAATAAGCCATATAAATTCCCTGGAGAGCGTTATCAGAACACTGCTGATTGTGGCCCCCATGGCTTTCCTGATTCCCACCTCCTTGGTACGCTGGGCTGCACTGAATGAAGCCAGTCCCAGCAATCCCAGCGCAGCAATAAAAATAGCCAGTACGGAAAATATACTGAATACAGTGGCCGTTTTTTCATCATTGTTGTAAAGGGCAGCCAGGTCCTCTTCCAGGAATGTCATATGTACCGGTTGTTGTTCAATAAAGGAATTCCAGGTTTTTTCAATGTATGCAAGGGTCTCTCCTGTTTTATCGGGGCTAATCCTGACAGTCATCTGGTAAATATTTTCTCTTTCAAACTGGATGATCAGAGGTCTTATTTCCTGGTGAAGAGATTGAAAATTAAAATCCTTTACCACCCCGATAATGGGATGGGCCCCACCGGTCTCATCACCCAGCTGGGTATAGATTCTCCTGGTCAGGGGATCTTCGATACTCAAAGCCCTGAGTGCCGATTCATTGATAATGACTGCAAAGGAATCTGTTGGAATCTCCGGGTTAAACCACCGACCCTGGATCAACTCCAGGTTATAGGTTTTTTCAAAATGCCAGTCTGTAAAAATATTATTGATGGCATGGGTCTCCTCAGTTCCTTCCCCTTCAAGGAGATAGGCATTGTCACCAATAAGACCACCGGGAACAGCACTGGATCCGGTCACCTGGAGAACAGAGGGGTTTTTCATAAGCTCCTGTCTGAAGGCATCAAGCTGATTTTGAAGTACATAAACCCTGTCAATTACCACCAGGTTTTCCTTTTTAAAGCCCAGGTCGCTATCCTGCATGTAATTCATCTGCCTGTTAACAACTATGGTACAGATAAACAGTACAATGGTGACAATAAACTGGAAAGTCACAAGGGCTCTTCTGAGGTAAGATCCCCTGATTCCCCGCATGGATCCACTTTTCAAAACATCCGTAGGTTTGAATGAGGAAAGGAAAAAAGCAGGATAACTGCCGGCAGCAAATCCAACAAATACACCAATGAGCAGCAAACCGAGGAGCAATCGCCCATTGCCGATGGTGATCAGATCAAGACTTTTCCCTGCCAGGTTGTTAAAGGCAGGTAGAAAAAGTTCCACAAGCACAACTGCCAGAATCAGCGCCAGCATAGTGGTCAGGAATGATTCGGTAAGAAACTGCCACCTGAGCTTTCCCCTTTCAGCCCCCGACACCTTCCTGATCCCCACTTCAGTTGCTCTCTTTGCTCCACTTGCTGTGGCCAGGTTCATAAAATTGATGGAAGCGATGATAATCAGAAAAATGGCAATCACTGAAAAAATAACTACCGATGCCCTGCTACCGCCAGGATTGATCTCGAACTGAAGGTCTGATCCTAAATGGATCTCTTTTAATGGCTGCAGGTAGTAACCGTATGTGTTACCGGCAGCTGTAAACTCCTCCATGCTAAGCCCGAGAAGCTCTTCCAGCTCAGTTCCCATATGCATCTCTATCAAAGGCGGAAACTTTGTCTCCAGCTCATCGGGGGCAAATCCGTCCTGCAGCAGGATGTAGGTGTAGTTGTTATTTCCAAGCCAGCGTGTGATATCTGCCAGGTAAACAGATGTCATGGATCCCAGCATAGTAAACTGGAAATGGGCATTCTCCGGGAATCCCTCCACCACTCCCGTCACTTCATAATTCTCTTCCCGCTGACCCACTTTTAGCATTTTTCCCACCGGGTCCTCATTTCCAAAGTATTTTCGCGCTGTTTCTTCTGTCAGAACCACCGTATTGGGACGGTTAAGCATCCGGTCCGGATCACCATAGATGGCGGGTGCTGTAAATACATTGAAGAACGTGGAGTCGGCATAGTAGAAGTTTTCTTCAATAAAGACATTGTCCTCATACCTGACAATAGGGTCTCCATCGAATGTATACAACCTGGCAGATTCCAAAACTTCAGGAAAATCGCTCCTTAATGTTGCCCCCATAGGCGCATTAGACAGAGCTGCTTCCAACTCATTGCCCTGGATTTTACCCCGGATGCAAATTCTGTAGATATCCTTGAAATGCTCGTTGTGCCTGTCGTAGCTCAATTCGTCGAGTACAAACAGTAAGATAATAATTGAACTGGCAATCCCTGTGGCCAGTCCCAATAAGTTGATCAGTGTATAACCCTTATTTCTCCATGCATTGCGCACGGCAATCAACAGGTAATTTTTTACCATGATAGCTCAAATTTATAAACGGGCCATCCTTTCCGGGTCAGTGGTAATTCGGGAATGTTTCCTAAATTGGTTCCAATTTAATATAAATTACCTAGAAGGAATGAAAAAACAGTTTTATACTTTGTTAAAGGCTTCAATGGTCGCTTCCATACTATTGACAACCTCCAACCTTTACCCCTGCACCATCATTGCCGTAGGTAAAAAAGTTTCAGCTGATGGATCTGTCATTATATCACATACCGACTGCGGGCCGGATTCCAGGATACGCGTAGTTCATGGCCAAACATATAACAAAGGAGACATGGCCCCTGTGCACTGGGGAATTCAGGACATAAACAGGTCCCTGGATGATTACGGAGATGTGCTGGGCCACATTCCACAGGTGGAAAAGACCTATACCTATTTTCATTCAGCATACCCCCATATGAATGAGCACCAATTGTCCATTGCCGAGAGTACCACCAGTCAGCGTACCGAATTGAAAGTGGACTTGGCTGTATGCAAGCAGATCATGACAGTAGAACAGGCCCAGGCCTTCGCACTTCAACGCTATACCTCGGCCAGGGAAGCCACTGCCTTCATCGGGAAACTCATGAGCGATTATGGGTTTCTTCCCTCCTGTGTGGGTGAATCCGAAACCCTGGTTATTGCTGATACAGAAGAGTTCTGGGTAATAGAAATCTTTAGCGTGGGGTCAAACTGGGATCCTGAAAGCGGTAATCCGGGTGCCATATGGGTTGCCAAACGTATTCCACAGGATCATGCCCTGGTCATTGCCAACTGGAGCATCATCAAAGAGGTAGATCCCAGTGATAAGGAAAATGTGATGGTCTCTTCGAACTATATTCAGTTTGGCATTGACAAAGGATGGTATGATCCCGAGGGTTCAAAACCTTTTGTCTGGCAAGATGTTTATGCCCCCATAGGGCGGGAATGGGCAACCAGCAGACTATGGCTCTTTTACAGCACCTATGCCCCGGGCTATGCAGAGTGGCCTGAAAGAAGCCTCGAGGATGGGCATATGATGGGATATAACCAGTATATTCAATATGTGGAACCCCTCTCCATCTATCCCACTTCGGTACATCCTGAAAGAAAAATATCAGTCAGAGATGTGATGGCTTTTCAGCGATCCACATTTGAAGGGACCATTTACGATAAAACCGAGGATTATGATTGGTTCGTACCCGATGGCGAGGGAGGAATTAAAAAGAGTCCGCTGGCAACCCCATTTCCAAGCAAGGACATGCGGGAACTGCTTGATATCAATAACCGCAGGAATGTAGCCAGACCCCAGGGTTTTTATGGGATGATCGCACAATTGCGCGACTGGTTGCCTGATCCCATTGGTGGTATTTACTGGGTATTCCTTGATAATGCATACACCAGTGCCTACGTACCCATATATGCCGGCACACAGGAGATTGCCACCTGCTACAAAAACTTCGATCCTACCACCTACAGCAATCAGTCCGCCTGCTGGGCCATCGATTTTGTGGATAACCTGCTCTACCTGAAATGGCAGGAAGCAGTTCAGGATGTTTGGGAAGTGAGGGATCCTTTTGAAGAGAGGCTTTTTACTGAGCGCGAAAAAATTGACTCAGATGCACTTATGTTGTTTAAGAAGGATCCCCAGATGGCCCGTGAATACCTGACAAACTATTCCAAAGCCAATATGGAGGAAGTGTTGGAAATGTACAATAACCTGCATGACAGGCTGATTGTCAAATACAGCAACAGCCGATAGTGTTGCACCTGGTAACAATCTGTCGGGTTACTCGTCTAATGGTAAAAAGCTACTGAACTCTGAATAAACTAATCCGGATACTGCTATGTCACAACTGTGGGACATCCTTTGAAAGGGATCTCTGCTACCGTGATTGCAGCAACTGCTTTGCCTGCACCGGTTGTGAAATTTACATATGTCCGGTTTGCAAAGCAGAAATTATTGTCAATCCTAAAACCATAAGACATTGACTCTGACTAACATATTCAGGATTATTAAACGTGATACATTATCACTGATCACCAACATGACAGGGCTCTCCCTGGGTCTTGCAGTCTCCATTTTACTTACTGTATTTATCCTCTACGAGCTCAGTTTTGACCGGCATTTTACCAATTCGGACCGGATCTACAGAATTAATACCATTTGGGAGGATAAGGGTGAAGCCAACGTATATCCCATCAGTGCACGCACTGCATTTACCGAATTGCCTCAAAAAGTGGCTGGAGTTGAATCTTCCATACAAATATATAATGAAGGAAATGTGGAGGTTCTGCATCTGGAAAACAGGTACAAAGATCTTCGGTTGTTCTACTCAGATCCTGATTTCTTCAAGTTGTTTGATCTGAAATTTATATATGGAAATGCCGTAGATGCCCTTTCCGGCATCAATGAAGTTGTGTTAACCGAAGCGTTGGCCACTCGGATATTTGGCACCACTAACGCTGTTGGTGAGGCTATTGAAATGGATACCACGTCTTTCATGGTGTCTGCTGTAATTGAAGATATCCCTGCCAATACACATTTCAGCTTTGATATGATTATGCCCATGAAAGCCCATCCTCAACTGGAGAATTATGGAGGTCTGGAGTTCTTTACCTACTATATGCTCAACAAGGGTGTGGATCATGAGACCACCCTGGAGGTCCTTAACAATGAGAATGCCAGGATGCTTGGAGAGCGGTTTGCTGACTTTGAAGGGGCCTCTTTTTCTTCATCAACCGAATCAGTGGACAGGTTGCATTTGCACAGCAAAGCAGTACGGGGCCTCTCCCCTTCAGGAAGTGTGAAAACCATCCTTATCATGCTGGTCATTGCCATTCTGGTGTTAGTGCTGGCGCTCTCCAATTTTATTAATTTATACATCCTGAATGGTTCAAGGCGATCTAAAGAGATTGGCATCAGAAAAGTTAACGGTGCCGGCAGGCCATCCCTGGTCTTCCAGTTCTACATGGAAACCACAGTGGTAGTTACCCTCTCCTTCCTGATGGCGGCACTTCTGTCGTTTCTCCTGATACCAGAATTCAGCAGGGTGATGCAAAGGGACTCTTTTATTTCCATTGTGAACACACCTGTCTTCTACCTGGTGCTGCTTGCTGTTTACCTGGTCACGATCCTTTTGTCAGGCTTCTATCCTGCACTGTTATTAAGCAAAGCAGATCCCGTCAGGTTGTTCCAGGGTTCCTCAAATCCAGCCGGGGATAAACAATTGCTACTTAAAATTGCAAGTGTATTCCAGATATCTGTGACACTCTTTATGCTAACTACGCTGCTTGGAATATTCTCTCAGACCAGGTACCTGAAACAATTGTCGCCGGGTTATGATCCCGAAGGAATAGTAGTAATATATAACCTTAACGATCGGATCACGGACAATTATCTATCCCTGAAGGAGAGCCTGGCCAACCTTCCCGGAGTGGTGGCTGTTGCAGGTTCAGGGCACACCATTGGAGCTGGGTACAGCGGCCAGGGGATCAGGATGTTTGGGCAGGCTCATAACCAGAGTAAAACCATTTCTGAATACAGGATCCTGGCCGGTTTGTGTGAGTTATACCGGCTTAACCTGATATATGGACGTTTCTTTGATCCGGAACGAACGCCTGACAGGTCGTGCATCATCCTTAACGAAGCGGCTGTTGAGATGCTTGGCTACACACCTGGCCAAATTGTGGGGGAAACCGTTACCATGTGGGAAGATCCCATGGAGGTGATTGGAGTGGTGGAGGATTTTCATTACACTTCGGCTGCCCAAAAAATAGAGCCGCTAATGCTGAATACATATCGGGGGCAAATTCGAAACATTGCCATCAGACTGGAAAAGAGTGCAGACCCTAAAAACGTACTGGAGAAAATTAATGAAACTATTAAAGCCTTTGATAAGGATTATATCATGATTCACCGGTTTGCCACTGACCTGTATGATGGCTATTATGAGGAGGAAGTACGCTTACAGAATATAGTGGTTGCTGGCTCGCTACTCTCAGTGGTGATTGTTTTACTGGGGATCTACGCCCTTGTCTCACACAACATTATCAGCCGAACCAAGGAGATTGGGATAAGAAAAGTGATGGGTGGATCCACTACACAAATGGTGGTTATGATCTATACCTCCACCCTTAAATGGACTATAGTTGGAGCGGTTATCGGATTACCCCTTAGTTATCTCTATTTAAGCAACTGGCTTCAGAATTACGCCATCAAAACCACACTCCACTGGTGGATCTTTGCTGGAAGTATTGTTGTTGTAGCACTGTTTGAAACCCTGATTACCCTGGGACAAACCTGGAAAACGGCACGAAAAAACCCGGTGAAGGCTCTTCGATACGAATAATACCGGCTTGATCCTTATGAGTGATATACCCGGTGATTTGGGGATCTGGATTATAAGTATCAAATTTGCGCTACTTACTGAGAAATCAAGCTTTGATACAACAATACCAGGGAGAATTGGCTGCACTGCTCACTGCCCTATGCTGGACAGTTACTGCCATGGCCTTCGAGTCAGCCGGCAAACGGGTTGGTGCACTTTCTTTAAATCTGTTCAGAATGATCTTTGGACTGGGCTTCCTGACCATATTCAATGTAATTACAAACGGCCATCTCATTCCCCTGGCCACCAGCTACCAGTGGTTCTGGCTGGTGATGTCGGGATTGGTGGGATTTGTTCTGGGTGATCTTTTCCTTTTCAGGGCCTTTATTCTGATTGGTGCCCGAATCTCCATGCTTATTTATTCGTTGGTCCCCCCTATTACCGCCTTTATTGCCTGGGTAACCCTGGGGGAGGTCCTCAATGGAATAGAGTTTCTGGGAATGGGGATCACCATGGTTGGGATTATACTGGTAATGGCCTCACGGAGCAGCAACTCCAGTGAAACGATCCCGAAAAAAGGAAAAATGGGACCACTGCTGCTGGGTGGTCTACTGGCTCTGGGAGGTGCTGTTGGTCAGGCTGCAGGACTGGTTTTAAGTAAGAAAGGGATGCAGGATATGGATGCCTTTGCCGCGACACAAATCAGGATCATGGCAGGTTTAGCCGGATTTCTTATAGTAATTACACTTTTTAAGCGCTGGAAAAAAGTATCTGGTGCCTTCAGGGACCTGAAGGCCATGAAGTTCATTTTTATTGGCTCATTTACCGGCCCTTTCCTTGGTGTCAGTTTCTCATTGCTGGCGGTTCAATATACTGAAACTGGTGTGGCTGCCACGCTGATGGCGCTTGTTCCTGTGTTTATCATTCCTCCTTCCATATTTCTGAAAAAGGAGAAGATTAAACTGATGGAGATAATTGGTGCACTTGTTACAGTAGGTGGGGTGGCCCTGTTTTTTCTGTAAAAACTCGCCTGATATCCTCTAGTGGTGATTCGTTTTGCTCTTCTGGTGTATTTTTTGCTTCCCCTCGGTCCACATATGCAACAAATTTGACACGAGGATTACAAGAGAAGCGATACCTGCCAGCGCAAGTACATAGACCAACAGAACACCGTAAGGCACCAGGAAGTAGAATACAATCACAGTGAGTGTTACCCATACCCCGGCGCACCAAGGGCATGTGATAATGGAGCTCAAAGTACCTACCACATAGAGACCTTCCCGCTTTTTTAAAGCATCCCTCAGGTACTTAAATATCTTCTCAAACACCAGGATACGGGTCATCCGGTATGCGGCAAGGATAATAATCACAGATTCCTTAAAACTGATTTCCTTGAGATCGACCCCTTTCTTTTCAAGCAGGTAACCCATTAACGCCACCATCCCGAAAAAGAAAAAAGCTGACCAGAAATTCCAGGCTTGATGTTTGCGTTCGCTCATGGTGAAGATTTAAAAAATTGAAAGCAATATACAAAACTATTTTTTATGTGGAATCTTACTCATCACCCGCTCTGTCATTGCAGTGATGGTCAGGGCCGGATTAACACCTGGGTTGGCCGAGATGGCGCTGCCATCACACACGTAGAGATTATCGTATCCAAAGACCCGCTGATCGCGGTCAATGACTCCCTCACCCCGATCTTTCCCGATAACGCATCCCCCAAGGATATGAGCTGTTGTGGGTGTTCCGGTTAATGCCTCGGTAGACATTACAAAAGGAGTTCCGTCCACCTCACTC
>Ga0164313_10005440_pt1 | contig 11259 bp, 8 predicted proteins | sample GuaBasSedimGuay4_FD_113735 | JGI IMG/M metagenome (GOLD analysis project Ga0164313, IMG submission 113735) | Subseafloor sediment microbial communities from Guaymas Basin, Gulf of California, Mexico - Guay4, Core 4569-4, 0-3 cm | ecosystem: Environmental > Aquatic > Marine > Hydrothermal vents >...
GAGGGCACAGGCAGGCATCGTGATAAGCGCATCACATAACCCATTTGACGATAATGGCATTAAATTCTTTTCATCTGAAGGAACCAAGTTACCTGACCATGTTGAAATCGAGATAGAAAAAGAACTCGAGAAACCAATCAAGGTCACCGAAGCAAGGAAACTGGGCAAGGCCAGAAGGATTGTAGATGCAGCACGACGCTATATAGAGTTCTGCAAATTCAGGGTGAAGAATAATCTTGATCTTAAAGGCCTTCGGATTGTTGTTGATTGTGCCCACGGCGCAACCTATCACATCGCACCTCATGTATTCGAAGAGCTCGGTGCTGATGTTATTACCATCGGTAATGAGCCGGATGGATTCAATATTAATGTTGATCACGGTGCGACAAATCCTGAGCTGTTACAGAAAAAAGTACTTGAGCATAAGGCTGATGTTGGAATTGCGCTGGATGGTGATGGTGACCGTTTAATCATGGTCGACCATAAAGGTGAAGTGGTTGATGGAGATGAAATTCTTTTTGTTATCAGTCAAGGTAGATTACAGACACTGGGTGGTGGTGTTGTAGGGACTGTCATGAGTAACCTCGGGCTTGAAATAGCCATCAAAAAACTGGGCATGAATTTTCTACGTGCACAGGTTGGGGATCGCTATGTGTTAGAGATGTTGAGCAGGGAAAATCTGATATTAGGTGGGGAATCCTCAGGTCATATTATCAATCTGGATATGACGACAACAGGTGACGGTATTATCTCGGCATTACAGGTACTGGATACAATGGTTGAATCAGAAGCAACGCTATCCGAACTTAAATCCGGTATGGAAAAATATCCGCAGACAATGATAAATGTGAGAATTGATAAACAGGTTGATTTATCAAAGATGACAAATGTTCAGGATGCCATGAAAACCGCTGAATCCGAGTTGGGAGATAAAGGACGAATCCTGTTAAGACCTTCAGGCACAGAACCTTTGGTCAGGGTCATGGTTGAGGGAGAAATTGAGACTCAGGTCAATGCCATTGCTGAGAGTCTGGCGAATGAAGTCAGAACAGGTATTGGTGAGCGTATATAATTTTAGCCTGCCTCATCCGACTTGACTGAAGTACGAACCTGATTTCGGCCTTCACGCTTACTGTTATATAGTGCCTTGTCTGCCATATTGAGTGCACCTTCGGCATTATCGGCATCCTCAGGATAACTGCTAACACCAATACTCACAGTAGCCTTAATCAGATTCCCTCCCATATCAAAAGAAGTATTTGCTACCGCTTTTCTCATTCTTTCTCCAGCATCTTCAGCCTGGAACTTGCCTGTTTCAGGCAGGAGAACAACAAACTCGTCTCCACCATATCTTGCCAGTGAATCTGTTTCACGCATGCAACTTTCCAGTGTTTTTGCTAATGTTGTGATCATCTTATCGCCTGCCTCATGACCGTATTCATCATTAATCATCTTTAATCCATCAGCATCAATCATCAAAATAGCATAGGCGTGTTTATATCGAACAGATTTATTATGTTCACTTGTGATGATTTCGGTGAAGGATCTACGATTCATCAATCCGGTCATTTCGTCTGTTTCCGATAGATGTTTAAACATCATCTTCGAGAATTGTAAATCTGCGGAAAGCATGGTGGTCAGATAAGCTATGATCAGATAGGGGGAAAACACCGTCATCATATGACTGAAAAGTTCCAGTGTGATTGGACCACTGGCCAGCGTTGCTACGCCCATCATCAGATACAAGGAAGCGATTAAAGTAAGTACCAGTAATGTTGTTATTTTTCCCAGCGTCATGCCACTGGTAATAATAACCAGCAAGTAGAGGTTCAGTAGTGGGCTATCTACTTTGCCTGTATACCAGAGCACGCAGGTGATGTAGGCCGTCATCACCCATACTTCTATGGCCAGCTTCCAACGCGTCTCTGTTTGGTAGAAATTCATGTAGCGGAATGCAAGCACAAATGCTGCAAAACAGAGGGAATATTTCAGGAGGATCCATTGGTCTTCAATGATAGCCCCGGGAGCAACTGTATAAACCAGAACGAGAACCAGTATTAACCATTCCAGTTCAGCAAAGCTGCGCGAAAATCCCTTCAGTTCAAGTTGATCGACATCTATTTCTCCAACAAATGATAATTTGCTGAATATATTCTGTTTTAGTTTGAAAAGATTTTTCATTAGCTTCCCGTTAACCTTCGATGAATCCCTGCGCTTGATATTATCATGTCACAAAAGTGTGTTCTCGTAATTGTTCTCACTGAAACCAACGAGATACTCTCCTTTGTGAACCAGTACCGGTCGTTTAATCAGGGCGGGATTTTCAATCATGAGTGCTATTGCTTTTTGCCTGGTGATATTTTGTTTCTGGTTTTCAGAAAGTTTGCGCCAGGTGGTCCCGCGTTTATTAAGCAATGTTTCCCAATCAACATGCTTGAGAAAATTCTCAAGCATGTCCTTAGTCAGACCATCCACTCTGAAATCGTGGAATGTATATTCTATTTGTTGCGCTTCCAGCCAGTGCCGTGCCTTCTTTACGGTATCGCAATTCTTGATACCGTAAAGAATAATACTCATGTCTGAATTAAAGATAATCTGGCAGAGGTAATTCAGATGCTGTGTTAAATGTCACGCAATAACTCGTTGATACCGACCTTGCCACGTGTTTTCGCATCCACCTGTTTGACGATGACTGCACAATAGAGACTGTAAGTTCCATCTTTGGAAGGCAGGTTCCCTGACACAACAACAGAACCAGGTGGTATGTAACCATAAGTTATTTCACCTGTTTCACGATTGAATATGCGAGTACTTTGGCCGATGTACACACCCATGGAGATAACAGCACCATCATCAACAATGACACCTTCTACCACTTCTGAACGTGCTCCGATAAAACAATTATCACCAATAATAGTTGGATTGGCCTGTAAGGGTTCAAGCACACCGCCAATACCCACACCGCCAGAGAGGTGTACATTCTTGCCGATTTGAGCGCAGGAACCGACAGTAGCCCATGTGTCTACCATACTGCCTGTATCTACGTAAGCACCGATGTTTACATAACATGGCATCATCACCACACCGGGTGCGATATAACTACCACGACGGGCATTTGCAGAGGGCACAATACGTGCGCCAATCTTTTCAAAATCATCTTTATTCATACCGCTGAATTTTGAAGGAACTTTATCGTAGAAATTTGTAAACCCGCCGTCGATGACCTTGTTTTCTTCAAGCAGAAAGGAAAGCAATACGGCTTTTTTCAGCCATTGATTTACGATCCATTCACCATCTTTCTTTTCGGCAACACGCATGGTGCCACTATCCAGTCCAGCGATGACCTCTTCAATGGTATCTTTCAATTCCTGACTGGCAGATGCCGGGGTGATGTCCGAGCGGTTTTCAAAATGTTCGTTAACGATATTTTCTAGCGTACTCATGTTTAATATTTCCTACTTAAATTGACTTAATAAATGTACATATTCTATTGGCTGCTTCAATACACTGATCTATTTCAGGGACAAGCGCGATGCGTATTCGATTTTTGCCGGGATTACCGGCGGCTATGCTACGTGACAGGAAACTTCCAGGCAACACTGTTATGTTCTGTTGGGAATATAAACCTGCTGCAAACTCGGTATCGGAAATGGGTGTCTCCGGCCACAGGTAAAAGCTGGCATCTGGTCTGCTGACATTCATTACCGGTTTGAGTATGTCCAGTACGGCATCAAATTTCTGTCGATACAGGTCCCTGTTGGCCAGGACGTGGTCTTCATCTTGCCAGGCAACGATGCTCGCCATTTGTGTGTAGATGGGCATGGCGGAACCATGGTAAGTACGATAACGAAGAAAGGTCTGAATCAGTTCAGCATCACCCGCGATAAAACCGGATCGCATCCCCGGGACATTGGATCTTTTGGAAAGGCTATGAAAGACAACACAACGCTTAAAATCATCTCGTCCAAGATTTGCTGCGGCCTGTAACAGCCCAATGGGTGGAGATGCTTCATCGAAATATATTTCGGAATAACATTCATCAGCGGCAATAATGAAATCATGTTTGTCTGCCAGGTTTAACAATTTCTCGATCGCATCCTGTCCCAGGACTGCACCTGTTGGGTTGCCTGGTGAACATAGATAGACGAGCTGACATCGTTGCCAGATGTCTTCGGGCACGACATTAAAGTCCGGAAGAAACTTGTTGTCTTCGACACAATTAATGTAATAAGGCTCCGCCGAGGCCAGCAGTGCTGCACCTTCGTATATCTGATAGAACGGATTGGGAGATATGACAACGGGTGTATCGGTTGCACTGGAATTGATCACACATTGAGCAAAGGCAAACAGTGCTTCTCGCGTACCATTGACTGGCAAGATATTTTGCTCAGCAGTGATACTACCAGCAGACAAGTTGAATCTATTGACCAACCAGTCTGCGATGGCTTGTCTTAGTTCATCAATACCACGTGTTGTCGGGTAAGATGCCGCTTTGGGAAGTTGCTTTTGTAACTCATCCAGAATTAATCCTGGTGTCGTATGTTTGGGTTCACCGATGGATAGATCGATATGTGCCTTGTCTGTAATAACAGATGTATCCTGCACAATTGTTTGCTTCAGCTGTGTAAGCTTCTCAAATGGGTAGGGATGTAATTTTTCAAGCCCTGGGTTCATAAGTTAGGGGTTCATCAGTTAAAGATTCATAAGTTAAGGGTTCATTGCTATTGTTCGACATACAGAATTTTAAAAGCACGCCCAAAGGGTAATTCCACAAAGGGTAATTCCTAAGGGGTGCGTAGTATAGGCTAATCAAGGTGTTTGGGAATATGTCGACCAAAAATAATTCAACACTGCTACCGGTTATCAGTTGCCTGATTGCCGCCACCCTATGGGGAATATTCTGGTATCCACTCAGGGTACTGGAAGGATTGGGACTACCAGGTCTTTGGGCAACCCTGATTATCTATGTGTCAGCCTTTATGCCACTGTGGCCATATTTCTGGAAACAAAGACATGGCCTGCATTCACATGTTTTACCCTTTGCCTTATTAGGCCTGTTTGCCGGTTGGACTAATCTTTCATTTATTCTGGCCATGCTCGATGGGCATGTAGTAAGAGTATTGTTGTTGTTTTATTTGTCTCCAATCTGGACGCTGATATTTGGTTTCATATTTTTACATGAACGCCTTTCGATCATGGCCAGAGTTTCGCTCCTGATTTCTTTCATTGGAGCACTGGTAATTTTATGGCCATCAGAAGGCAACACTTTTTTTCAATTCTCCAGCGTTGATTTGCTCGCAGTTTCATCCGGCATAGCATTTGCTGCGCATAATGTTGTGGTCAGGAAGATTGGCGATGTGCCAATTATCTTGAAGATGGGATCAGCATGGATCGGTGTGCTGGTGCTTACCATCGTCGGACTTCTTCTGAGTCAGTCTTCACCGCCGGAGTTTAGTGGGGCATCACTGGCACTCGCTCTTTTGGTAGGCTCTGTTGGCATGGTTCTGATGACCTATACAGCGCTTTATGGGGTGACGCATCTGCCTGTACATCGTTCGGCAGCAATCTTGTTATTTGAGGTATTTGTCGGGGCGGTTTCCGCAGCATTGCTGACCGAAGAAATTCTAACTCTGCGTGAGTGGACAGGTGGTCTGCTGATTATGTTTGCCGCGTGGTTAACCATCAGAGACTTGATGAACAATCCAGCAACATGATGTATCCTTTGCCACCTTTTGTTGCGCTGCGTTATGGTTGTTGCGCGAAGCGTAAAATTTAACAATAGGTATTTGATGTGAGCAAAAGCGTATTAATCCTTCCCGGGGATGGAATTGGTCCGGAAATAGTGACGGAAGCGGAAAAAGTGCTGAATGCACTAGTAGAGAACCGTGGCCTTGAGATAAGCACTGAACAGGGTTTAATCGGTGGCAGTGCTATTGATGAGACAGGTGTGCCACTGCCCGATGAAACGCTGGCCATGGGCAAACAATCCGATGCGGTTCTATTAGGCGCTGTTGGTGGCCCTAAATGGGACAAGATTGAGCGCTCTTTAAGACCAGAAAGGGGCCTGTTGGCAATCCGTGCGGGTCTTGATCTGTATGCCAATCTCCGACCTGCCATTCTCTACAAGGAACTCGCAGAGGCTTCATCATTAAAACCGGAGGTGATTGGTGCACTGGATATTATGATTGTGCGTGAATTAACCGGCGGTATCTATTTTGGACAGCCACGTGGCATCAGAACTCTGGATGATGGACAGCGCGAGGGTTTTAATACGCTGGTCTATAAGGAATCCGAGATTGAAAGAATTGCGCACACTGCATTTGATGTGGCCATGAAAAGGAATAAAAAAGTGTGTTCGGTAGATAAGGCAAATGTGCTGGAGGCGACCGAACTCTGGCGTGAAGTTGTGACTCGTGTGGCAAAGGATTATCCAGAGGTCAGTCTGGAACATATGTATGTGGATAATGCGGCCATGCAGCTGGTAAGGGCTCCCGGGCAGTTCGATGTCATCGTTACGACCAATATGTTTGGTGATATTTTATCTGATCTGGCTTCCATGTTAACGGGGTCAATCGGTATGTTGCCTTCTGCCTCATTGAATGCTGAAGGTCAGGGCATGTACGAGCCTATTCACGGTTCTGCCCCCGACATTGCAGGACAGAATATTGCCAATCCACTGGCAACAATAATTTCGACAGCCATGATGTTGAGGTATTCACTGGCAGAGGTAGCTCAGGCTGATCGAGTAGAACAGGCAGTACAGAAAGTGCTGGCAAGTGGATTGAGGACAGCGGATATAGTTTCCGAAGGTATGACCAGGGTGTCCACCAGTGAAATGGGTGATGCAGTTGTTGCTGCACTTTGATAAACACAATTTGAGTTTTAAATATTTTTAGGTAATGGATTAATGAGTAAGAAATTTAATATTGCAGTTGTTGGTGCTACCGGTGCAGTTGGTGAAACCATGTTGTCTATATTACAAGAGCGTAATTTTCCTGTGGAAAATATTTATGCACTTGCCAGCAGTCGTTCGGCAGGTTCAACCATTCGTTTTAACGGCAAAACAGTTGTGGTTGAAGAGTTGGAAAAATTTGATTTCAAGGGCGTTGATATTGGCCTTTTTTCTCCGGGTGCGTCTGTATCAAAAATTCATGCTCCACGTGCAGTAGAAGCTGGCTGTGTGGTAGTGGATAATACTTCCGAGTTTCGTTACGTTGACGATATTCCCCTGGTTGTGCCTGAGGTCAACCCTCATGCCATTGCTAATTACAAAAACAGGGGAATCATTGCCAATCCGAATTGTTCCACGATTCAAATGTTGGTAGCACTGAAGCCGATCCATGATGCCGCAACCATTGAACGAATCAATGTGTGTACCTACCAGGCAGTGTCCGGAACGGGTAAAGAAGCAATAGAAGAACTGGCAAAGCAGACCGCCGAACTGTTGAATGGTCGACCTGCAGTGTGTGAGGTATATCCGAAACAGATCGCTTTTAATGCCATTCCTCATATTGATGATTTTCAGGACAATGGCTATACCAAGGAAGAAATGAAGATGGTCTGGGAAACCAGAAAAATATTTGAGGATGATGCTATCCAGGTGAACCCGACTGCGGTCAGAATCCCCGTGTTTTTTGGGCATTCAGAAGCGATCCATATTGAGACCAGTAAGAAACTATCGGCAGAGGACGTAAAAAAATTACTCAGCAAAAAACCTGGTATAAAAGTGATAGATGAGCACAGGGATGGCGGCTACCCAACGGCTGTAAGTGAGGCTGCTGGCACTGATTCGGTCTTTGTTGGACGAATTAGAGAAGACATTTCACACCCTCAAGGCATTAATCTCTGGGTAGTTTCCGACAATGTTCGTAAAGGTGCTGCATTAAATAGTGTTCAAATAGCTGAAATTTTGGTAAAAGACTATTTGTAAGCTATAGTTAAGGGGCAATTGTAAAGGACATTCGCAGGTTGTAAGTGGCATAAATGACTGCGTTTATCCGTAACAATCTTGCGTTGGAGGACATGTGAACAGAGCATGTCTTCCGACAAAATATGATGCAACTTGTTGAAAATAAACGTTTTTATAAACAGGATATTTTTCAAGCTAATGAACATACGAAATTTATTATTGGCCTTTATTTTGTTTTTTGCAGGATTTCAGCCTGTGGCACAGGCATTGGCGCTAGGTGAGTTGGAGCTAAAATCACATTTAAATCAAAGGCTTAATGCGGTTATCCCTTTGGTTTTCGCGACAGAAAATGAGCTCACTGAACTAAAGTTAAGTATTAACAACCCCGACGAACAGGCAGCAGGCAGAAGGGCCTGGCATAATTTGAAGGTTGAGATTATCGAAAATGAGGGGAATCAGCCTTATTTAAAGATTAGCAGCAAAGGTGCTTTACGCGAGCCTGCACTGAGTTTTATTCTGGACATGAGTTGGTCTACTGGCCGTATACAACGAAGTTATTCGTTATTAATAGATCCAAAACCCTAGATAGATCAATAATCCTAGGTTCAGGGCATAAAAAATAATACAGAGGCAGGGACATACCGGATGAAATTTAGAATATTTTTGGTTTTGTTGGCACTGGTAGCGCCGACAGTTGTGAATGCTTTGGGTTTGGGCAAGCTCGAACTTCAATCTGCACTAAACCAGCCATTTAAGGCAAGGGTTGAATTACTCTCAGCCACTGCAGACGAGCTTGATAGTCTAAAGATTTCCCTCGCCGATCAAGAAGCATTTGAGCGGGCAGGTATTCAACGGACTTCTTTACTTACCAAACTGCGTTTTAGAGTAGAAGAAACCGAGAGTGGTTCTGATTACATCAGGATTAGCAGTAGCGATTCAATCCGAGAACCATTTCTTAATTTTTTACTGGAGATAAACTGGTCTAAAGGCAGACTCTACAGAGAATATACAGTTCTGCTTGATCCACCTACCTACATTGTGCCCGGTAGCAGGAAAAAAGCCGTGATACATCCTGAGACACCGATCGTAGGGATGGATGCAGACGATCATCAAGTTGTTTATGACCTTGAATATGATCCTGGAAAAACAAGGATCAGCCAACCGGCCCCTGTGACTTCGACACCGAGCTATGAACCTCAAACATCATACGAAGAACCTGCAACGATAAATTATGCTGGTAGCGGGGACTATGGTCCCGCAGTTACTGGAGATACCCTGTGGTCAGTTGCCAAGGCAGCAAGACCAGATTCCTCAGTAAGTATCCAGCAAATGATGCTGGCTATCTTGAATGCTAACCCTGAAGCATTTATTGAAAATAATATCAATGGTCTTAAACGTGGTGCCATCCTGCAGATTCCCGATGCAACGGAAATTGATTCCATGGATCGAGCAGATGTATTGGCCCAGGTGAACAGTCAATATGCCTTGTGGGACGAGTACAGAGGTCATGTTGCATCCAGTGTGAGTCAACAGGCAGAAAGTTCAGGTGCTTATAGTCCTGCCGAAGCAGAGGCAGTTGAAGAGCCTGAAGTAGAAGTAGTTGTGGACGAAGGTGAAGCAGAGTTACGACTTATCACCGAGATTGACCAGGGTAGTGACCAGAGCACTGCAGGGGCATCAGGGGTTGATGTCGCAGCCCTGAATAATGAATTGGCACTGGCAAATGAATCTATTGAAGCAATGTTTCTGGAAAATGCAGAGCTCAAGGACAAGCTGACTGAAACCGAAGGCATTATCGACGATCTGAAACGCCTCATAGTACTTAAGGAAGATGAGCTCGCTGCCATGCAGGAACAAATTATGATGGCGGCGGCTGAGCAAGAAAGCGCAGAAGCCATAGTAGATGAAACTATGGCTGAAGAAGAATTCGTTGAAGAAGAGGAGCTTGTTGAGGAAGAAGAATTCGTTGAAGAAGAAGAGGAAGAGTTTGTTGAGGAAGAAGAAGTTGCCGAGGAAGAAATGGAGGCAGAGGTTGCAGAAGATGAGGTAATTCAGGAAGTCGTTTTTGCCGATGACCAGGAACCGGGTGCTTTATCCGGTCTGATAGACATGGGTATGGGTATGCTTGAAAAAGCAAAAGCTAACCTGATGATCGTTGCAGGTGTCGTTGGTGGGCTGTTACTACTTGCCTTATTAATGATTTTCGTCTCCAAACGGCGTACTGCAAAGGCGGAATTTATTGAATTGCCCGAGGAAGATTTTCCTGATTTTGATGATGAAGTCGACTCAGAATCAGTCACGATGATTCCGGGTAGCGAAGAAGAAGCCATATTGCCAGGCGATGATTCAGCAGACAAAGCTTTAGTAGACAAAGGATCACCAGAAAAGGATTCAGGTGACGAGGAAAAAACTGTTTTTCTCGGCGCTGATTCAAAGGATGCTGAACCTAACGCCTTTGACGTGCCCGCAGACGCGGTAGAAGTCCCTCAAGCGAGTGCTCCGGAAATACCTGAAGAAGATCCTATGGAAGAAGTTAATGTCTTTCTTGCATACGAACACTTTGATGAAGCTGAAACATTCGTCAGAAAGGCATTGGAAGATGAGCCAGATAATCTGAGTTTTCACAGTAAATTACTGGAAGTTTTCTATGCCGCTGGAAATAAGAAATCATACGAAGATGCTGCCAAGGTAATTCATGAAAAAACAGGTGGTGAGGGTGAATCTTGGGACATGGCAACAGTCATGTGGCAGGAGATGTCTCCGAACAGGGCGTTGTTTGAAACACCTGCTGCAGGTGAGGATCAGGCTGAAGTTGAAGAACTTGATACTACTGGTACCGGAGGTAACGTTCTAAATATTGCAGATGATGGTTCTGATGCTGATATGGATTTCGATATTGGTGGAGGAGAACCTGACGAGAATATGCTGGATATCTCGGGAACTGTTGATTCAGCCACAGAAGTGACACAATCTAGTGAAAACCTGGATATGGATGACACGCTCAGTATACCAATAAAAGAAAGCAAGGAGCTATTGGATGATACTGGCAAAATGGATGTCAGAGATGTACAGAAACTACAACAGGCTCAGGAAGATGATGCAGATGAAATTCTTGATGTAACAGCAGCGATTGATTTAGATGAAGCAACTGCCCAATCAAGTGAGGAAGAGTCCGAAGGACTTGATCTGTCCATGGATGAAGTTTCAATCGACCTGGATGGTGGTGAAACATCACTATCTACTGAACAGCAAACAGATGACTCCAATGAACTTGATATTTCATGTGAAGATACCTCTATCGGAGGTGAAGAAGACATACTCGATGTATCTATTGCGCAGGTCAGTGAAGA
>Ga0164313_10005442_pt1 | contig 11258 bp, 6 predicted proteins | sample GuaBasSedimGuay4_FD_113735 | JGI IMG/M metagenome (GOLD analysis project Ga0164313, IMG submission 113735) | Subseafloor sediment microbial communities from Guaymas Basin, Gulf of California, Mexico - Guay4, Core 4569-4, 0-3 cm | ecosystem: Environmental > Aquatic > Marine > Hydrothermal vents >...
CATACCGCCAACCATCAGGCCCCTGGTGTCGGTTTCCATGTGGTCGATGGTGCCGCGGCACAAACGGCTGTGTTGGGTGGCAGCCCTGTTGAGGCCACCGAGAAACCGGTGACTGGTGGTTGATTGATCGGCCCGCCCCAGGACCATCGCCGTCGCGCCCGATCCCAGGGTCAGACTGGCGAAGTTCGCCCTGAAGGTGGCCTCATCGGTCGCCTCGTCAAGCAACCGCTCGATGGTCTTCTCCGTGATGACCTCGCTGGTTTCCGCGTCGACGACGATTCCGTAGTCGATCTGGCCGCGTTCGATCATGTTGCCGACCATGTCCATACCATTAACGAACCCAAGGCAGGCGTTGCCGATGTCGAAATTCATGCAGGTCGAAGGCAAGCCGAGGTTTCCGTGGACCAGGCAGGCGGTTGACGGCTCGAGGTAATCCCTACAGACCGAGGTATTGACCAGGATACCGAGAGAGTTCTGATCGATGCCAGCCTTCTCTATCGCCTTACGCCCCGCCTCGGTCGCAGGCTCGCTGGGCGGAACTCCCTCATCCCAGAAGCGCCGCTCCAAGATGCCGGACAGGTCCCTCAGCAGATCGGGCCGCATGCCCAATCTCTCCATAGTCGGTGCCAGCCGTTTTTCAATACTCTCACTGGTCACTGTGTGGGGCGCATCAACGTGCGTCACACTGAGAATTGATACATTTTCAAATCGCATGCTCTTCCCTGCCGGGACGCCGGCGACGCCCCTTTTCTCTCTCGCGCCCTGTTGGGCGCTTTGATCGGCAGAGACTAACACCGCCTTCCTGAGACTGAAAGTCACTCTGCGGCGAAAATGAGTTCCATATTCCCTGCTTTGAGTTTCCTTTCGTAATTCCCATGCCATTCTCGGTCCGCCGTCACCGTCTTCGTCACGCCTTTGTCATAAATTGTCACACGACGGTAAAACCACTTCCTCCCCCCTTGACGCATCGGTTTCCACCGCTCTAGCGTATGCCTCAACGGAATCTCGTAATTGTGAAAAACAAATCACTGCCTACGTTCTTGTAGAGCCAAAAGGAGTCATCGAATGTCATATTTGCGTCGTCTTTCTGTCCTAGTTCTTGCTGTGATGGTCTTGGCGGTCTCTGTCGCAGGAGCGGCCGAACTCCCGTCGAGGCTCTTTCCCCAGGTGGAAAAGGCCTCATTTACCGATGATCAACAACCCCGATGGCTGCACGGCAGCCTGGGGCAGCTCGAAAACGGCGACATCAAGGCGGCCACCAGAAACTACATCGATGACCGAAGACAGCAGTTCAACCTGACAATCACTGACGAGATCGAGGTCGTGCGATCGTCAAGCGATTCTTCAGGGTTGACCCACATTCGCCTACGCCAGACTCATTTCGATGTGCCCGTCGAAGGCGCCGATGCGTGGTTACACATCAGTCACAACGGAAGAGTTGAAACGTTCAACGGCTATCTGGCCGGTAACATCCTTCAGGTTCCCGTTCCGAGCCTGGGGCCCAAGGCGGCTGTCGCTGCAATGCAAAGCAACCTCGGCGCAACCAAAATCCAACTTCTTGAGAGCCCCATTCTGGTCTATCGTGCGGCGCCCAACACCGAGACGCGTCTGGCCTGGAAGGTGCAACTTGATTGGTCCAATGAGCAAGAAGCCTCCCAGGACAAAGTCTACGTCGATGCCGAGACCGGGGAAATCCTTGCGCGGATCGGTCTGGTGCACGACAGCCTCTATCGAAAGATCTACGACGGCAACAATTCCACCTCAATGCCCGGTACCCTGATGTTTGTCGAAGGCAGTTCGTCTTCGGATTCGGTCGCGATGGCTGCATACGACAACAGCGGCGTGACCTACAACTTCTACAAGACCGTGTTCAACCGTGATTCCTACGACGGCGCCGGGGCCCAGATCCCGTCGACCGTCCATTTCCTCTTCGACATGGGCGGCGGCCAGTACACCAAAAACAACGCCGCGTGGAGCGACTACTACAAGGCCTTCATGTTTGGCGACGGCGACGGCTCAACTTTCAGCCCGTTGGCCTATTCCTTGGACGTTACCGCCCATGAGCTGACGCACGCCGTGACCTCCTCCTCCGCCAACCTGGAATACCAGGACGACAGCGGCGCCCTCAACGAAGCGATGTCCGACGTCTTCGGCGTCGCCTGTGAGGCGTGGGACGACGGGGCCATCAGCGCCGATACCTGGAAAATGGGAGAGGATGTCTACACACCCTCGACTGCCGGCGACGCCCTGCGTTATATGAACGATCCGGCAGCCGACGGATCCTCCTACGACTACTACCCGACTCGCTACACCGGAACTGCCGACTACGGCGGTGTGCACTCCAACTCCGGAATCGCCAACCTTGCCTTCTACCTGCTGTCTCAGGGCGGCACCCACCCGCGCGGCAAAACCTCAGTCAACGTCACCGGTCTCGGCATGACCAAAGCCCAGGCTATTTTCTATCGAGCCTTGACCCAATACATGACCTCGACGACCAACTTCGAGGGTGCACGCAACGCGACTGCCCAGGCGGCCACAGATCTTTACGGCACCACCGAAACTGCCGCGGTCCACTTGGCATGGGATGCCGTCGGCGTTCCCGGAGGCGGATCCTCGGGCGGTGGTGATACTGAGATCTTCAACGGTGACAACCTCTCAAACCTCGGCGCCTCGACGGGCGGAGAACTGCACTTCTTCATGGACGTTCCTTCCGGTGCAACCAACCTGGTCCTTGCAACCAGCGGCGGCTCGGGCGATGCCGATCTTTACGTAAGATTTGGATCGAAACCGACCTCTTCCAGTTACGACTATCGCCCCTACAAGAATGGCAACGAAGAAACCGTCACGGTAGCCTCGCCTTCTTCCGGAACCTGGTACGTCATGTTGAGGGCCTACAGCACTTATTCCGGGGTGACTCTCAGCGCCTCCTACCAGGGTGTTGTCTCCAACTCAGCGCCCAACGCATCGTTCAACGTGTCGACCTCCTACCTGGTCGCCTCCCTCACCGATACCAGCACAGACTCGGATGGCTCGATCGCTTCCCGCAGCTGGTCCTTCGGCGACGGTGGTTCCTCGACCTTGAGCAACCCAAGCCATACTTACGGTTCAGCCGGAACCTACTCGGTGACCCTGACGGTGGCCGATAACGACGGAGCGACGGATTCGCACACGGCAAACGTCACGGTGACAGCGCCCCCCTCCGGCCCGACCGAGCTCTCAAACGGTTCGATCGTTTCCAACCTCCAGGCCTCTACCGGCAACGAGTTGGACTTCCTACTCAACGTGCCGTCAGGCGCCTCAAACTTGAAGTTCGCCATGTCGGGTGGCACCGGTGACGCCGACATCTACGTCCGCCTGGGCACGGCGCCGACCACCTCGACGTACGACTATCGTCCCTACAAAACCGGCAACTCAGAGACCGTTGACATCCCATCGCCGGGCGGCGGCGCCTGGTACGTGATGATCCGGGCCTACAGCTCCTTCTCCGGAGTGTCCCTGACCGCGTCCTTCGATAACCCGGTGTCCAATAACGCACCGGTGGCGAACTTCACCGCCTCGACCTCTGACCTCAACGTGTCCTTCACCGACACAAGCACCGACTCCGACGGTTCGATTGCAGCCCGCAGTTGGTCCTTCGGTGATGGTGGCTCCTCAACCCTTGCCAATCCCAGCCACAGCTATGGTGCAGCTGGCAGCTTCACCGTGACCCTGACTGTCACAGATAACGACGGCGCGACCGATTCCCATTCGACCTCCGTCACCGTGACTGAACCGGCCGGCGGCGGTAATGAACTGGCCAACGGCATTCCGGTCTCAAATATGTCGGCCTCAACCGGCGGAGAGTTGCACTACACCATGGACGTGCCCTCCGGCGCATCCAACCTGGTCTTCACCATGTCGGGCGGTTCAGGGGATGCTGACATCCACGTCCGCTACGGCGCCGCGCCGACGACCTCGACCTACGATTACCGGCCCTACAAGACCGGCAACAACGAAACCGTCACCGCAACCACGGCAACTGCTGGAACCTGGTACATCATGGTCCGGGCATATTCCAGCTTCAGCGGTGTCAGTCTCGTCGGTTCGTTTGACGCCGGCTCCGGAGGTGGTGGACCCCAGACCGCGAACGTTGACGGCAGCGTCGACGGCAAGGGCGAGAAGCTCTACAACGTGACGGTCTCCGGCGGCGTCATCGACCTCTCCCTGACCTGGGACAACAGCAACGACCTCGATCTCTATCTCTACAACCCCTCGGGCACCGAGGTCGCCAAGGGCATCAGCACCTCCAAACCGGAGACGCTGAGTTATGACACCCAGGGCGCCTCGGGCACCTACCAGATCAAGGTCTACAACTACTCTTCGTCGGGAACGGCGAACTTCACTCTGACCGCGACTTTTGAGCCCTAGGAACCGACGCGTTGCCCGAAGGGCAATCACGGCGAAGCCGTGAGGTCGCAAAGCGACCAGCGTGGGCAGAGTTTCCAGAGGGGCCCTTCGGGGCCCCTTTTTTCGTCCGGCAGGAGCGGGAAACTGCGTCCGAACACAGCATCCTCAGGGACAGCGTCGCCGTCCGCATCAGCCGCCAGCCCTTACCCAGAGCCCGATCAAAACCAATCATTCTACGTTGAGCTTTGCACGGTGAGCGTTCCTCCCCCCCCTCTCCCCCTCCGTCTTATCTGTTCCGGTATACTCCCTACTCATCGGAGGTCATGATGAAGAAACGATCCATCATTGCAGTGGCGCTCATAACGCTCTGTCTGACAACTGCCCCTTTGTGGGCACAGCGGGGCGGAGAAGGCAGATCAGGAGGTGAAATGACCGAGAAGTCCTTCCACGAGATAGTTCTTCTGGATCTGGCCGCCTGGCGCCACGACGATGCGAGGACCCTCATGGAGGACCACAGGGGAAAATATGGAAAATCAACCGGCTACGATGTCGCTTGGGCGTTGATGCTGGCCCAGGAGCGGAAACTGGAAACGGCCACCAGCAAGCTAGACACGGCAACCCAGGAAAACTCTCTGGACCCATCTGCGCCCTTCTTCCTCGGAGAGATTCAATCCTGGTTGAAGAACAAAGACGCAGCAGACAAGGCGTGGAAGCAGGCCCGAGACAGGGCCAAAGCTATTTTGAAAGAGGACAAAAAAAATGGTTGGGCCTTTTATTGGCAGGGCGCAGCTCAGATACGGCTGGGGCAATACGCTGAGGCCAAAGATGTTCTGAAAAAGGCCCTCAAGTACGACGCTGACCGCGCGATGACCGAATTCCAACTGGGGCTGGTTCAAATGTACATGGAACGTTGGGATGACGCCCGCAAAGCCTTCGACAAATGCCTCAAGGCTGATTCCGCCTTTTCGCACGCATACTACTATCGTGGGCAAGTCTGGCAAAAGTTGAGGAAAACCGAAGAAATGCTCCTGGACATGGATCGATTTCTGCAACTGGCGCCTGATGCCAGAGAGGCCAACGCCGCCAAGTCGATCCTCAGGGCGGGGGGTTAGTCACTCCGCTCGAACCCACTCGGAAATCCGGTCTCGCCCCTTTGGGGTCCTGCGGTACCAGATCATCTTCGAGTCGCCAACGAACTCGATCTCGTAGACCGACGATTGCCCGCGGAGAGTAACTTCCAACTCGGAATTGCTCTCGAACCGATAGGTTCCCTCTTCGAACCCGTTAAGTCTGATCACGCGCTCCGAAAAGTCGTAGACGTCATCTCCGGGGAAAGACATCTCAATTTTCTGCCACTCGCCGGAGATCCGGACGTTGGAGTTCTGGAGGCTCGCCAACTGCTCACAACCAACCGTGATTACCGCCAAGGCGACCACAACCAACACCACCCTCTTTGTTTTCATCAGTCCTCCAAATCTCCCCACAAGTCTAACGCAAACCTACAAGGCTGACAGCTGAGGCGCTTGCAAAACTTGATCGCCACGATGCGGGGCGGGAGCCCCGCGGTCCAAAACGCCGCCCGAGAATCCTATTTAAGCTCTTTCTTTGTGCCTCTTCGTGCCTCTTTGTGGCTATTCATGTATTTTTGCAAGCGCCTGAGCTGAGAGCTGACAGCTGACAGCATTATCCCCAGATCGCAACCTCGAAACGGCCGGACGAGTCCGCTGCGGCGCGATACATGCCCTCGGTATTGAACTGCAAGGCGATAGCTCCATCTCGGCCAACCGCAATCAAACCACCATCTCCGGGCTGAAGAACGCCGCCGATCACACGCTTCGCCGCTTCGGCAAGCGTCACGCCCTGGTACTCCATGATTGCACTGACCCGCGATGCCACGGTGTTGCGGATGAACTGCTCGCCGTGACCTGTGCAGGAGATCGCCGCCGTTGCGTCGTCGGCATAGGTCCCTGCCCCGATGACCGGCACATCTCCAACCCGTCCGAACCGTTTGTTGGTCATGCCTCCGGTCGAGGTCGCGGCCGCGAGATGGCCGGAGCGATCAAGGGCGACGCAACCCACCGTTCCATGTTTCTCGGTGTCGGATTCGCGATCAGCCTCCCGTTCCAGGACTTTCTGAAGACTGTCCCACCGCCGTTGGGTGAAAAAATACTCCGGCTCAACCTGCTCGAGCCCCATTCTCTCCGCGAAGGCCTCGGCCCCGGCGCCGGTGAAGAAGACGTGGGGACTCTCCTCCATCACAGCTCGCGCCAGAGTGATCGGGTTTTTCACCGTCGTCACACCGGTCACCGATCCACACCCACGATTCGAGCCATCCATGATCGCCGCATCCATCTCGTTGGCGCCCTCGTGGGTGAACACCGCACCCTTGCCGGCATTGAACAACTCATCGTCTTCTAAACGACGCACCACCTGTTCAACGACATCAAGGCTGGTGGCTCCCTGCTCAAGCATCCCGTGGCCGAACCTTAGCGCGTCTTCCAGCGCCTCACGGTATGCCTGCTCCAGTTCTGGATCCATCTGGCGATCGATCGTCCCGGCCCCACCGTGGATCGCGATGGCAAAATCAACCGGATGCGCCACGATCTCTATCGGTTGCTCTCCACATCCCACAAACCCACCCAAAAAGAGAAGCAGCGCTACGACCTTCCAACGCTTCATTCGATCCTCCTCAGCATTCGATATCCAATAGAGTGTAACCTGGAGCCTCACCAACTTTCAGGGCCAGGAGTTGATCCTCCGACGCCTTCGAAACATTGATTGACCGGCCCAGCCCTGAGCGGAGAGGGTCCATCGCCTCTGCCCTGGTCCAATTACCGGCCGCCGACTCTGAGGGAACCTGATACTATCCATTTCATTGATGACAAATGTACCTTCTCCTCCAGGAACTGGTGACACGAGAGAATTCGAAGAAGCGCTGTCGGTATTTCAGCAATACCTTTCGGACCAGGTGGCGCCCCTGATTTTGGTGGATGAGGCCGAGGTCCTGACATCCGCCCCGGCCAACCTTCTTGCAGCTGAAATCCAGAACTGGATCTCCCTCCAATACCGGTCGGCGGGGGACCAGACGCCCGTCTCGGATTACCTCTATCATGTGGCCCGAAAAATCCAACAAATCCGTGAGCTTCAGCTCCTGCCGGATGCGTCGTTCCTCCCCTTCTTGAGCAGGGTCATCGAGATTCTCGTTCAGCTCTGTCCGGAAGTAGATCGGCCCGGGCTGATCAATGACCTCGAGAGCCTCCGGGAGACCTCTTCGCTTCAATCGGGGCCACTGAAGGTGGATCAAGTTTCGGCCCTCAGGGACGCAACGAATGTCCCAACATCCTCCAGGACGGGCCGACCCGCAACACCAAGAGCCGGAACCGAATCGACAGCTTCGCTGACCGTCGATCAGATGAGACGACTGGAGCTTCTCCTGCGTCGGTTGGAGACCCTCCCTGAAACAACGCTCGCACCCACTGAGGGTCATTTGTCCGGGGGAGAATTGAACTTCGTAGCTGCTGAGGCTATCGTTTCGGCGGCATCGAGTAGCGCCAACGCCGGCGAACTCCAGGAGCTCTTGTCCTCCATGAAAGTCCCCGGCCTCCCAACGGCCCCGGAAGAGATTCTCAGGGTACTGGCCAGGCGTCTTCCGGACTGGGCTGCACCTGCCCAAGGAGAGTCAGCCCCGAGCACCAAGACGGTTGAGGCCGTCCACAAGATGGTCTCCTTGGCCGAAACGCCACAGGCCGCTGCCCTCAGATTCCGCGAGCTGGTCAAGACGGCCGCCGACGAATTCAACCAGGGATCCATCGGACGGGCCGTGACACTCCTGGATCTGGCTCAGCGCATGTTGGACAACAACGAGGTTCCCGTCGGGTCGGCTGCCCACGTCCTGGACCAGGGATGGATTCTGCTTGCCGAGGATCGACTTCGGGACTACACGACGGATCGGGGCGCCCACCCTCTTTTGCAGAGGGTTTTGAGATTCTTTCGGGATTTTTCCGAGGAAGAGCTTCTGGCAGAGCTTGAAACCTCGGATGAGCGGGACCGGCGCCGCCTGATTCTGACGTTGCTCCAGATCCTGGGCGAACCGGCTAGGGACCGCGCCCTGGCCAGACTGAAGGAATCGATCAAGTCCGGCGGAACCCTCCCCTGGTACTTCGAGCGGAACCTCATTTATCTCCTCAGAGAAATTCCACGTCCCGAGGGCCAAGACATCGGCCCCGAGATTGACACTTTGATCTTGCTGGCGCAGCCGGGATGCCCCTACGGAACCATCAGAGAGGCCGTCATGACCCTGGGCCAGATCTATGACCCAAGGTCTTCCAAGGCACTGATGGCCACGGTCACTGATCTTGAGAACAATCTCCTCGGAAACCTGGATCTCCATTACGACCCGAAGGAAGTCCTCAGTCTTCTGGACCGGGCCGTCGGTGCGTTGGCTGTGTTCCCGACACGAGAACCGAGACGCAGGGCTGTTCAACATGCTCTGGCTCAGAAGCCCCAGTTCGGTAACGCCATCATTCGAATCGCTCCGATGGCCCAGCAGAACCTCGGCGAAGACCCCGAGCTCGTCAAACAACTGATCGAGACTGTCCGCTCGAAGCTGCCGTTGAAGGTGTTCGGAAAGACGATGAGCTCGGCCCGGCGCTCATCCCTGGTTTCCGGAATCCTGCATATTCTTGGGGGAACCGACACACCTGACGTCCGGAAACTCCTCGGACACATCGTCAAGGGATTCCCACGGGAACCCTTCGCAGGGGTAGCCCAGAAGATACTGGCGGCCTTGGGCGGGCAAGGTCCTTCTGATGAAGACCTCGGCGCCACCATGTCGGGAGACCTCGAACTCTTGAGCCTGCCGAATTTGCTCCAGAGCCTCGCGGATGCCGAGCTGACCGGATGCCTGACACTGATGGAATCAGGAGGAAGAACCAAGGGAGAACTTGAGTTTCTCAAGGGCAAGATCACAGCGGCTACAACCGATCACATAACCGGCATGGATGCCGTGTACCATCTCCTGGAAAAAGAGGAACCCAACCAGTTTGTCTTTGTTCGACACAACAAGAACAGAGATACAGGGAGCCCCGATGAAAGTTACCCCGTACTTTCCCTCCTGCTCGAGGGCATGCGCCGAATCGACGAATTCCGTCAGGCCCAGGCGTTGGTTCCCGACGACACCCAGTACATGGTGACGGACAGGAAACCCACACGGATGACAGACGAGGGGGACGGAGCCTTTCTCCGTGAACTCTGGCAAAAGGCATCCTCCGGCGTGCCGGCAATCCAGTGCGAAAAGGAGTTTCCGGTGGATGCCTACCGTATCCGGAGATGTTTCGAACACTGGCTCCAGGAAGGCGCCCTGACTGCCAAGGTACAATGATCCACGATTCAGTCATCACTCTCCATCGGATAGCTTGGATAGGCGGCCGACCGCTCTCCTCAGGATTCCGGCTCAGCTGGGCGGTGCCGATAATGCCCTGTGATCGGGTAAGCGAAGAGAATGTCTTCCAGCTTGGGGCCGGCGCCGATGTTATGCACGATCATGGGCCTCTGGCCGTCTGAACTTCGACGGTCAACGACAATGCCGATGTGGGGCAGGTTGCCTCCGACCGTCCAGGTGACCAGATCCCCAGTGCGGTAGATGGCCGGATCGGCTGAGATTGGCAATTCGGTCCCGTGACGGCTGAAAAAGGCCTGCAAATTGGGAACCCGCCGGTGGTCGATGTTGCTGTCAGGCCCTCGAAGGCCCCAAATCTGTGGATACTCGCCGAAGTGACTCAGCATGTCCTCGTGCACTCGCTGTTGCAGGTCGATATCCAGGGCTCGGTAGGCGCGGATGACGACATCGGTACAGACGCCTACGGTCGACGGGACATCACCCCCTGGATAGTCGATCTGTCTGTAGCTGCCGTCGTAGCGAATCTGGTGGCTGGTGCGTTGGATGGCGGCCTCGGACAGTGCGATGCTGAACTCGTCAATCTCAGGCTCTTGATCGGCGCCAACGCAGGCACACAGAAGAATGCCGACCACGGCCACCAACCAACGGCGTCCGCCTACCATCGGAGGCGTATCCCGTGTTTCAAAACGTCAAGCATTCAACCCTCCCATCATTCTTGCATCCCAGCGTCCTGGCTTCCCAGCTTCCCAGCCTATTTGTTTACGGTCGTTCAGGCAATTTCGTCGCATCAAAACCAACGACCGTGCCCGAGAATCCGTAATTAGGTAAGATAGCCTACGATATTCACACCGAGAGGACGGTAATTTTGGAAGCTCTCCTTGTCATCATTGTCATCGGGCTGCCGGTTGCAGCCATTGCCATATGTGTCATCTCAATTCTCGCGCTGTCCCGTACCCGTAAGCTCCAAAGACGAGTCGAAGAATTCGAAGGACGCATCACCGACCTCGAGGCACGTCCGTTGGCTTCTCAACCGACTGTGGTTGAAGTGTCACCACCGGAGGCTTATCAGCCGTCTCACGCTGATATACCGATTCGCCAATCGTCCTATGAGACCGACCCCCTGTCGGACGAAACTGCGCCGGTGTCTGTTTCCGAGGCGCCCGTGGTTCCACCGCCAATCGTCGGTGACCCCACCCCACCGAGCCCATCGGTGCCATCGACGCCTGTTCCGCCAACACCATCCGCGGATCAGCCTGCCATTCCGGCCGCAACGGTGGAAGAACCGGCCACTCCGGGAGGCATCCCGCCCTCCAAGCCAAGAAAGCCCAGGATCGACATCGACTGGGAGCAATGGATCGGGGTGCGCGGCGCTGCGGCTGCCGGCGGTATCGTGCTGGCCCTCGCCGCTCTGCTCTTTTTTCAGTACTCGATCGAGCACGGTTTGATCTCCCCAACGATGAGGGTGGTCTTTGGA
>Ga0164313_10005443_pt1 | contig 11258 bp, 6 predicted proteins | sample GuaBasSedimGuay4_FD_113735 | JGI IMG/M metagenome (GOLD analysis project Ga0164313, IMG submission 113735) | Subseafloor sediment microbial communities from Guaymas Basin, Gulf of California, Mexico - Guay4, Core 4569-4, 0-3 cm | ecosystem: Environmental > Aquatic > Marine > Hydrothermal vents >...
ACAACAGCGGCAAAATTCAGATCAGCTATTATACAGAAGGTGAGCAGGAATGCACTGAACTCTATACTAGCCTGCTTTTCAGATCCGGATGCAATGAATTGGCCCCGCAAACGGTTCCGGTCAACAGGTATTATATACCCTGCCTGGAAGAAGAGGAAATCAGTACTGGACTCAGGGAAGCCTTCCCTGACGATTCGGCTCTGGTCTCCGGAGGGAATTACCCCGCAAAAGGGATGAAGAAAGTATTCCTGGGATCACTCCACAGAGCCACCTGGCAGACGCCGGTTTCGATTCCCTACCTGAATCTGGATACTACCTTTGGCGGTCTGACTCCATTTGCCCTGGGAGGTGGCCGACAGACTACCACTCTTAAATTCAGGGCAGCCGATGGACGTGAATATGCTTTCCGTTCAGTGGATAAAAATCTGGTCAATGCGCTGCCCAGAGAATTCAGGAATACATTTGTCGGAACCATGATCAAAGAGGTGACTGCCACAGAGTATCCCTATGGAGCTATCATTGCCTCTGCTCTTATGGATGAAACCGAGATCCTGCATGCCAGGCCCAAATTATATGTCCTGCCCGATCATCCTGGACTGGGAGTGTTCCGGGAACCTTTCGCCGGATTATTTGGAATGCTGGAAGACCGGCCTATAGATCCTGATGGTGACCTTGAAGGATTTATGGGTGCGGATGATGTATGCAGAAGTGTGGGATTGTTTCGCAAGCTTTATAAAGATAATGATAACATTGTTGATGCAGAAGCACTGGGTCAGGCGAGGGTATTTGACATGCTCATAGGTGATTGGGGAAGGCATGAAGACAACTGGAAATGGGCAGGTTATGACAGGGGGGGTAAAAGGATATATTATGCGATTCCGAGGGACAGGGATCATGCGTTTTGCAGGTGGAATGGACTGTTCCCTTACATCGCAGACAGAGAATGGGCCATGCCCATGGTTGAAAGTTTTGAGGCTGATTTTAAAGACATCAAGAGCCTGACATGGCCAGCCAGACACGTGGACAGATTATTGCTCACCGAATTGGATCATAATGATTGGAAACATATCTCATCTTCTCTGGCAAATACAATGACAGACGAGGTCATTGATAAGGCCATTGAGTCCCTGCCCCCGGAGATCCTGCCCATTTCAGGTCTTGAAATAGGTGAAATGCTTAAATCCAGGAGAGATCAGCTTCCTGAAGCAGTGGAAGAATACTATAAATTACTGTCCAAACAGGTGGATGTGGTTGGGTCCAACAAGCATGAACTGGTGGAGGTGGAAAGACTTGAAAGCGGGAATGTGAGGGTAGATATGTTTAAGCAGAATAAAGAGGGCAAAGTCTTTAGAAATGATCCCTTGTACAGCCGGGAGTTTGTCAGAGAGGAGACCCAAGAGATTTGCATCTATGGCCTGGATGGGGCTGATATGTTTAAAGTTACCGGCTCCTCCAAAAAAAGCATCCTGGTGAGGATCATCGGCGGTCCAGGTCCCGATGTGGTCATTGACCAATCAACTGTAAAAAGTGCAGGGAAGTATACATTCATTTATGATACTGAATCGACAATCTTAAACCTGGGGCCTTCATCAAAAAACAATACTTCAGATGATCATGGGGTGAACACATACGACCGAAAATCTTTCAAATACAATACCTATTTCCCAAGCCCTCTGATTTTCTATTCCTCCGACGATGGCCTGGTGGCATCGTTGGGAATCAATTGGACCCGGCATGGATTCAGAAAAGAACCATTCAAAAGCAAGCACGATTTTAAAGTGAGGGCAGGGACTGTAGGCAATGTGCAATTAGGTATGGAGAATCGATGGAGGGCTTTAATGGGACAATGGGATATGGGATTTGATGTGGGTTATGGGCATTACTACCCTTATTATAACTATTTCGGGCAGGGTAATCAGACCACTAAGGATCCGGTACTATTTGATAATGATTATTATAGAGTTAACCTAAAAGGTTTGATGGCCAGTGTTTATGCCGAAAACGAACTCTTTAATAAGGGTGCTTTTAAATTGGGCTTATTGTTCGAGAACCTGGATGCACAAACTCAGACAGATTCAATTTTCTATGAAGATGGACAAAGTATACCTGGTACGGACAGGCTTACTATGGGCGGAATCAGTGCCAGGTTTTACCTTGATTTTCGGGACAGGGAGGTCTTTGCCACCCGTGGATTTCAGTTCCTTGCCCAAAACAGCACCTACATGACCCTGGATGGTGCAGCGGGGAACTTTGGTCTTGCAGAAACTTACCTGAAGTACTTTGGCACAGCTAAAGTCTTAATTCCAGTTACCCTGGTTGTGAAACTGGGAGGAAGTAAAAATTACGGAGAGCAGATTCCATTTTATAAATACACCTACCTGGGACAATTCTCTAACCTGAGGGGCTACGTGCGAAACCGATTTTCCGGAGATGCCAGTGCTTATGTGAATAGTGAGCTTCGATTTCACCTGGGCAAAGTAAAAAATATGTTCCTTCCCTTTGAAACTGGGCTTATCGGATTTTATGATGTAGGAAGAGTGTGGCAAGATGGGAGCTCAGAAGGGAACTGGCATGCAGGATACGGAGGAGGATTTTACCTTTCACCACTTACCCGCGATTACCTGTTTACCATGATGTTTGAGTCATCACCGGAGGAAAAACTATTGTTCCGATTTGGCTTCGGATTTATGCTGGACAATTAAAATGAAGAAAGAATCCAATTCAGTAGAGCGCAACTCAGGATCTGTGACTATAGATGACTTCAGGGAGGTTCAGGAAAGATATAGTTTCATAGTGAATGCCTATGGAGAAATGATGACTCTCATAAACAGAGACTACGTTTATGAACTTGTTAATGACTCCTGGTTCCGGACCTTTGGTAAATCAAGAGAAGACTTTGTCGGGAAAACCGTTTCGGAAATTTGGGGAGTGCGGAAATTTAAGTCCGAGATTAAAAGTAAAATTGATCAATGCCTGCATGGGAAAATATTCACAGAAGAGGATTCATTTGTTATTGCCGGTGGCGAAAGGAGGTATTATGAAGTTACCTACTTCCCATACCGGACCAAAAGCAAAGGGGTCACCCACGCAGTGGGTGTGACTAAAGATATCACAGCCAGGAAAGAGGCCGAGGTCGCATTGAAAAAATCTGAACGTCAACTTAGAGAATTAAATGAACAGAAAGATCAATACCTCTCAATTATCAATTCTGATCTGGATAAAGCTTCAAAATATGTGAACTCTTTATTACCTGATAAGGTCGATATTCCCCAATTGAAAATCTCTTGGAAAATTGTGCCTTCTACAAAGCTGGGAGGAGACAGTTTCGGGTACCATTGGATTGATAAAGAACACCTTGCTATATATATGCTTGATGTAGCCGACCTTGTGAATTTCCTTTCAAAAAACAGGAATCCCTCCGCACAAGAGATTGATTTGCTTTACAATTCACTTGTGGAATTGCGAGAAGGTCAGAACCTGGAGGACGATTTTACGATCATGAAGATCTATTATGACCCTGATGATCAATAAATGCACCAATTTAATATGTGGATTGTATGATAGATAAAGCAGCATTTCAATACATAAATCGGGATATAAGCTGGCTTTCTTTTAACAGAAGGGTCCTTGATGAAGCCTCTGACAGTGGTCTTCCGCTCTACGAGAGGCTTAAATTCCTTGCTATTTACTCTTCTAACCTGGATGAGTTTTACAAAGTACGGGTAGCATCTTACCGGAGAATGCTCAAACATACGGGTGAAAATCCTGAAGCAAATTCTGCAAATCCTGCCGAGGTGTTGACGAAAATTCTAAATATTGTTGACAGGCAGCAAAATGAATTTGGCAGGATTTTCTGGAAGGAACTGGTGCCCGAACTCAGGAGAAACAATATAATACTCATTCAAAACAGGCGTCTGGCCAAAGTACACCAGGATTATATTCGTCAATATTTCTTTGAGGAGGTTCTGCCCTACGTGCAAGCCATTATGCTTCTTAAGGGAAAGATTTCACCATTTTTGAGGGATGGTGCTGTCTACCTGGCCATTAAACTTTATCGAAAGTCATCCAAATCCGATTCCTCAAATAAAAAGAGGGCCCGCTATGCCATCGTAAACATTCCCACCGACAGATTGCCTAGGTTCATTGAATTACCCTCTCTAAAGGATAAGCATTCCATTATTTTTCTGGATGACCTGATAAAAATGAATATGGAAGTACTTTTCCCGGGTTATACTATCGATTCCTCTTACAGCATCAAATTATCAAGGGACGCCGACCTGGATATCGGGGACGAGTTTTCAGGAGATCTGGCTGAAAAGATCCAAAGAAGTCTGGTCAAGAGAAAAACCGGTTTACCCTCAAGGTTCCTGTATGATCAGTCTATGCCTGGCTCCATCCTGAAACAATTGCAGCTTACCTTCAATCTTGCCCATGAGGACCTGGTACCGGGAGGTAAGTATCATCATTTTTCCGACCTGTTCTCTTTTCCAAATCCGGTCTCCCCAAAACTTGAGATTAAATCCCTACCTCCACTGGCGAAGAAGGACCTAACTATGTATAGTTCTCTGTTTGAGGCCATGGAGCTTAGGGACTGGATGCTTCATTTCCCCTATCACTCTTACGCTCCCGTAATCAGGTTCCTGAATGAGGCTGCCATTGATCCAAAAGTAATTGAGATTAAAACCACCCAGTATCGGGTAGCCCCGGATTCAGCAATTGTGAATGCATTGATCAATGCAAGGAAAAACGGTAAAAAGGTTACTGTTTTTGTGGAGGTGAAAGCCAGGTTCGATGAGCATGCGAACCTGCAATTTGCCAAAACCATGAAGAAAGCAGGTATCAGAATCATATATAGTATTCCTGGATTGAAGGTCCACGCTAAAGTAGCCCTGGTGTTGAGAAAATCTTCCAGAAACAGAAAGAGCGCCTACGCATTCCTGAGTACAGGAAATTTCAATGAAAAGACAGCAAAAATTTATGCGGACCACGGATTTCTAAGTAGTGATGAAAACATCACATCTGAATTAAAGCTGGTCTTTAATCACCTTGAGGATCAAACATTGAAATTCAAACTGAAACATTTACTTGTGGCACAGTTCAATATAAAAGAGAAGCTGATAAAGAAGATTAACCATGAGATAAAAAATGCCAAGGATGGAAAACCTGCATGGATGATCTTAAAGATGAACGGGATTGACCATAAGAAGATGATTGATAAATTATATGAGGCAAGTCAGGCCGGAGTAAAGATCGACCTTATTGTAAGGGGGATTTGCTGTGTAGTTCCTGGCGAACCATTCAGCGAGAATATTACAATCACAAGAATAGTAGACCAGTTCCTGGAGCATGCAAGGGTATTTGTATTTGGAAATCAGGGAGATCCTGAAATCTACATGGCATCCGCTGATTGGATGAATAGAAACCTGAACCGCAGAATCGAATTGTGTTTTCCCATTTATGATAAGCTCATTAAAAAAGAGGTGATGGAAATACTTCAGCTGCAGCTCCATGACAACACAAAAGCCAGACACCTTGATCATTCACACAACAATCTGCCCATTCATTCTGCAGGAAAACGGAAAATCAGGGCACAGATAGAAACCTATAAGCTATTAAAAGGCTAATGTATCTGATATTGTAGAAAGATTCCGTAATTATTCGGGGAGACATACGGAACAAAAGAAAGATTGCTGGCTCCTTTTTGCTTGCTCCTGGAACCCAGGCAATTTTTCACAAGTGGATAGAGCAGGTAGCTTACTTTCGTTGTAAGTATCCCAATTCCTGCACCAACAAGTACATCTGACATCCAGTGTTCGTTATTTAACATCCTTAGCATCCCTGTTGCAGTCGCAATGGAATACCCTGCAATCCCATACCAGATGCTCTGGTCTTTGTACTCCATGTGCAGAAAAGTAGCTGAAACAAACGCAAGGGCCGTATGATTGGATGGGAAGGAGTTGTAATCAGAGCCATCGGGGCGCAGTACATCTGTGCTCCCTTTGATAATAGCATTTGTTGCAGCAGCCAGCGAAACAGAGACCAGGTAGATCAGGCTCCGGTCGATGAAATTGTTTTTCCCTTTTACACCGGCCCAGTTTAAACCATAAACACCTGCAGCAGGTAAAATTACCAGGTAGTCATCCAGGTTGGAATGGAAATCCGGATAGTTTTCCTGAATACATTCATAGGCATCATAGCTGGAGTACCATCCCCGATCATACATTGTTGCGACTCCTGCAGCGATTAGGATGGTAGGAGCTAAAAACGAATTTACAAATATCTTCTTTGGCTTTTCCATCGAAGTGTCCAATGTATCAGCCACCTGTCCTGATGTAATTGCAAAAGATAATATCAGAATGCTCAGAATGATTACCAGCGATTTTTTGTCTTTCATTCTTATTTCAATCCCAGAACTTCATAAACCAGGATTTTATCTTTCTTTCCTTTTACAAATAGCGGATCCCATGCCTTTACCTTAATGGTTTCTTTTACCACCTGGTATGTGCTGTCACTGATCAATATTAAATCCGGATAATCTTTGGTGATGGATTCAATACGTTTTCCTGTATTGACAGTGTCTCCTGTGACCGAGTACCTGATCCTGTCCTCCGATCCGAGATTACCTGCAACAACTTCCCCATAGTTGATACCGATACCAATTTCGATTTCAGTTTTGAATTTCTCTTTGTACTTTTTATTCAATACAGGTAGTGTTTCCATCATTTTCATGGCACAAAATACAGCATTTGCTTCATTATCGGGATGAAATTCAAATGCACCGAATGCTGCAAAAATCTCATCACCAACAAATTGTATCACAGAACCATTGTGTTGCTTAACTACTTCAGTCATGATCTGGTAGTATTCATTCAGGAAGGAGACAACTTCTTTAGGTGACAATTCTTCACTCAAAGGTGTAAAACCCCTGATGTCACAGAATAATACAGCCACATCCCGGAGGTCACCTTCAAAAATCGATTCCTGGCTTTTCTCCAGGGTTTTTTTCACAACCTGTTCGGGGACATATTTTATAAATAGTTTTAAGGTCTGGTCCTGCTCCTCAACCTTTTGCTTAAGTTCGGCCATCAATGATCTGTTTCTCGATTGTAATTCAAATAGTTGACGTGCATTTTCCAGGGTCATCCTGAGTTCGTTCTCATCCCAGGGTTTGGTAATATATCGAAAAACCCTGCCACTGTTGATGGCTTCAATGATGACTTCAATATCGCTGAATCCTGTTAATATCATCCTTATTGAATCAGGGAACTCTGGAGAGAGTTTTTCCAGCAGCTGAATTCCAGTCATCTCCGGCATCCGCTGATCGGTAATTACAAGTTTAATGTCATTCTGGCGCATGATTTCAATGGCATCATTTCCATTTTTAGCGGTGTGAATCTTATACTCCTTTCTGAAGGTGGCTGCAAAAGAAATGAGGTTATGCTCCTCATCATCAACGTACAATATGGGAAACTTCTCCATGGATAATTGGCTTTAATTTATACAGATTGCGTTTTAGGTAATGATATAATGAACTCTGTACCCTTGTCAGGTTCAGAAATTACATCTATATGCCCTTTATGCTCTTCAATGATTCCAAAACTGATGGATAGGCCGAGACCCGTCCCTTTCCCCACCTCTTTGGTGGTGTAGAAAGGTTCGAAAATGTGCTTCCTCACTTCGGGAGTCATGCCTCTGCCATTGTCTTTTATAATTATTTTGAAACTAATGGCACTACTGACGGTTTGAATGTAAATATCTCCCTCCCCTTCTATAGCCTGAATGCTGTTAGTCAGGACATTCATTACCACCTGGTTGAGTTTGCTCGGAAAGCACTCCAAATTTTTAGAATCACCATAATCCCGGTGGATGGTAATTCTGTCCTTGGTTTCATTATGTAGCAGAATCAGCGAGGATTCAATTCCTTCATGAATATCATAGACCTGGCATTCTTCTTCATCGAGTCTGGAAAAACTACGGAGCCCTTTTACAATTTGGCTTGATCTGTTTGCTCCTTCACTGATTCCTTCCAGGAGATTGGTTATTTCCTGTATCAAAAAGGTGTAATCCAATTGATCCTTTAGAGCATTCACCTCACGAAACTCATTACTAAGATTTCTGGTCTCAATAATGTCGTCATACTTCCTGATAAGGGAGAATACATCCTCCAAATCGCGTCTTAAGGGATTGACATTCCCACTCACGAAATTTATTGGATTATTTATTTCATGGGCTATTCCTGCGGTAAGAACGCCCACAGAAGCCATCTTCTCTGCCTGGATGAGCTGGGATTGTGTCAATTTGAGATTTTCCAGGGTGAATAGCAATTCTTTTTTTTGATCCTCCAGGGCCTCATTGGTCGCCACCACCTCCTCATTGGCTATTTGGATCTCCTGAGACTGGGCGACAATCTCTTCATGTCTTAATTGTAATTCCCTGTTTTTTAATTCTATCTCCCGGTTTGCATCCCGCTTGATTTTATAGCCTGTGTAAATAAAAAACACCAGACCACCAATCAGGAAACAAACGGCAATCACTATGTACAGAAATATCCTTTGTCTGGCTACCCTGTTGGCGAAATTGCTTAATTGGGATACCTGTTCGTCGATTTTATTTTCCTGGATTTGGATCTCATCTTCCTGCTCCTTCAAAATGCTGTTTCGATTTTCAATTTCAGCTCTTTGACTACTTATTTCCCGCTCCTGATCCTGGATCAATTCGATCTTTGAATCCAGTGTTTGCTGTTTAACTTCAACCTCTTTCAGTACATTTGCAAGTTCTTCTGCACGGGCATCCATTTTCTCCTTCTGCAGCTTGGACTCTTGCATCTGCTCTTCGTAGAGTTTTTTCTGAACCTCAATCTCCTTGCTCTGTTCTTCGATCTCCTGGTTCCTGGTAAGAATTTCCTGGTTCAGGTTTTCTATCTGCCTGGTTTTGTTAGTATAGGATTCACTCAATTCATTAATCTGGATCTTAAACCTTTGCAATGTCCTCTGGGACTGTTTATATAAGCCTGCCACATCCAAATCGGTCCCGCCTAATAAGAGGAGGGCAGGAGTAACAGTCAAACCCTCTTCGGTAATATTTGATTTATTTAATTCAAATTTAGCCTTCCCATCCAGCAGGGGAAGAAAATTGATCATGAACAGCTTCTGATTCCGGGCCCGGTCACTGACCATCAGCGTTTGAGTTCCGGAAATGTGATTCGCAATTCTTTGGATCTCGCTGTTTTTATCCCTTGTAAAATAGAGGAGGTGGATGCCAGATATGTCATTCAACTGATTGAAATGTCTTATTATGATTGGCTTGTCTTTAATATTAACAGATTCCAGCAACAGCAGGTTGGCCATGAGTTCAGGCTCCTCACCATACACACCGATGCGGAAGGTATCTATTTTTTCCTCCTGCTTCCATTCAACATGTTGTGCAAATTTTAGAATAAGACCTGATTTAATTAGCGGACTTGTCAGATCCTGCGCTATTAGAGAGTCCGGGATCAGAAGTAGTGCCACCAATCCCAAAAGGAGTTTGGGTAGCAATTTTTGTTTCGGCTTACTAAATTTTGGCATCATCAGGGAATTAAAACCTATATGACATAGCTAAGCCATTCACCTGGCCTGCAAAGGGTACAATGGAGAGATTTGGCCCGGTTATTTTATGGAGGTGCGGCACAAGAATGCCGGCGCCGGCCCCAACAAGGATGCCGGTTAACACATCGGTAGGGAAATGTTTCAAGCCTTTATACCTGAAAAAACCTGTAAGCACAGGTGGTACAAGGGCTAGAGAGTAGACCAGAAATTTATGGTTTCCCAGCTCAGGGTGATAGTCACAATATACTTTTGCAGCAAAAAAGCTTGCAGATGCTGACATTGAAGTGTGTCCGCTATAGAAGGCATTCTTTGTGCGTTTACCGGTTTTTTCATCCCAGGGTACATCCGGATTGTATACCAGTGGCCGAATCCTGTCCACATGCATTACCATTCCCCAGGAATGAAGATTTCCCACAATAGCCTGTGTTTCAAAAAACAGCAAGATGATATCTCCCCAATCCTGCCTGATTCTTTTATCAAACATCAAGAGGAAAGGAAGCATCTGACTAACTCCCAGCGTAACATCGGAGATTCTTCTTGCTGTGGGTGCAAATTCTGCGTCCTGCCAGGTGGCTGATCTGTCAAATCTATTGATATCATTGGCATCCAGGCCCACAATGGTCAACGAATCCAGAGGTGTTTTTTGATCAATGAGATAAAAACCCCATAAAGCGGTCCCAATACCCACTGCGGTAAGGGGTGCTTCAATCCGGTAATTTATGGAATATACTTTTCGTGCCTGCTTCAGGCTATCCCTCTCTTCAGCATGCAAGTTCAGTAGTAGTGAAAACAGAACTACAAAAGCTATGATATTCTTCAATTTGAAACTTCCATTTATACAATTAAAAATAACTAAAACAGGAACTTAAACCTCAGCGTAAACAGACCGCCTAATTCATCATTCGACCTCTCATAACATGCAGTCAATACTACCACACTAAATGGGGATAGCCAGATACCGCCCCCATATCCATGGTGCCATGTGTTTGAATCTTCACCTTCAAGCCAGACCCTCCCCAGATCATTAAATGCAAGGATACCAAATTCACCTTTTGCAAAATAAGTAGAGAAATCAAATAATTTGAATCGAAATTCAGAATTTTGATAAACGGTGGCATCCCCGGAGTACCTGTTTGCCCTGTATCCCCTCAGATTGGTACTACCTCCCAGTGTGCTGGCCTGAAAAAATTCATAATCTCCAAAATTGATGCTACCTCCAAGTCTGAATGCCAACACAGTTCTGTAGGGTTTTCTGAAGCTCAGAAAAAAACCAAGATCCGATCTTAACTGGCTAAAGGTTTTATCCTCTCGGTCTAAATCGTAATTAAAGGTAGCCTCAGAGTTCCAATAAAGCCCCCTGGTTGGGATGGTCCTTGAATCTCTGCTATCAAAAAGATACCCGAGGTTAAAGCCAGCATAATCCTGTGTTTCAAATACCTCAGGATCCATTTCTGCATCAGTAATATATCTTCCCGGTGTTTCTTCCACTGTATATTTTTGATAAAACAATCCGCCCGAGAAAGTACTTCGATCAATGGTCCTGCTCAATTCGGGATGCACCTCTATTTTGCCAATCCTTACATGATTATATTCTATATCATCTGACTGCTTTTCAGTGTCATTACCATTACCAAAATAGTTCTGAGCATACATTGGGTCCCTGAAAGTAAG
>Ga0164313_10005444_pt1 | contig 11257 bp, 8 predicted proteins | sample GuaBasSedimGuay4_FD_113735 | JGI IMG/M metagenome (GOLD analysis project Ga0164313, IMG submission 113735) | Subseafloor sediment microbial communities from Guaymas Basin, Gulf of California, Mexico - Guay4, Core 4569-4, 0-3 cm | ecosystem: Environmental > Aquatic > Marine > Hydrothermal vents >...
ACCTTTAACTTTTAAGTTTCGGTGCGAAAGCCCCATAATCTGACCATTACCGTCAACACAATTTATTTCCAATTCAGCTGGAAGGTTATTTTTATCAACTACCCAGGAATGATACCTGGCAGCGGTAAATATGTCGGTCATGCCAGTATACATAGTCTCATTAAGTTTAATGATTTTCATTGTATCACTTACGCCATGATAGACAGTTTCAAGATTGACTAATGACCCGCCAAAAGCTTCGGCGATGGCTTGGAGGCCAAGACAAACACCAAGAATAGGCTTTGTAGGTGCCATCTTCCTTATAATATCAACCAGCTGCCCGGCCTCCGACGGGATACCCGGTCCTGGTGACAGAATGATATGGGTATACTCATCAATATCATTTAGTCTATCACTATCGTTACGTATAACTACAGGTGCAGTATTAGAAACTTTCTTCACCAAATAAACCAGATTATAGGTAAAGGAGTCGTAATTATCGATTATTAGTACTTTCTGTTGCATAGTTTATAAGGTTGCAGCCATTTTAACAGCTTCTTGAATTGCTTTTAGTTTATTATCTACTTCTTGTAATTCCATTTCTTCAACAGAAGAGATTACAATACCCGCCCCCGCCTGGTAATGAAGTACTTGGTTTTTAGATAATACACTTCTTATAGTGATGGCCATATTCATATCTCCATTAAAGTTTACATAACCAATAGCCCCTCCATAGAAACCTCTTTCCTTTGGCTCATATTTATTAATAAGTTCAATGGCTTTATACTTAGGAGCACCAGATAGTGTGCCGGCGGGAAAAGTATCTTCAAAAACCTGAAAAGAGCTTACATCATCGGGTTTCTTCCCAATGACCTTTGAAACCAAATGAATAACATGGCTAAAATATTGTATTACCTTATTTTTAGAAACTTGCACATCATCACAATGTTTCGACAGGTCATTTCTGGCTAGATCTACCAGCATATTATGTTCTGCATTCTCCTTAGGGTCATTCGCAAGCTTTATGGCAACTTCATTGTCTATTTCATTATTACCAGTTCGTTTCATTGTACCGGCAATGGGGTGAATCTCAACGCGAGAACCACGGACAACAATTTGTGCTTCTGGGGAGGATCCCATAATTTTAAAATCCCCATAATCGAAGTAAAAGAGATATGGAGAGGGGTTAATAGCTCTAAGAGACCGGTAAACATTAATATCATCGCCTGTATAGGCCTGACAATACCGTCGTGAAAGAACTAACTGGAAGACATCTCCTCTCTGACAATGCTCTTTAGCCTTAGTTACCATCTTCTTATAATCCTCATCAGGCATATTTGCAGAAATATCTCCCGGAGTGAACGAGTAAATCGATCGTGTTGGCTTATTAACCAGTGAAATTATCTCAGCCATTTTAGAATCCTTGTCCTTCTCCAGATTCTCGATAATGGTCAGCCGACTATTATAGTGGTCAAATACAATAAGGTATGCAAAGAAGTGAAATTGTAAATCAGGAATCATTTCCTCCTTTTTGTCTTCGTCCTGCCTATAGCCATCAAAATATTTTACCACTTCAAAAGTGGTGTAGCCAAAAAGTCCATTAAATTGTTTCACTTCCGGATCCTTGGTGGTAAAGTTAAATTGGCTCATAAAAGACTCTAATGCTGCAGAGAGTTGGTTATTTGTCAGGTTCAATTGATAATCGTCACCATGGCTACTGGTAAACCTACCCTTCTCTACCTTAACTTCGGCTATAGGCTCAAAACCAATAAAGGAAAAGCTGTTTTCTTTTGTCTGGTAGTCAGAACTTTCTAATAAAAGGGTTATCAGGTACTTCTCCCTTATTGCCAACAGTGCATTTACCGGCGTAGTAAAATCCGATAGTTGCCGATGAATATTTGATTTAATTTCTTTCATTTTTAAGCATAAAAAAATCGGCTTGCTGAGATGAACAGCAAGCCGATTTGTAGTGATTTATTATACAGGGGCTATCCTCTTCTTTCTCTATTGAAAAAAGTTAAAGGCTGCCACCAATTATTTCTCTTTATTAAATTCATTATCACAAATGTAAAATAGATTTTCAATTTTCCTACAGTCAGATCAATTTAATCTTTCACTTCCTCCTTACCCTTTCTTTTATACATTCGGTATTCTCTGAAGTTGCCAATACTATCAACGACCTTCTTAAGCACGTCAAAATAGAGGAGAAAAGCAGCAAAGATGGTCATAAACCAAATTACGGTAACATTTACCCAGTAGGTACTAATCACCTGACCAAAAATAGCTTTTTCCGGAGCATAGAACTTCGATTGTAGATTTATCCAGCTGGTATTATTTGGCTTACTATAGATTGGTAATATAATTCTGGAAAGCCCATCATCTAAAACCTGTATTCTAATTTTCGACATTGAATTCTCAACAAACTCAGTCATTCGTTCATTTGTATGAGCTGCTCGTAATGCCGACATTTCCTCATTACCATTTGGTCTTGCCCCCCACTCATCTAAAAGCACCCTTTTTTTTGTCCAGGCAGTGTTGGCCCTATTTCTATATACCACTCTTAGTGCACTAAAAAACTCCTTTCCGGCATCATGTGTTGCACTATCAAAATATGTTCGAGTCAATCTAACTCGCTCAGGGAACCTGTCTGCCATGCCTATTTTCTCAACTTCATTTCTCAAAATGAGTAAACTTCTATCAACACTAGTAATGACAAGCTTATTGCTGTCATTATGAATGTTATTCCTCACATATGCTAATTGATTGTCCAGTTCAGGAACATAAAATTGCCGTTGAAAGGTGTTTAATTGGTACTCTCTATCAAAGGCATAAAAATGCTTCTCATAATCATTATTAACGAACTGGTCTACTGCCAGGGCTTCATAGCCCCACCTGGAAGCCATAATATCACCCATCATAGGAATATGCTTATCACTGGATACTCGATAGTTAAACTGGTCGAAGTTTATTATAACACCGCTTAAAATTAGTTGTGGAATAATGAGAACCGGGATGAGAATATAAACCGTTACCGCTGAGTTAAAGGCTGAAGATATTATCAGTCCCAGGATATTTGCAAACACTGAAACACTAAATAACACTAACCATGTTGTAAAATACATATTATGTATCTCCAGTATCCAATTGGCTAGTAATACAAAACAAATCGTCTGAACAGCCGAAATCATGAGCAAAATAGCCATTTTAGATACCAGGTAGCTCATCCGGCTAAGGTTTAGAAACGATTCTCGTTTAAGAATTTTTCTGTCTTTAATAAGCTCTTCAGCACTTAGGGTAAGACCCATGAAGAGTGCAACAATAATTGCCATAAAAAAGTATACAGGAATATTTACGTTCTTAGAAAACACGTATACCCTTTCAAGGTCCTCGGAAATTGTATAATACTTAACCAGGTATGCCAGAAAGAATGCCAGAATTGGAGCCTCTAAAAAGGTAATCAGCATATACTGCTGATTTTTCAATTTGGATTGCACATCACGCATAGCAAAAATTGCAATCTGCTTGAGTTTCGCCGGTATTTGTTGAACAGAACGCAACTTATCGCTACGCTCATTTATTTTCGGGATATCTATGTTTTTTATAAAATATTCATGCCATTTTTTAGCAGGCACTTTTCTTCTATCTGTCAGCCTGCCATATTCGTCCACTACTTTGGCTTCAAGAATATTAAATATTTGCTCAGAATTAACGTTACCACATTCAATACAGGCTCCCTCATCCTTATTCACCATATTTACCAGCCTCTTGAAGTAAACCAGGGCTTGCTCGGGATTGCCATAGTAAACAGGAAAGCCACCAACATCAAGGATAATCATGGTATCAAACATTTTAAATATGTCTGATGACGGCTGATGAATTACCACAAAAACCATCTTACCATTAAGAGCAAGCTCCTTTAGTAAGTCCATAATATTTACAGAATCCCTTGATGAGAGACCGGATGTAGGCTCATCGACAAAGAGTATAGTTGGCTTTCTTAGTAACTCGAGACCGATATTAAGCCTCTTACGCTGACCACCACTAATAGTCTTATCAAGAACAGAACCTACCCGCAAATCTTTAGTTTCAAAAAGTCCTAAACTTTTCAGTGTTCTAAGAACTAAATCATCTGATTGCTCTTTTGTGTGTTGTCCAAATGTTAATTGAGCGGCATAAAAAAGGTTTTCGTAAACAGTGAGTTCTTCTATTAAGAAGTCATCTTGTGGCACAAACCCGATTATGCCCTGAAGCCAGTCTTTCTTCTCATATATATCCAGACCATTTATTGTGATAGTTCCTTCAGTTGGTTGTGTGCTACCATTAAGAACACTTAATAATGTTGACTTGCCGGAGCCTGATGCTCCCATTAAGCCAACCAGTTTACCTCCCTCTTCCGAAATGTTGATATTATTGAGGGCTTTATATCCTGTACTAAATTGGTGAGAAATATTTTTGGCAACAAATGATAATTGTGTGTCTTCACCGCTAAACAAGAATTTACTAACAACCTCAGAATAGAAGACTGGTTTCATTTTAGAACCACGGATAGTACTGCCGGTGGGAAAAACATATGTTTTTCTGCTTCTGAGATTTAAGCCATTTAATGTGAGGGCCGAGATGCCAAGATATTTAACAAAATATGTATCCGCATAGGGTATACGAAGAACAAAAATAGAACCTGTAATTTTTGGTCTTATAATGTGTTTGCTTTTGAATTCATGAGGTACAGATCCTTCGTCAACCAGAAGATATGAATCTTTATCAATATCCTCTGCGTCCTGCGCAGCAAGAAATTGTGTAATTAGGTTGATTTCTGTTTGGGTTACTTTTATTACTTCACCAATATAGTATATTAAGTTACTCTGACGTTCTGAAAGCAGGCCATCCTGGAGCATTAGCTCAAAGAGCTTAAGTAAAAGCACCAGCTTTTGTTGTTTAGTCAGACCTTCATTAATCAACTTGCATAGTTGCATAATATTGGCCCAGTCATCCACATATTCTATTGTCTCATCATCATCATGATCTATATCAACAGCTTCAGCATTCGCCGTTTCTATATGCCGATCGAAAATTGCCATATATATAGGCACTGAATCATGAGAGAGGTGAATGGCTAAAAAATCCCGTACATTACTGCGTTCATCATCAGTAATACGCTCTTTGGCCACAATGGCAAAAAGTTTAACAATTGCTCTAAGAAGCTCTTCGTTCATTAAACACTATTAGGTTAGGTCATGGAATAACCAACATTATTCTGTTAAGGCAAATTACTCAAAAAATATTAAAGCTTAGAAGAAACTTCTCATTATTGCTCTTAGCTCTCCCGGTACGCTATCATATCAGCAAGCACAAAGAGGCTCTCTTGCAGATAAAGGTCTTTTAGTTTTAATCTCTTTGGCTCAACACTTCCTGACTCCATAGTGGTGAGTTCTCCATCAACCTCCGGATGTTCAGCTCTTCTTTCTTCATCTTCTTTCTGCTCTACCCTTCTCTTTTCCTCGTTTAGAGAAACTGATTTTAGCAATTGATTCTCTCTCATTCTTTTGGTATCGGCAATGAGGTCTTGTAAGTCCGGATCAATTTCTATTCGTTTATTATATTTCTCTTGCAGCGCAGACAGAAGACTTTGATCAATATTATTGGTCGGCTGATAATCACTTGAAGGTATCTGATCCCATGGTAAGGCACCAGGATAAGAGCTTTCGCCAATTGTATTTACATCATATATTGATGGTAATTTGAGATCTGGAGTGACACCAATATTTTGTGTACTAACACCATTTACCCTATAAAACTTAGCAATAGTCAGCTTAAGCTGACCAAGTTTCTCTTCTTCCTTAGGTATATAACGCTGCAATCCGAGCAGATTTTGTACCGTGCCCTTGCCGAAAGACTGCTCTCCTACCACCAGTCCGCGTTTATAATCCTGAATGGCAGCAGCGAAAATTTCAGATGCCGAAGCACTTAAGCGGCTGGTTAAAACAGCCAAGGGACCATCATAAAACACAGTTCCACTCTCATCGTTTTCCTGACTTGTACGACCATCATAGTCTTTTACCTGCACCACAGGTCCATCCTTAATAAATAAGCCTGTAAGTTCTATGGCTTCATCTAAAGCTCCACCACCATTCCTGCGAAGGTCAATCATAATACCATCTACTCCCTGTTCATTTAAGTCAGCAACAAGCTTTCTAACATCTCTTGTGGTACTAGCAAAATCATCGTTTCCATTTCTAGCATCTTTAAATGATTTATAAAATGAAGGAATGGTTATAACTCCCAGTTTGTATGTACTATTATCATGGCTAAAGTCATATGTTTTACTCTCTGCCCTGGCATCTTCAATATTAATTTTTTCACGCACAATTATAACAATCTTTGGCGTTGCTGTTGAACCATCTTTCGCTCTAAGCACATTGAGCCGAACAGTAGTTCCTTTCTTTCCTCTAATTAATTGCACTACATCGTCGTTACGCCATCCTACAACATCAACGATCTCGCCATCATCACCCTGACCTACGCCTACAATCCTGTCATTATCATGTAGCTCATCTCCTTTAAATGCCGGCCCTCCGGGAACAACACTCACCACTATCGTATAATCACCATCTTTACTTAGCATAGCGCCAATACCTTCCAGAGATTTACTCATTTCTATATCAAAGTTTTCAGCTGTTCTCGGATTAAAGTATCCGGTATGTGGGTCATAAGCCTCGGTAAAGCTATTCATAAACACCTGGTAAACGTCAGCAGAGTTATACTGCTCAATAACCGTTTGATAACGATCATATCTTTTATCTAGAATCTCAATAGCTTCTTCTATTGTTTTACCATTTAGCTTAAGACCAAGCAATTGATTTTTGATATACTTCCTCCATACATCATTCAATTCTTCCTCTGTCTTTAGCCAATCCATATCTTCGCGATCGAAGGTATATTCTTCATCGACAGTAAAATCAAATTGATTTGACTTCAGAAGGTCTCTGACAATTGCCAGTCGTTCGTAGGTTCGCTCCTGGAAAACAGCAAATATCTGGTAGGCTGCATCAAGGTCTCCGACAGTCAGGTAATCATCCATGTAGAAACGATACTTGTCAAACGAGCTTATGTCGTCATTAACGAAATATAACTTGCTATGATCGAGAGATGATAAATAGTTATGGTAAATCACTTCAGAAACAGAATCATCCAGTGGTAGTTTACGATAATGATATGCTTTGAGTAATTCTGTCACCAAAATTGTTTCCTGAATATTCTTGCGTTCAGGCTTTAATACTTTTATTGTATCATTTATTGGAATATCGAGAATAAACTCCGGCACTTCACTTGCGGGTACCAGAGACTTAACATCAGTCTTAGCGGGCAGCAGGGCAAATCCAGCCAGAGCTAATATTATAGGGATTATATAAATTAGATTCTTTCTTATCATATCTAACAACTTTGTGTTCATCTATAACGGGTAATTAACAAAAATGGTGCTAATCTTTATGCGAGTGGTTAATAAGTCAACTTTTATTTTAAATACTTAAGAGGAATATTCATCTTCCTTATCGTATTCAAACTGTTCGAGGAACTCCTTTGCCTGATGAGTACTTTGAAAGAAAAACTCTTTCTTGTCACCTTTAGTTGATATAATTTCAACCAGAATTGATTTTACTTTTCGGTCTCCCTTTAGCACATAGTCTTCAGGCAGGGCATACTCATTTACTGTACCTAGTATTTTCGCAATTGACAATCTCGTATGTCTTTGAGCATTACAGTATGTACACTTATGATGCTTTATAAGCTCACCCTCTTCAGTATCAGTGGCAGTCTTAATTATCTCTTCGCTTTGCAACGTTAAAGTTTGAAATCCGCAGGAGCCACACTCCAGTGCTTCAAGGTATCCAGAATACTTTTCAATATGCACTTCACCAGTAACATCATCAACCCACACATCATAATCAACTGAAAACACATTTTCTTCAGCCTGCATACCTTCATCTAAATGGACGTCCTCTTCATCTTCACTTAGAAGTTTCATTTCATTACCTTCTTTAGAATATCTTGGCGCATAGCGTAAACGCCTAAGATGTTTCTCCATTTTTGATGGATAATAAAATTTAAGAATTAGAAATATCACATAGCCGAAGAGAACAGCAACGCACATACTAATAAAAAGTCTAACAAAAATGTAAATAAGGCTTTTCTCAACAAACTCTGTACCTATTGTATTCCCAAAAAAGAATATTGCAGCAGCGATTGCAAAGAATACATATTGGTAATTTTTTATTTGATTCTGACGGATATAATCATACTTACCTTTTAAACTTTTAATAGCGCCAAGTTTAATTTTATGTATGATAAATAATACGAGTGCTCCAATTAATGCTATGGCTAAAGCTATGAACATAATCTGATCCATCCCTTCAACAATTTGAATATACTCTGCAGTAGGTTCCTTGCCTTCCATTCAATTTTATTTATAATTAATTTACCCTATACCTATTACGAATAACGCGCTTTTTTATGAAAAGATTTATATTTATCAACAATATTATAACAAGGCTAAAAAAATGATCTACAAAGCACTGGCAAAAATCAATAAACTCATACTTCCCAGGTATAGTAAACGTGATCTTAATAAACTCAAAAAAGTCGATTTGCTTATTATTGGATATCGCTATTATGTTACCAAAAAGGCCTTGAATAATTAATCCCTGATACAATAATTCGCAGGTAATTTTTACTGCCACTTTAAGGTATTAACTCAGACCTCCGGTCAATTTCCTTACAGTATTCTTAATCGTGTTTGCTTGAATATATCAAGCCTGAAAATGTTTTATTTATTCGAAATGTGTATTTTTACACAAATATATTTGGTTCTTATTCGTGTATTTACTACTATTGAAGTATAGTTATATTAATTAATGTGAATTATTACACAATTATTACACAATTATGACACGATTTGAACAAAAAAGCCTGGATTTAGAGTTTAGTAAGTTTACCAAGATGAACTTCGACAAACCGCAAAAATGTAAGAGTATAGGGCAGATTCGTTACTATATCCAAGAGCTTAGTAATAAGATAAGAGACTTCAAGCAGTCCTTTAACTATGTGCCTAATTCAGCTCATATCTTATTGACTCAGTATAATGCTGCCCAAAACAGACTTATACACAAAAACTTTCAGGAAGTCTATTCGTAATCATCGTTTCTGATGACTGGAGCCTATAACTTTATCCCCTCCCCCATTAACTTTGAATATGATGTGTCGTATTCTGCCCTGGCCAATAACTCAGGAAGAATGCAATACTATAGGGAATTTAAAGGAGGCAATAGAGCCCGCATAGCTCGCAATGAATTTATCACCGCCTACAACACAAAGCCAGTTGTTGCCGTTCAACCTATTCCAAGTAATGAAAGTGTATTTCAATTACAATTCTTCATTAAACAATAATGGATAGTTTACATTTGCACGGTATATGGCACAAGTAAGATACGCAGTAGTTTTTGGCATCAAAGATGCCGCCGATAGATTTCTTCCTCATGGAGAGATATACTTACGTAACACAGATCTTGAGCAAGCTAAATCTTTATTTAAAACATTACCAAACTCCGGACAAGGCGGTGACTATGTAATACGCATTTATGAACGTTATTATGACAAGCATCTTGACCCGGATATGGACTACCAAAAAACAGAATATACTATTGAGTGTAACCAATCAGAATTGGACAATATTATTCATAATCTAATGAGTAAGTCCTGATTCAAAATACGGAGAAACCCTCCTTCTTCTATAGTTAGAAACTACCCCGGCATTCCCTTTTACCTACCATAGAATATGTATTGTTTATAAATTATGCAGTGTGTTATATTGCACTTTATAATATTATACTAAATATGAATAAACATTTAGCACTCGTAGTGGTCAGTTCCCTATTGATCATTCTTACAAATCAATCCTTTAGCCAACAACTTCTTACTACGTTTGAGAAAAGCAATTATAAGAATACGTCAACCTATGATGAAGGTATAGCCTTCTATTCAGCATTGGCAAACTCAAGTGCCAAGCTTAAAATGATGGAGAGAGGTCTCACAGATGCGGGGATACCTTTACACTTAGTGCTTATATCTAAATATGAAGACTTTGATATTGCTTCCAATAAAGCCAAAGGTCGCTCCATACTATTAATAAATAATGCAATTCATCCCGGAGAGCCCGACGGTGTCGAAGCATCGCAAATGTTAGCCCGTGATATTCTGGAAGATAAAAAGCTGAACAAACTACTGGATAATACACTATTGGCCATAATACCATTTTACAATATCGGCGGAGCTCTTAATCGAAATACCGGCTCAAGGACTAATCAGAATGGGCCTGCAGAAAAAGGTTTTAGAGGCAATGCGCGAAATTTTGATTTAAATAGAGATTTTATCAAGAACGACACCAGGAATGCCCGTAGTTTCAGTGAGATTTTTCATGAGCTAGATCCTGATATCCTTATTGACACACACGTGAGTAATGGTGCTGACTACCAATACACACTAACAATGGTTATCCCACAGGCTAACAAATTGGGTGAACCACTGATGAGCCACTTAGATAATAAGCTTATGCCATCACTATTTGATGCTATGGCTAAGACCCCTTATGAAATGACACCGTATGTTAATGTATGGCGATCTACACCTAATAAAGGGTGGTCGCAGTTCTTTGACTCGCCGCGATATAGTTCAGGCTACGCTGCCCTTTTTCAGACCATCGGCTTTCAGAGTGAGACGCATATGCTTAAAAGCTTTGAACATCGAACAAAAGCTACATATACATATCTAGTACAATCCCTTATTTATTTAGACGAACATGGGAAGGAACTCCAGGAAGTAAGAAAAAATGCTAAAGAGGCAGTTATCAACCAAAAAGAGTTTCCTGTTGCCTGGGAACTTGACAGATCAGATTCGGTTATGATTGAGCATAAAGGTTATACGGCTACTTATCCTGATAGTGAGGTTAGTGGCTTGCCAAGACTGAAATATAATAGAGACCAACCCTACACTATGATGGTACCTTATTATAATACGTTTAAACCATCCGTAACTGTAGCTAAACCTGACTATTATATTATTCCGCAAGTCTGGATACGTGTAATTAAAGCCTTGAAAAGAAATAATGTAAAGATGTTTCCTTTAGAAAATGACACAATATTGAGTGTTGAATCTTATTTTATTAAAGATTACACTTCAAGAAATCGGCCATATGAAGGGCATTATTTTCACAATAAGGTGGAAGTAG
>Ga0164313_10005445_pt1 | contig 11257 bp, 3 predicted proteins | sample GuaBasSedimGuay4_FD_113735 | JGI IMG/M metagenome (GOLD analysis project Ga0164313, IMG submission 113735) | Subseafloor sediment microbial communities from Guaymas Basin, Gulf of California, Mexico - Guay4, Core 4569-4, 0-3 cm | ecosystem: Environmental > Aquatic > Marine > Hydrothermal vents >...
ATCGAGGCAGAGTCCGGCTTGCCGCACTCCGTCCAGGCAGAGCTAACCGTGATCGATCGCGTCGCCGACCCTGCCAGCGAGACGGTGCGCTTGCGTTTCGAGCTGCCGAACCCGGACCTACTCCTTCCCGCTGGCTTGCGCTGCAAGCTGCACCTCTCCGACTGACCGGAGCCCGATCGTGCGAGACCAAAGCGAACACGAAGAGCCGCTCGAGAACGAGGCCGACGGCCCGGACGAGCAACAGGACACGAACGACGCCGAGCCGGAGGAGCAACGCGAGCGACTCGAACCCGGCGTGGAAGCCCTCGAGGCGCGCATCCTGATGTCCGCGACCTGGGTCGATGCCGACACGGGTGATGCGATCGGTGATGCCACCGAGGGCGATGACATCTTCCAGGGCGGCGTCCCGGATGACGTGGCGCACGGCCTCGGCGGCAACGATCAGATGTTCGGCGAGGGCGGCGCAGACCAGCTATTCGGTGATGCCGGCGACGACTTGCTGGCCGGAGGCAAGGGCAACGATCAACTCGACGGCGGTTCGGGCGATGACGTCCTGAGCGGTGACAAGGGTGCCGACCAGCTCGACGGGGGTGACGGGGACGACGTGTTGAGCGGAGGCAAGGGAAACGACGAGCTCGACGGCGGTGACGGAGACGACGTGTTGAGCGGTGGCAAGGGCAACGATCAGATCGACGGCGGCGACGGCGTGGATACCGTGGACTACTCGGGCGCAAGCGGGTCGGTCACCATTGACCTGACCACCGGGGAAGTGGGAGGCGCGGATGGCAACGACCAGCTCGAGAACATCGAAGCCGCCCGCGGCAGCGATCACGACGACACCTTCCAGTTCGATTCCCCCACGGCCGGCGCGAACTACTCGATCGACGGCGGCGGCGGCAGCAACACGATCGATCTCTCGTCGTTCGAGCGCGACGACCTGCACTTCGAGGAGGGTCGCATCACCGTCGACATGGAGGGCGGCGAGTCGTTCACCATCGAACACGCCGATATCGACAGCGTCTCTGTTTCGGATGGCGAGCTGAACTTCGTCACCTGGGACGGCGAAGGCGCCGCGGGTGACGCGAGCGATGCAACGAACTGGAGTTCCGATCAACAACCCGGCGAGAACGACATCGTCGTGCTGCAGGGCGGCCAGAGCCTGAACATCCAGCTGGATGCCGATGGCGGCACACTCGCAGGAATCGTCGTTGCGGATGGTTTCTCGGGCACGCTGACCTTCGCCGAGGATCTGCACATCACCGGCGACCTCGTGGTCGAGGGCGGCACGCTCCTGCTGGGCGGTCACGACGTGGAGGTCGACGGCGACCTGCGCCTCGAGGGTTCGAACGCAGACCTGCGCAACGCGGAACTGAGAGTCGGCGGCGACGTCGACTTCGGCGACGGCACGGTTCAGACCTCCGGGACAAGCCTCTCGCTCGACGGCGACGCAGACCAGGCGGTCGACCTCTCGGGTGCCCGCCTCGTCCACCTGGAGATCGACAAGGACGGCGGCACCGCGAACCTCAGGGGCGCTGTGAGCCTGACCGGCAATCTCACGGTCACGGAAGGATCGCTCGACGCGACGGACGCGACGGTGGAGTTGGTCGGCTACAACCAACAGGTGTCTGCGGAGAACGCGACCTTCGGGGACATGACGTTCAACGCCGCGGGTACGACGACGATCGTCGGCACACTCGATGTGGACGGCGACCTCGAGATCACCCGCATCTCGCGCCTCGACGGCGGCGAGCTGCACCTGTCGGGCGACCTGACGACGACCGACACGAACTTCACCGGTAGCGCGACGATCGTGCTCGACGGCACGGGCGATCAGACGGTGGGCGCGAACGGCGGAACCGGCGAGATCCACCACCTCGAGATCGACAAGCCCGGCGGCACGGTCACGCTCGAGGATACGCTGCAGCTCTCGGGCAATCTGACCATCACTGCTGGCGAGGTCGACACCTCGAACGCCACCATCGACGTGCAGGGTTACAACCAGCGCCTCTCGACCGGCGACACGACCTTCGGGGACATGACCTTCAACGCCGCGGGTACGACGACGATCGTCGGCACACTCGATGTGGACGGCGACCTCGAGATCACCCGCCTCTCGCGCCTCGACGGCGGCGAGCTGCACCTGTCGGGCGACCTGACGACGACCGACACGAACTTCACCGGCAGCGCGACGATCGTGCTCGACGGCACGGGCGATCAGACGGTGGGCGCGAACGGCGGAACCGGCGAGATCCATCACCTCGAGATCGACAAGCCCGGCGGTACGGTCACGCTGGAAGACGCGCTGCAGCTCTCGGGCAACCTGACGATCACCTCTGGCGAAGTGAACGCTTCCGACGCGGACATCGACGTGCAGGGCTACAACCAGCGCCTCTCGACCGGCGAAACGATCTTCGGGGACATGACCTTCAACGCCGCGGGTACGACGACGATCGTCGGTACGCTGGACATCGACGGCGACCTGGAGATCACACGCCTCTCACGCCTCGACGGCGGTGACCTCAACCTGTCCGGCAACCTGACCACGACCGACACGAACTTCACCGGCAGCGGCACCATCGTGCTCGACGGTGAAGGCGATCAAACGGTCGGCGCGAACGGCGGCACCGGCGAGGTCCACCACTTCGAGGTCGACAAGCCCGGCGGTACGGTCACGCTCGCGGACACGATCCAGCTCTCGGGTAACCTGACGGTGACTTCTGGCGACGTCAATGCCTCGAACGCGACGGTCGAAATCCAGGGCTACAACCAACACATCTCCGCTCCGGGGATGACCTTCTCCAATCTGACGCTCAACGCGTCCGGAACGACGACCCTCGCGGGCGACATGCACGCCACCGGCGATGTCACTGTCACTCGACTCTCGCGCCTCGAGGGCGGCACGCTCTGGGTCGCGGGAGACATTGACGAGCCGGACAGCAACTACGACGGCAGCGGCGAGATCCGCGCGCTGAGCGAAGCTCCGCTGACCGTGGAACTCGGCGACAACCTCGCCGTCTCCGAGGGCGAAACCATCTCGCTCGGCGCTCTGGAGTTCGGCGGCCACGCGAACGGCGAGCTCACCTACCAGTGGGTTCAGATCGGCGGTACTCCGGTCACACTCGACGACCCCACGTCCGCCACGCCGAGCTTCGAAGCGCCCGAGGGCCTCGTCAACAGCGACGCGACTTTCGAGCTGCGCGTCTCCGACGGCAGCACGACGGCGGTCGACACCGTGACCGTCGAGATCGCGGCCGACGACGACGCTCCCTCCGCGACTGCAGGCGCAGATCTGCAGGTCGAGGAAGGCGACACCGTCCAGCTCAGCGGTTCGGGCACCGACCCCGAGGGGCAGGGTTTGACCTTCGCCTGGGTGCAGACCGGCGGTGAGGCAGTGACGCTCGACGACCCGACGTCGGCGACGCCGAGCTTCGAGGCGCCCGAGGGTCTGACAGACTCCGAGATCACCTTCGAGCTGCAGGTCTCGGACGGTACGAACGTCTCCGTCGACACGGTCGCGATCGCAATCGCCGCGGACAACGACGGCCCCATCGTCGACGCCGGTCCGGACGTGCGCGTGACCGAGGGCGAGACCGTGACGCTGCAATCGCGCGGCGGCGATCCGACAGCGACGGTGGACTTCGCCACGGAAACCGTCGAGTCCTACGGCGGCAGCCAGGACCACGGTGGCGACTTCGTCATCGAGGATGGCGGCGACACGCTGCACCTGGTCGGCAACGGCTGGAAGTCGATCGACTTCCCGGTCTCCATCAACGCGGACTCGGTCCTCGAGTTCGAGTTCAAGACCACCGGCAACGGCGAGATCACGGGCATCGGCTTCGACAACGACTCGAACATCGGTGCGGGCCAGACCTTCCAGCTCGACGGCAGCCAGAGTTGGGGTCGTACCGATCAGATCGAGACCACCGACGCCGGTGACGGTTGGGTGCGCGTGCGCATCGACGTCGGCGAAGCCTACACCGGCGACTTCAACAACCTGTTCTTCACCAACGACCACGACGCCGGAGCCAGGGACGCGGAGGTCTCTTTCCGCAACGTCGAGTTCTTCGAGCACGGCACCGGGCCGGTCGACCCCGAGGGCGAGGCTGTCAGCGCCGAGTGGGTGCAGGTCTCGGGCCCGCCCGTCACGCTGGACGACCCGAATTCGATGTCGCCGAGCTTCGAGGCACCGGACGTGCTCTCCGACCAGGAGATCGTCTTCGAGTTGCGCGCGACCGACGGCACGAACACCGTCGTGGACAGCGTGCAGGTCACGGTCGAGGCCGACCAGAACGACGACGACGTCAACGCCGGTCCCGACTTCACGGTGGACGAGGGCGACACGGTCACGCTCGGCTCCAATTCGCAGCAGACGCAGATCGACTTCTCCGCGCAGGACGTGGAGAGCTACGGCGGCTCCGGTCAGGACCTGAGTTCGGTCGTGTCGGTCGAGGATGACGGCGATACGCTTCGCATTACCGGCAACGGTTGGAAGTCGATCGACTTCCCCACGACGATCGAGACGGACACGGTGCTCGAGTTCGACTTCAAGCCCGAGGTGCCCGGAGAGATCATGGGCATCGGCTTCGACACCGATGCGAACCTCAGTAGCGACCGCACCTTCCAGCTCGACGGCAGCCAGGACTGGGGCCGCACCGACCACATCGAGACCACCGACGCCGGCGACGGTTGGGTGCACGTGCGCATCGAGGTCGGCGAGGCGTACACCGGCGATGTCGACCGTCTTTTCTTCGTCAATGACCACGATGGCGGAGCCCGCGATGCCGAGGTGCTCTTCCGCGATGTCACGGTGAGTAACGCCGCCGAGGACCGCACGCCCGGAGCGGACTACGTCTGGGTGCAGACCGGCGGTCCCGCCGTTACGCTCTCCGACCCAAACGCCGAACAGCCGACCTTCGTTGCGCCCGAAGGACTCACGAACAGCGAGATCACTTTCGAGCTGCGCGCCAGCGACGGCAGCGTGACCGTGGCCGACAGTGTCACCGTGACGGTAGCCGCGGACAACGACGCGCCGACAGCGGAAGCCGGTCCGTCGCAAGCGGTCGAGGAGGGCGACACCGTCCAACTCGCCGGCTCCGGCACGGACCCGGAGGGCCAGGGCCTCACCTATCGGTGGGTTCAGACCGGTGGACCGACCGTGACACTCGATGACCCCGGTGCAGCGACGCCCAGCTTCGACGTGCCCGAGGGCCTGTCGAACAGCGAGATAGCCTTCGAGCTCTCCGTTTCCGACGGCGAACACACCTCCGTCGACACGGTTTCCATCGCGGTCGCCGCGGACAACGACGCACCCACGGCAGAAGCCGGACCCGCGCAACAGGTCGATGAAGGCGACGTCGTTCAGCTCGCAGGCAACGGCACGGATCCCGAAGGTCAGGGACTCACCTACCAGTGGGTGCAAACCGGCGGCCCGAGCGTCGTGCTCGATGATCCGAACGCCGCGGCGCCGAGCTTCACCGCGCCCGAGGGCCTCTCGAACAGTGAAATCACCTTCGAACTCTCCGTTTCCGACGGCGAGCACACCTCCGTCGACACGGTCGCCATCGCGATCGCTGCCGACAACGACGCGCCCACCGCAGACGCGGGGACCGCACAAGCCGCGGAAGAAGGCGACACGATCGTCCTCGCGGGTTCGGGTAGCGACCCCGAGGATCAGGGTCTGACCTTCCACTGGGTGCAAACCGCTGGCCCCACCGTGACACTCGACGATCCGGGTTCGGCCACGCCGAGCTTCACCGCACCGGAGGGCCTCTCCAACAGCGAGATCACCTTCGAGCTCTCCGTCACCGACGGTGAGAACACCTCCGTCGACACCGTCGCCATCGCGATCGCTGCCGACAACGATGCGCCGACCGCGCACGCCGAAGGACCCGCCGCTGCGGAGGAGGGCAGCGTCGTCACGCTGCTCGGCAGCGGCACAGACCCCGAGGGCGAGGGCTTGACCTACGAGTGGGTGCAGACCGGCGGCCCGACCGTGCTGCTCAATGACCCGACGCTCAGCGACCCCAGCTTCGCCGTTCCCGAGGGGCTCGCAAACAGCGAGGCCACCTTCGAGCTACACGTCAGCGATGGAACGAACACATCCGTCGACAGCATCGTGGTCAGCCTGCAGGCCGACGACGACGCTCCCACCGCGGACGCGGGTGCTCCGCGCCTCGTCGGAGAGGGCGAGCTGGTCGTGCACCACGGCAACGGCACCGATCCCGAGGGACGCGACCTCGTCTACACATGGGTGCAGACCAGCGGACCGGCGGTCGAGATCGAGGACGTGAACGACACCGCCCTGCGCTTCCAGGCGCCCGAAGGCGTCAGCAACACCGACCTGGGCTTCCAGCTGCGCGTGTCCGACGGTACGACAACTTCGGTCGACAGCCTGACGATCACGGTCTCCGCGGACAACGATGCACCGACCGCCGATGCGGGCAGTCCGCGCATCGTCACCGGTGGCCAGCAAGCGCAACTCGCCGGCAGCGGTACCGATCCCGAGGGTCAGGACCTCAGCTTCCGCTGGGTGCAGGTCAGCGGCCCGCCCGTCACGCTCGACGATCCGACCTCGGCCACGCCGACGTTCCACGCTCCCGACGACGCGGAGATCGCGACCCTGCGCTTCCAGCTCGAGGTCTCGGACGGCACCAACACCTCCGTGGACACGGTCAGCCTGACCGTCATCGGCTCACCATCCACGCCGGAAGTCTCGGACGAATTCTCGGAGTTCGAAGAGCATCTCGAGGTGCTCGCCCCCGAGGGCGAGGAACACTACGCCCCCGAGTTCGAGCACAACGTCGACAGCGATCTGTCCTCCTACCTCGCGCGCGTCACCGAGGTGCTCGACCAGCCGGACGAGGATCTGATCAAAGGGCTCAGCGGCCTGCTCGGTGAAGAGGTCGTGCTCGACGCCATCCCGGGCATCGAGGCGGGCACGCACGAACAGCTGCTCGATGCGATCCGCGGGCTCGACTTCGGAGAGGCCTTCGTCCCGGACGCCGTGATCGACCCGACGCTCACGCCGGAGGCGGCGGAGTCACCCGAGGCTGTTGATTCAAGCGTTCCGCTCGGCGGCGCCATTCCGGACACGGCTCCCCAAGCCGTCGAGGAGACCATCACAACAGAACCCGAGACCGACGAACCTGCCCCCCGATCCAACCTGGCGGCGAGCCTGCTCGCCGGCCTGATGGGGGGCTTGCGCGTGAAGCAGAAGAACGACGAGGAAGATCAGGACGACGAGCCACTGATCGACATCGAGTCCGAGCGCGAGAACGACTGATACGCACACAGCACGATCACTGATACGAGCAAGAGAACATGAGAGATACCAAGAACGACGAGTTGGACCTCGAGAGCCGGGCGGTGGACGAGTCCTTGATCAAGGACCTCGAGCGCCAGAGCATCGACCAGATCCGCACCCTGCGCGCGCACGAGCGCGTGGAGGCCAAGGTGCGCGTCGTGTTGCAACCGGGCAACTCGAGCCAGCTGCGGGAACTGCGCGTGCAGGGCGTCACGGCCGATATCTCGGAGGGTGGCTGCAGCGCCGTCTTCCCGGTGCCCGTGATGGTCGGCGACGTGTTCCGTCTGCAGTTCGACCCCAAGGGCATCGATCTGCCGCTCGTGTTCGCACGCGCGCTGCGCTGTCGCATGTTGCGCGAGGAAGCGTTCGAGGTGGGCTTCCGCTTCTTCTCCAGTGTGCGCATCAAGAAGCCGTCCGCTTCCGGTGGCGACCTGCTCGACTGATCCCCCGCGCAAGAGTCCCCATGAGTTCCCAAACACAAACGACCGACAGCAGCAGCCCGCCGCGCATTACCAAGCGCACGAACGAGGCTGCCGTGATCGCCGCCCTCATCGAGGCCGCGGATGATGCGGAGAGCCGACACGCCTACCTGCGCGCTGCTCTCGCACTCGTCGGGAGTGCGCTGCACTCCCCCTTCGGCCTGCTCGAAGCGACCCAACAATCCAGCGTGATCAACGAGGAGTTCGACGGCGGCTCCAGCGATCCCAACTTCTGGCGTGAACCCCTACACGAGCTACTCACCGATGTGCTGGCAGAGCCACGCCCGATCGCGCGCCTCTTCCGCGGTGCGGAAGACGTGCGCATCGGCCTGTTCGCCGCGCCGTTGCTCGACGCGTACGGTGGAACGATGGGCGCCCTGACTCTCGCCGTGCCGCTCTCCGCCTCGCTCGACGCCGAACGCGTGCTCTCGACGCTCGAGGCGATGGCCACCGTCGTCGGCATTTCGGCGGACGCCATCTGCGAGGAAGAGACCGTCGTCAGCTCGTCGAAGTCGGCCGAGCGCACGCTCAAGTCGTTGCGCCAGGCGGCCGGCCAGGAGTCCGGCGTCGAACTCGCCATGGCCATCGTCAATCGCCTGCGCACGCGCGACGAGCTCGATCAGGTCGCGCTCGGCACCGTGCGCGGCAAGCGCTTGAAGCTGCTCGCCATCAGCGGACTCGACCGCATCCAGTCCAGGAGCCCCGGCGTCGCCGCGCTGCACAAGGCGATGGAGGAGTGTTCCGACTTCCGCGAGGTCCTGTGCGTGCAGGAGAAGCGTCCCGATGGCATCGCCGTCGGCGGTCGTATGCACGACGCGTGGCACCGCGATACCGGTTCCGCCGCCGTGGCCAGCATTCCGATGATGAACGGCAACGTCGTGTCCGCCGTACTGACCGTGCGCAAGAGCCACGGCAAGCAGTTCACCGCGAACGAGCTGGCCGAACTGTCCGAGCTCGTCGCACCCTACGCGCTCTCGCTCGAGCTGCTCGAACGCGCCGGGCGCGGACTCGTGCGGCACGTCGTCCAGAGCGTCGCCACCATGCATCGCAGCGCATTCACGCTGCACGGCATCGTGCGCAAGCTGACGGTTCTCGTCGCGGCAGGGCTGTTCGCGTGGAGCGTCTTTGGAACCATGGACTACCGCCTGAACGCGGACACCGAGCTGCGTCCCACCGAGGAACGCCAGGTCGGAACGCCGCAGGACGCGCGGCTCGTCAGCGCCGGCTTGTTGCCGGGCAGCTTCGTCACCGCAGGCAGCGTGCTGTGCGAGTTCGACAGCGATACTTCGCGCCTCGAGGCACGCCGCCTGATCCACGAGATCGCGGTGCTCGAGGTGGAGGAGAGCCGCTCGCTCGCCGCGGACGACCCCGGCGGCGCGAAACTCATGCGCGCACGCATGGGTGAACTGCAAGCCGGTCTCGAGATCGTGCGCGGCACGATCGAACGCTCGATCGTGCGGTCCCCCATCGACGGGACGATCCTCGAGGGCGACCTGCGCGATCGCATCGGCGACAGCTTCTCGCGTGGCGAACCGCTCTTCCGGATCGCCTCCGGCGACACGTGGACGCTCGAGCTCGAGATCTCCGAGAGCGAAGCTGCGGCGGTCCAGGTCGGCATGACCGGAGCCTTCACGAGCTACGCGCGCCCGGAGATCGAGCACCCGTTGACCGTCAGGCGCATCGCGCCCGCTGCCATCGAACGCGAGGGTCGCAACATCTTCCTCGTCGAGGCCGAGGTCTCGATCGACGAGGCCTGGGTCAAGAGCGGTATGGAAGGCATCGCCTACCTCTCCGCCGGACGGCGTTCGCCCGCGTGGATCGCTCTGCACGGAATGGTCGACACGCTCCGCATGCACGCACCGCGATGAGCTCTCCCGAAGCAGCAGGACTCGCCGAGCGCCTCGGCGGTGCGCACGTCGACGTGCGTCACGACCTGGAGATCAGCCGTCACCAGTTCCGTGGCGAGGTCGCGTACGTGATTCGCGATCCGCTGACCTTCCAGGTGCACCGCCTGACGCGCCTCAACTACCTGGTACTGACGCGCCTCTCGAGCGAGCGCCCGCTCTCCGAGACTTTCACAGAGCTCGTCGAGGGCGATCACCTCGAGTCGGAGGACGAGGAGTCCTTCTACGGGCTGGTGATGCAACTGCACCGCCTTGACTTCCTCAAGCTGCCGATCTCGGACGATGCCGCGCTCTACGAGCGCTACAAGGCGCGCGTGAAGGCAGCGAAGGCGAAGTTCCTCTCTAGCATCTTCTTCGCGCAGATCCCGCTGATCGACCCGGACCGCTTCCTGCGCGCGACGATGCACCTCGTGCGTCCGCTCTTCTCGCGCGCCGCGGCGATCATGTTCGCCATGCTCGTCGGCGTCGCCAGTTGGATGCTCACGCGCAACTGGGCCGCTTTCCAGGAACCCGTCACCGACGTGTTCAGCGGCGACAATCTGCCGCTGCTGTGGGTCACGCTGATCGGCCTGAAGGTCGTGCATGAATTCGGCCACGCGTATTCCTGTCGCCTCTACGGCGGACACGTGCCCGAGATGGGCGCGTATCTGATCGTCGGAACGCCGTGCGCCTACATGGACGCCACAGCGTCCTGGAGCTTCGCGAAGAAGAGCCAGCGCATCCTGGTCTGCTTCGCCGGCATGTACGTCGAGGTCACGCTGGCCGCCATCGCCGCGATCCTGTGGTGCGTGACGCCTCCGGGCACCTTCCGTTCGCTGTGCCACAACGTGGTTCTGCTCGCGAGCTTCGTTACGGTCGGTATGAACCTAAATCCGTTGATGCGCTACGACGGGTACTACGCGCTGTGCGACGCGCTCGAGGTGCCCAATCTCCGCGCGCGGGCGCAGGCGGCGGCCAGCGGCTTACTCGCGCATTACCTCGTCGGCGTCCCCGCCCCCGAGGACCGCACACCGCGCGGGCTGCGCGCCTTCCTGATCGCGTTCGGCATCGCCGGCGCCATCTACAAGGTCACCGTCGTGCTGGGCATCTCGATGATGATCGCGATGAAGTTTCCGCTCGTCGGCCTGTTCCTCGCGGGGCTCTACGTCGGGCAGACCCTGTTCGGCATCGCGCGCAAGGCGATCCCCTACTTGCTGAAGAGTGACGAGACCGCGGCCCACCGCCCGCGCGCGGTGGCGGTCTTGCTGCTCTTCGGCGTGCTGCTTCCCGCGAGCGTCTTCGGCGTGCCCATCCCCGCCTCCGTCTCCGCGCCCGCCGTCGCGGGTTCCGAACAGGAGTGGGTCCTGCGCGCCGAGAATCCGGCGTTCCTCTCCAGCGCCTTGCGTGAACCCGGTACGCGCGTCACGGCCGGCGACGCGTTGCTCCAGCTCGACGACCCCGCACTCGAACGTTCGCTGCGCGAGAGCGCCGCGCGCGTCACCGCTGCCGAGGTCGCACACCATCTGGCCGTCGGCGAGGGTCCTCTGGCTGCCCGCGAGGCACAACACCGACTCGCTGTGGCACGCGAGGAA
>Ga0164313_10005446_pt1 | contig 11257 bp, 12 predicted proteins | sample GuaBasSedimGuay4_FD_113735 | JGI IMG/M metagenome (GOLD analysis project Ga0164313, IMG submission 113735) | Subseafloor sediment microbial communities from Guaymas Basin, Gulf of California, Mexico - Guay4, Core 4569-4, 0-3 cm | ecosystem: Environmental > Aquatic > Marine > Hydrothermal vents...
CGCCGGGGAAAGGCACCGTCGAGGCCCGCGCATGGATGAACGGCAGGAGGGCTGAGCCGCTGTCGTTCGGCGCCGATGACAGCTGAAGACCTTTCGACTCGATCTCTGGCCGCGCGTTCTCTGACCCGTGTGGTCGATGGGGGTGCGTACAGCAACGTCCTGGTCTCAAAAGCGGCACCGTCGACGAAGGTCGACCACGGCCTCTACCAGCGACTCGTGTACGAATCACTGCGTCACCTGCCAGGCATAGACGAAGCGATCGCTATGGCAACTCCACGCAAACTCTCGAGGATTCAACCCGAGGTCCTCTCTGTCCTTCGCATCGGCACTGCAGAGATCCGCTATCTCCGTCGCGCACCACACAGTGCGGTCACATACGGCGTCGACGCTGTACGTGAACTCGGAAAGCCGAAAGCGGCTGGTTTCGTCAATGGAGTGCTGCGTGCGGTCTCTCGCTCAGTCGATGACCCTGTCCCTGCCGATGCGTACCTGGGCTACCCGCAGTGGATGTTCGACCGTCTCGAACAAATCCTCGGGGAGGACGCCAGCGCATTCATGGAGGCTTCCAACCTGCCAGCTGACACGGGGATACGATCCAGAGACGGGCACGAGCGCGGAAGGACCACAGGCATCGCTGGTGCAAGCTACATGGTCCACGACAACACGATCGCGACTCTCTCCCTGGATGGTTCGATCGACGTCATCGACCCTGCGTCGGTAGCGGTGACGAATGCCCTCGGTGTGGAACGCGGAGACACGATCGTAGATCTCGCCGCCGCACCGGGAGGTAAGACTCGCATTCTCGCCGATGCAACAGGGCTATCGGGCCTCGTCGTTGCGTGTGACATACACCAGCGACGCCTCGCCACCGCCCTGAAGCGTTCCGCAGACCTTGCCCAGATCAGGTGGGTTCTTGCGGACGCTCGGAATCCGCCATTTCGTGCCCGGACGTTCGACAGAGTGCTCCTCGATGCTCCCTGTACGGGTCTCGGCACATTGCGAAGACGCCCCGAGATCAGACACAAGCTGGCACCCGACGCACCCCAGGCGTACGGCGTCCTTCAACGGGACATGCTCGGAAAGGCGCTTGACCTTGTTCGCCCGGGAGGCAGACTGGTGTACAGCGTGTGCACGGTGTTCCCCGAAGAGACGATCGACGTGGTCGCCGGGCTTGGAGGACGGGCGCCCGAAGACGTCATTGGCTTCCCCCTCGGAGACGGGTTGCTTCTCGCTCCCCACATCACAGCCACGGACGGAATGTTCATCTCAGTATTCGACAGGTAGTGGCGTTCTCCGTTCTCCGAATCCGCGAGAGCCTGAGACAGCGGTGCTGGTATTAGCTCTCTGACTGTGAACTGTCAACTGTCAACTGTCAACTGTCAACTGTGAACCCGCGCGTCTCCTTACACTTCTCACCAATGGTCAACACCGTCAACATCGCACCTTCGATTCTCGCCGCTGACTTCGCCAGGCTTGGCGAAGCGGTCGAGCAGGTGGCCGGTGAGGTCAAGATGCTTCACGTGGATGTCATGGACGGCCATTTCGTTCCCAACATCTCCATAGGTCCGCCGGTCATTGCTTCCCTGAGGGCGGTGACCGACCTCTACCTGGACTGCCATCTGATGATCACCGATCCGCTCCGGTACCTCGGTGCTATGAAGGACAGCGGTGCGAACGGCGTGACGGCCCATATCGAGACGGTACCGAATCCGATTCCTGTGATCGAGGAAGCGGACGTTGTGGGACTTGATATCTCTCTTGCAGTGAACCCTGCAACACCGATCGATACGATCATGCCCTACCTCGACCGGCTGTCGATGGTGCTCGTCATGAGTGTGCAACCCGGCTTCGGCGGCCAGTCGTTCATCGAGGACTCGTTGCACAAGGTGGAAGTTATCAGAGCAGCGATCGACGCACGAGGGCTCTCTACCGACCTCCAGATAGATGGCGGGATCGGAATGGACAACATCAACCGGGCCGTTGACGCAGGGGCCAACATCCTGGTGGCAGGCAGTTCTGTGTTCGGAACCAAGGATCCAGCTACAGCAGTACGTGATCTCAAGAGTCGTATTTCGTAATACGTAATACGAAATACGACTTCCCTCGGCATACGGTCCTCGGTGTACGGTGTGCGGCCCCTCGATGCTATCTTTGCGACACATACCTCTTTCAGGGCAGGGTGCGATTCCCGACCGGCGGTGAGAGTCCGCGAACCCCAAATGGGGCCGATCCGGTGGAACTCCGGAGCCGACGGTGACAGTCCGGATGGAAGAAAGGGGACGCTTCATGCGTCGGACTGTCGACAATCCACTCGACGGTGCCGCCGTGGATAGGCTGATGCGCCGTGCAGTGGAGGCAACCTCCGGCACGTATCCGCATCCGAATCCACGGGTTGGTGCCGTTGTCATCTCGCCTGACGGCACCGTGCGCAACGTCGGTGCCCACGTCCGCCCTGGCACGCCGCATGCTGAGCGTCTTGCCCTCGAAGGACTCGGGGATACCGCAGGTGACACGATGGTGGTCACGCTCGAACCCTGTAGCCACGAGGGAAGAACTCCACCGTGTACAGATGCGATCATCGAAGCAGGAATCGTACGCGTGTTCATAGGCACCGTGGATCCTGATGACCGGGTCAGCGGAAGGGGAGTGGCCGCGTTACGAGACGCCGGCATCGAGGTTGTCGAAACCGGCCTCTCCGCGATGGTCGAGGGAAATGACCCCGGGTATTATCACCACCGCAGAACAGGTCGACCGCTCGTCACACTCAAGCTCGCGCTCACTCTTGATGGTCAGATCGCTGCACTCGACGGCACGTCACAATGGATCACATCACCCGAAGCCCGCCATGATGCCCACGAGTTGAGGGCATCCCATGACGCGGTTCTCGTTGGCGCAGGCACTGTTCGCCAAGACGATCCTGAGCTGACCGTTCGTATCGACGGCTGGGACGGCCCTCAACCGGTTCCTGTCGTGTTCAAGGGGAACCGCCCTCTGCCCAAGGACGCAAAGCTATGGCAGCGTGACCCCATCGTCGTGGAGCCGGCCAGCAACGGCGCCGTTTCCATCAGCGACTCACTCCATGACCTCGCACGCGTAGGTATCACATCAGTACTCGTTGAGGGGGGAGCGCATGTCGCACGGTCCTTCATCGACGCGGATGCAGTCGATGAGATCGTTGTCTATATCGGTGCGAAACTCGCAGGAGGCACCGGATTACCTGCTTTCGCTGGTCCGTTCGCCACGATCGCGGACGCGCTTCCCCTCACTTTCACCGGAGTCGACCGGGTCGGCACGGATCTCAAGATCAACGCAAGAATCGAAAGGAACATCTGATGTTCACTGGCATTGTCGCTGAACTGGGAACGGTCTCAGCCACCGAACCTCTCGACGGAGGGATACGTCTCGTCATCGACGCTACAAGCACACTCGCGGGGCTAGAAGTTGGCGACTCCGTTGCGGTCAACGGTGTTTGTCTTACCGTGGTGAACCACACCGTTACGAACTTCACCGTCCAGGTTGTGGATGAATCCCTTGCACGCAGCGCCCTCGGGTCCATCGGTGTCGGTTCACCTCTCAACCTCGAGAGACCCTTGGCAGCCGATGGTCGATTCGACGGTCATATCGTCCAGGGCCATGTGGATGGTGTTGGTGTGGTCGCATCGATCAACGGTGAAGGAGAGGCATCCCGGGTGCGCATCACGATCCCCGCAGGCCTTGACCGGTACATCGTCGAGAAGGGTTCCATTACCGTGGACGGAACGAGTCTCACGGTGACTGCGGTGAGCGAGCGCGGTGTCGACGACCCGTGGTTTGAGATCGTGCTCATCCCACACACCCTCGATGTGACCGTCTTCGGCTCCATAACCAGAGGATCGAAGGTCAATCTTGAGGTCGATGTGATCGCAAAGTACGTCGAACGGATGTTGGGGACATAGCAGTGGCACTCAACACGATCCGCGAGGCAGTGGATGCGCTCAAGGCCGGCGAGTTCGTTCTCGTCGTCGACAACGAAAACCGTGAGAACGAGGGCGACCTGATCATCGCCGCAGAGGCTGCCACAGAAGCGAAGATCGCCTTCATGGTCAGACACACGTCGGGTTTGATCTGTCTGTCGACCACGGGCGAACGGCTCGACGAGCTCGATCTGCCTCTTATGGTGATCGACAACACCGAGGCCCACAAGACTGCATTCACTATATCCATCGACTACAAGATCGGCACGACAACCGGAATCTCTGCCGCAGATCGGGCGGCGACGATCCGTGCTGTGGCTGATCCCCGATCAGCATCATCGGAATTCTCGAGGCCTGGCCACGTTTTCCCACTGCGTTATCACGAGGGGGGCGTCCTCGAGCGCCAGGGTCATACCGAGGCGACCGTTGACCTCACGCGACTTGCCGATATGTTTCCCGCTGGTGTGCTCTGTGAGATCGTCAACGACGATGGCACGATGCGAAAGGGTGAGGAACTCGAACTGTTCGCCAAAGAGCACGACCTTGTCATGATCTCCATCGACGACCTCGTGGCGTACCGGTGGAGGACCGAGGTCCTCGTCACTCGTGAAGCCACGGCAACGCTCCCGACCAAGTTCGGGGATTTCGACCTCATCGGGTACAGGTCCCACACCGACCACAGCCCGCACATTGCTCTCACAATGGGTGATATTGCGGGGAAGGATGATGTCCTGACAAGGGTCCACTCCGTGTGCCTGACAGGAGACGTCTTCGGTTCGCTCCGCTGCGACTGCGGTGCCCAACTCGATGAGTCGATGCGCCTGATCGCACAGGAGGGTGAGGGGTGCATCGTGTACAACGCCGCTCATGAAGGTCGCGGGATCGGGATACTCGCCAAGATCGCGGCCTATGACCTCCAGGAGCAAGGTCTCGACACCGTCGATGCGAACAGGCAGATAGGACATGCCGACGACGCACGCCACTACGGCGTCGATGCCCAGATCATCCACGATCTCGGGATACGTTCGGTGCGTTTGATGACCAACAATCCCGACAAGGTCGACCAACTCGAGAGATATGGAGTCAGCGTTATTGCGAGAGAACCCATATGGGTGGGTGAAACGGTTGAGAATCGCTCCTACCTCGATACGAAGACCACCCGAATGGGCCACATCATCGAAGGAGATTCATATGCGGACCGATGACACAGCCACCGACGTTCTGAGTGCCGAGGGATTGAGAATCGGCGTCGTGACAGCCCTGTTCAACAGTTCCATCACAGAGGGACTCAAAGAGGGCGCACTCGAATATCTCTCCGAGGCGCAAGCCGATGAGGTCTTCGTCGTCGATGCGCCAGGGGCCTTTGAACTGCCCCTCATCGCCGCAGCGCTGACCCGCGCAGGCGTCCATGCTGTTGTGTGCCTTGGAGCAGTGATAGAAGGGGACACTGACCATTATGCCCATGTCGCCCACAGGGCCTCAGAAGGCCTCATGCGAGTCCAGATCGACACGGGGATACCCATCGCCTTCGGCATTCTCACGGTCCGTGACCTCGCAGACGCCGAGACCCGCTCCGCCCCAGGCCCTGACAACAAGGGTCGAGAAGCAGCACACGCCGCAGTGATGACAGCCCTGACACTGAAAGCGATTGGATAGAAGCGGAGACCGCTGTCTGCCTTCCGCCTTCCGCCAGAGTGTGCAGATGCATTCTGGCGAAGAGCGGAAAGCGGACCACGTTCCGATCTCCAAATACCAAGTACTTGGAGGGTCAGCGGATAGATGAACGGACATCTGCTTATGGCCGTTCTCGGCACCCCCTCTGGTCCTCGTACCTCGGCCAGTCTCCCCCGGAGGAACCAGGGGAGAGATTCCTTCTGACTCCTCCCTCGGCTCTTTGGACGGGGGAGGTGCCGAGCTTGCGAGGCGGAGGGGGCCAAACCATCCCTGATCAATCAAGTGTGGTCGGGAAACGGAGAACGGAGAGCGGAGAGCGGAAAGCGGAAAGCGGACCACGTTCCGATTACCAAGTACCAAGTACCAAGTACTATCTTCTCTGATACAAGACGCAAGAGGAGGCCTGCTTCCCACCTGTTCACCGCTCGAGGTGCGACGGGTCCGATATCGACAGCGTATGTGACGCTGTCCTTGTCCGTGTAGGCAACCTCCGCTGCTGGAAGACCACAGATCAGGAGGTACTCCCATCGCGGAGCCAAGGGTGAACGAACGAATCCGTGTGAAGCGAGTGCGCCTCATCGCGCCAGACGGTGGGCAGATCGGCGAGAAGGACATCGACGAGGCTCGATGGCTCGCGAGCCAGTTGGGATTGGACCTTGTTGAGGTCGCTCCCGATGCCAGACCCCCCGTCGTACGCATGATGGACTACGGCAAGTACAAGTACGACCAGTCCGTCAAGGCCCGCGAAGCGAGGAAGAACCAGACCCGCACAGTCATCAAGGAAGTCCAGTTCCGACCGAAAATCGGTGCAGGTGACTTCGATGTCAAGCGGAAGAGGGTCATCAAGTTCCTCCGCCAGGGCGACAAGGTCAAGTGCACCATGAGATTCCGCGGCCGCGAGGTTGCGCACCCTGAACTCGGACGAGAGATCCTTCAAAGGCTCCACGACGACGTTGAGGACTACGCCGAGGTCGAAACGATGCCCCGCCTTGAAGGGCGGAACATGACGATGGTCCTGGCACCAGCCAGGGACATGCCACGAGAGATCGAAACTGAATCAGACGACGAGTAGCTCAACGCTCGGTCTGTGTGACAGGAGAACAACATGCCGAAGATGAAGACGAAGAAGGCCGCCGCCAAGCGTTTCAAACGCACTGGCACTGGCAAGATCAAGCACCGCAAGGCTTGGCATGGCCACAACAAGAACAAGAAGTCCTCGGCGCGGTGGCGCCGTGCACAGGGGACGTCAACTCTCAGCGGTAAGGACGCCAAGAACGTCAACCGCCTGCTCAACAAATAGGAGACCCTCATGGCTCGTGTGAAACGGTCCGTGCACGCACGGAAGAAGCACAGAAAAGTAATGAAGCAGGCCTCCGGCTACGTCGGGGCCAAGAGTCGTCGCTACCGCGCAGCTCACGAACAGGTGATGCATGCAGGACAGGACTCGTACGACCATCGTCGCGCCCGCAAGGGCCAGTTCCGGCGCCTGTGGATCCAGCGGATCAACGCCGCAGCACGTCTCAATGGAACTACCTACTCGAGGTTCATGTCTGGTCTCAAGACAGCAGACATCGAGGTAGACCGCAAGATGCTCGCTGAGATGGCGGTCAACGACCCGGATGCGTTCAAGGCACTCGTAGAGGTCGCCACCAACGCCACCACCAACGCCTAACCCCTTGGGCTTTGGCGTCCAAATCCGCAATATGTTGCGGATTTGGACGCCAAAGTCCTGATGCGTATGTCTGGATTGATCACTTCGAGGGGGAATGGGCGGGTTCGTGGTGTGCGCGAGTTACATCAGCGAAAGGCCAGGCGTGTAAGGCGCGAGACGATCATCGAGGGCCCGACCGTGTTCGGTGAGTTCCTCGACGCTGGCTTCGTACCTTCGGTGACGCTGTGCACGCCTGACGATGCCCTCACCATGGAACGCTGTGCCACGATCGGTATCGAACCTGTCCTCGTGACCCAGGACGTACTCGCTTCCGCATCTGATACGAGGGCTCCGCGCAGCCCCGTGGCTGTCATCCCTCTCGCGATGCCAGAAGATCTCCGGTCGCACAACACCCTTGTCCTGATCGACATCCAGGACCCAGGAAACGTCGGAACGATGATCCGCTCTGCAGCAGCACTCGGATGGGACGTGGCAGTGAGCGGTGCCACAGCCGAGATCTGGGCTCCCAAGACGATCCGTTCGAGCGCAGGCACACATGTCCGCACACACCTGGTCCACCTCACGAATCCTGTGGAACAAGCACGGTCGGTCGGTCTGACCACCGTGGCAACCGTTGTGGCGGGCGCCGAACTCCCTGGCAAGCAAACCGGTCCTGTTGCTCTGCTGATCGGCTCTGAAGCCCACGGACTGCCCGTAGACATCGTTGAGCTGTCCGATGCCCAGGTCACGCTCCCGATGCCTGGTGGCACCGAGTCCCTCAACGCAGCAGTCGCTGCCTCGATCTTGATGTACACGATGACCGACCTTGACGAATCGTAGCTCTGTGATACGATGCCATCCATGAATCACCTGCGTTGGGACGACGGATCGTTTACGGGCTGACCAGCCCGAGTTCACCGCGCACTTGACAAGCACCCACCGAACCCGGAGCCGTATCCGGGTTCTTGTGCATCCTGGGCCGGTTCCCCGAGAGGAACCGATGACATGTCGGCCATCACTAATCTTGCAGACCCAATGGATTCACTACAGCAACTCGTCATAGACGCAACCACCGAGATCGGTGACGCGATTTCGCTCGAACAGCTCGACGCCATCGACACCACGCTCATGGGGCGTGGATCGTCCATCTCTGAGGCGCGGCGGGGACTCGGAGCCATCAAGGACCCTGACGAACGTCGCGACACCGGCCGTGCGATCAACGACGTTGCGAACCAGATCAAGGACCTCGTCACAGCCAAACGCTCCACCCTGGCAGCCACGGAAGAAGCAACGGCGCTCGCTAGCGACAGGGTGGATGTCACGCTACCCGGAAGAATCCCGCCCAGAGGGGCACACCACCTCATCACCCAGACGATCGACGAGATAGTGGACATATTCGTGGGTCTCGGATACACCATGGCGCGCGGACCAGAAGCTGAGACCGAGTTCTATAACTTCACCGCGATGAACATCCCTGAGACGCATCCCTCTCGCCACGAGAGCGACACGCTCTACCTCGACTATGGGGAGAAGGATGGCGGTGTTCTCCTGCGCACGCACACCTCACCGATGCAGGCACGTTACATGGAACAGCACGACCCGCCGGTCTACGTCGTGGTCCCGGGGAAGGTGTTTCGCTCCGATGCGGTTGACTCGACACATTCTCCCGTGTTCCATCAGATCGAAGGGCTGGCCGTCGACAACAACATCACCTTTGCCGACCTCAAGGGGACTCTGGCGACGTTTGCAAGGGAGTTCCTCGGCAAGGACACGAAGGTCAAGTTCATCCCGCACTACTTCCCGTTCACCGAACCGTCCGCAGAGATGCACGCCTACTCCAATGGCAGGTGGATCGAATTGCTCGGCTGTGGGATGGTTAATCCAGCAGTGTTCGAACATGTCGGCTATGACCCCTCCACCGTGACGGGGTTCGCGTTCGGCATGGGACCTGAACGGCTCGCGATCATCCGTCACGGGATCACGGATGTACAGGGCAACAACGACCTGCGGCCACTCCTCGATCCCGACCAGCGCATCTTGAGGCAATACGTATGAAACTCACACTTTCGTGGCTCGAAGACTTCATCGACCTACCAACGACCGATCCCCACGAACTCGTCGAAGCGTTCGAGAGCCTCGGTCATGAGATCGAGGATTGGCACGCGATCGAACCGACCTTCACCGGTGTTGTCATCGGAGAGGTCCTGGAGGTCGCGACCCATCCGAATGCGGACAAGGTCAGGCTGACGAAGGTCAATGTCGGGGATGAGATTCTCGACATCATCTGTGGTGCATGGAACTTCGAGGCTGGGGCCATCGTGCCTGTGGCTGTTCCGGGAGCTGTCCTTGGTGGAGATTTCACGATCACCCGTAGAGACATCCGGGGCATCACGTCCAACGGGATGATCTGTTCCGAGACAGAGCTCGACATGGGTGGCGAATCCGACGGCATCATGGTGCTCAACTCCGATTATCCCTCTGTAGGCGCCAGCATCGGTGAACCGTTCGCTCCATTCGTTGGATTCCCCGATGTCTACTTCGACATCGGCGTGACCCCGAATCGTCCGGACTGTCTCTCGGTGTACGGTCTTGCGAGGGATCTCGCCGCACTGTACGAGATCCCGCTGCGGGCGCCTGAGATCTCCGTTGAAACAGCGGGGGACCCGACAACGGTCGACGTCTCCATCGACGACGCCTCCGCGTGCCCGCGGTTCTGCGCTCGACAGGTGAGAGGCATCACGGTGGGTCCATCGCCACATTGGATTCGGCGACGTCTCGAACTCGCTGGCGTGCGTCCGATATCGAACGTGGTCGATGCCTCGAACTACGCGATGATCGAGTTCGGTTACCCGACTCACGCATTTGATGTGGACAGACTCGGTGACACGATCGTGGTGCGGATGGCCCATGAGGGTGAGACGATCGTCACGCTCGACGATCAGGAGCGTGCGCTCACGTCCGACGACATCGTCGTGACCAACGGGACACTACCCGTTGCGATCGGTGGCGTGATGGGTGGGGCCGCGACCGAGGTTCACGAGGGAACCACCGATGTGTTCATCGAGGCCGCCTACTGGAATCCGCCGAACATCCTGATGACATCGAAGCGTCTCGGACTGCGCTCAGAAGCCTCTGCCCGGTTCGAGAGGGGAGCGGACCCCTCCTTCTGCCCGAGTGGCGCGGACAGGGTCGCGCAACTCCTCACCCAATTCGCCGGGGGCACACCTGCACCGGCACCCGTTGACGTGAACCCAGGGGACATCACACCGTGGAACATCGAATATCCGCTGTCGGAGACGGCCCGAACGCTCGGCATCGAATTGTCTTCTGCGGAGACAACCTCGTTGCTCACGCGGCTGACCTTTGGTGTCGAAGGGGTCGATCCGCTGAGCGTTACGGTCCCGACACGAAGGTCAGATGTCCGCATACCTGTCGATCTCGTTGAGGAGATCGCACGTCTACACGGTTTCGCAGGAATCCCCGACACCGTGCCATCAGGTCCAGGTGAAGGGCTGCCGGTGGCAGAACACCAGCTTCGGGCCCTGCGCGAGATCATGGTCGGCTCAGGCATGTACGAGATCTTGACGTTCTCGTTCATCGGTCCACAGGACCTTGAGCACCTGCACCCGGAGGATCCAGACGCGGTGGCTCGAGCGATCGCGGTTGTGAACCCGCTCAACGAGACCGAAGGTGTGATGCGAACATCGTTGATCCCCGGCTTGCTGAAGGCAGCTTCCACGAACATCGGCCGCAGAATCCCATCTGTCGCCCTCTTCGAGATCGGGAAGGTGTTCCTGCGAGGCGACAAGGAGATCCCTGACCAGCCTGACAGGTTGGGATTCGTCCTTGCGGGACGCCCTGACGCCCAATGGCATGCGGACGCTCGGGAGTACGACGTCTACGACGGAACAGGCATCGTCGAACTCCTCGGGTCCAACATGAGAGTTCCCGAGATGACTGTCGTGCAAACCCAACGGCC
>Ga0164313_10005447_pt1 | contig 11256 bp, 9 predicted proteins | sample GuaBasSedimGuay4_FD_113735 | JGI IMG/M metagenome (GOLD analysis project Ga0164313, IMG submission 113735) | Subseafloor sediment microbial communities from Guaymas Basin, Gulf of California, Mexico - Guay4, Core 4569-4, 0-3 cm | ecosystem: Environmental > Aquatic > Marine > Hydrothermal vents >...
GCTGTCCATCGTTGTCTACATCAGCGATAATGGATTCCTCACCTGAGCCTGATAATTGATGGAGTTTTCTGGCATCTATATGATTTAGATCCTGATCTATATCGTAACGAATAATTTCACCACCACCACAATAGGCGGAAATGACTTCCTTTATCCCATCACCATCCAGATCATAGGCAGCAAAGTTGTGGGTGAAGGAACTTGTATTCCATTCCGGATGTGATGATATTTTTTTTGTTAGTGTTTTACCGTCGGTTTGAAACACGTAAAACCAGGTTGGTCCGCCTAATTCCTGACCGGTGCCATGAATGATCTCATTTATCCCATCATTATTCAGGTCAATTATTTGTACAACGAGCCCCATGCCCGGATCAGGGTGTGTTTGAGCCAGGTCTTCTGCCAATATGTTGATGTCCCATTTAAGGTTGGATTTTTTTATCAGCACCAGTTTACTGTCAGGACATCCGGTAACGAGAATTTCGTTTTTACCATCATTGTCGGCATCGCCAATTTCCACATCCCAACCGGCATAACTTTGATCGACGGTTGCTATTACTTCGGTGCGCCAGCCTTTAGCAGAGGTTGCCATATCAGAGTATTTTTCCACATTTCTATTTTGGCAGGAAAATGAAAAAAGCAGGAATGCTAATGCTAAAGTTCTCATGTTTGAATATTTTTTTATCTCATTAATCAATTACTATTTAAATCAGTTGTAGTACTTTACCTTACAATCAGACTCTCCCGATATACAATCCTGGAATCAGACTCCAAGGCAATGGGATAGGTATTTTCTGGCTCTTTCAGTAGCTGGATTACATTGGCTATCATTTTTTTTACCGGAACATCTATCGTGGTGAGAGGTAATTTGAAATAACTGGTAGCATTAAGATTATCAAAGCCTACCAGGCCGACATGTTCGGGTATATCTATTCTTTGGTTTGTTAGAAATTTTGCCAATCCTTCTGCCACCATATCACTATCAGTAATAATAACAGTTTTTTCAGTGGGAGATAGTAAGTTAATAAGCTGTTCCCCAAGGTTTTGTCCAACAAGAAATTCATTAAATTCGAATTTTTCACGTTCGGCTTGCTTATATATCTGGACATTGTTAAAAAATGAAAACAGCCTATCTTCCACATAACTGCGTTTTAATCTGTAATAAAAACTTTCTTCTATAAAAAGTTGTGAGTAATGGCCATTTTTAAGTTTTGAAAATAATTCAGTGTAAATTTTTGCCCTTGAAAAGCCGATGAGTGAAATCCCGTTTTGAAGCAATAAATTTTTATGTTTTTTATCTTTTTCGTAGTCAAAATGATAATTATATATAATAGTGCGGACTTTTTGTAAAAAAGGTATTATGTTTTCTTCGATAATACTCTCAGCCAGATTATCATATGTGTTGATGATGATAATTTTTTTTACACGCTCGCCAAGAAGTTCTTTTACTGTTTCTTTTAAGGCACCTGAAGAGGTCATTTTAAGGTTAACGGCTATCTTTTCATCAAAGAGGTAATTGTTTAAATATTCTACGGCCTTTGAAATATGTGAGAAAAAATTTCCGTGATAAATAAGCCCTATTATATCCCTTTTTGTTTTTGATAGATGTTGTGCAGAGCTGTGGGGTACATAACCATATTTCTCGATCAATGTCATGGTTTTCCTGTATGTGGCCTCTGATATTCTCTTAGCTTTCCAGGTGTCGTTGATAATGGCTGACAGGGTCTGGCGGGAAATTTTAAGCTTCCCCGCCAGTTCTTCCATTGACATATAGTTTTTACCCATTGGGTTAACCTAAAACAGTTTCAAACGCCTTATCCAGTATATCCATTCCTTCCAGCAGCTGTTTTTTATTGATACTCAGTGGTGGAGCCAGTTTCACTGAACCACCACCGGTACCTACAGGGGCGAAGAGCATAAGTCCGTTTTCAATACATACTTTGATAATATCAAAGGCTGTATCATGGTCCGGATCTGTACTGCCGGGTTTTGCAACCATTTGAAGTGAGGCAACCAGCCCCTTGGAAGCTGCAAAACCAATGCGGTCAGGATATTTTTTCCAGATAGCCATCACTCGTTTTTTCAGGGTTTTGCCCAGTTTTGCAGCGTTTTCTGTAAGCTTCTCTTTCCTGATAAGTTTGAGATTTGCCAGAGCAGCTGCGCTGCATACCGGGTTTCCGGTGTGTGTGGATGTCATAGATCCCGGGTCAAACAAATCCATCATCTTAGAATGTCCGATGACAGCAGAAAGTGGCAGACCTGAAGAAATGCCTTTACCGGCACAAATCAGATCAGCTTTTACTCCATAATGTTCGAAGCCCCACATCTTTCCTGTACGTCCGACTCCAGCCTGAACTTCATCGAATATCAAGGTGATATCATAGTTGTCGCAAAACGTCCTGAGTTTTTTCATGTAGTCTTTAGGCAGGAATATTGCGCTGCCTCCCTGGTAGGTTTCCATACAAAAAGCAGCTATATTTTCGGGTTTCACATTACGCTCTTCCAGTGTTCTTAAGAACGTGTCAAAACTTTGATCCGGCCCACGAAAACCATCAGGAATAGGTACATTGACCATGTCAGGGTCACGGTTCACGATCCATTCTTTCAATCCTTCAATTCCACCAGCCATTTGAGATCCAAGTGTCCGGCCGTGAAAATCATGTTCAAAACTTACTATAACATCTTTTTGATAACCACTAATTTTGTGTGCGTAGTTACGGGCAATTTTTATGGCTGCTTCTACAGCCTCTGACCCAGTCGTAAGGAGAAATACCTTATCATGGTATGGAGGGGCAATCTTTTTGACAATGTATTTGGCCAGATCAGCTCGTTCTTTGTTAGGAAAACAATAACTGTGGTGTAGTGATCTGCTGGCGGTTTTCACTATGGCGTTTGTGATTTCTTTTCGTCCATGGCCCGCGTTGGTTACGAGTACTCCGGATGAAAAATCGAGCCATTTATTACCATAAGCATCAAAAATGTGTACACCTTTGGCCTTATCCCACACGATAAGAGGCAAACCGCTCATCGACCTGGGTTCGTAGGCCTTGAGATCTTTGATTACATTTTTGGATTGCGGCACCGGTATTTTGGTCTTAATTTTCCGGTTTCCGGTTTTAATTTTCTTTACTGTTTTTGGTTTAAATTTATATTCCTTTCCCATTTGAAAATACTATTTATTGTTAAGTTTTGATTAATTATGCTGAGTCAACTATTATTATATATCCTTCATTATGCCAAGCTCTCTTTTCCCCATCCATTTATCTCTGGTAAAATCAGGAAACTTTACAGGCACACTTCCTAACTCGATAGAGATCTTTGATAGAGGCACAACGACTGACCAGTCTGCACCGTCATAAACATCCATATCCAAAGGAAGCCCTTTGTTAAGATTATCGATCAAGCGATAAAATAAGACAAAATCCATACCTCCATGTCCGCCATTGGCTTCTATTTCCTTTTTTAGCTCTGTCCAGATTGGATGCTGATATTTATCCCACATATTTTTGTAATCTTTATCATCGAGCCAATCATGACCATGGTCATCTCTGGCCAGTGATAATCGACTCGGATATCCTTCATGATATCCTTTAGTGCCAGCCAGGGCATTGATCCTATTGTATGGGCGTGGTGTTACCACGTCATGTTGTAACAAAATGGTTCTGCCGTTGTGGGTTTTGATCAGTGAATTATTCATGTCGCCATGGGCAAAATCATTCCGGTTGTAAAACTCATTATCGGAAGATACAGTAAGACTGTGTTCCTGCATACTGGCTTCAAGGGAACTCATTGAAACGAGATGATCAAATCGATCTCCACGTTCAATGTCCAAATACTGTGCAACTGGCCCCAAACCGTGAGTCGGATATAAATTGCCATCCTGTTTTTGATAATGCCGGATGCGCCATTGATCGTAATATCCACTACCTTTTCTAAACATACTTTCTTTGAGGTTGTGGATATAAGCCGCTTCAGCGTAAGTCAGGGTGCCGAATACGTTGTTTTTTACCATGTTGAGTATCCAGAGTTCTTCGGCGCCATAGCATACATTTTCTAGCATCATGCAATGGCGTTGTGTTTCCTCTGCTGTATCTACCAAACCCCAACAGTCATCAAGATTAAATGCTGCCGGGACTTCCATAGCAGTGTGTTTTCCTTGTTGCATAGAATAGATGCACATGGGAGCGTGGTCTTCCCAGGGGGTGGATACAATTACCAGGTCAATATCATCTCTTTTCACCATTTCTTTCCACGCGTCTTCCGTGCCAGAGTAAACTGCAGGACTTTGCTCGGTGTTTTTCAGAGAATCCATAACGAAGTCTGTACGGCTTTTTCTGACATCACATATGGCCGTTATTTTTGCTTTAGGGTATAGGGCATTAATGCGTGTCACATGACCGGAGCCCCTGCTTCCAACACCGATGAAAGCAACATTAACTTGCTTGATCGGGTCTGCTCGTAAGCCCATAGCCGATTTGCCATGCGCTTTCCTCGTTTCAGTTAGTGCATTAAGTTTTTCTTCTACCTGATCTTTTGAATAGGATAATGCAGGTGAAAGTCCCAAAAATCCAGCGCTAAGAGCCGTTAACTTTAAGAAATCCCTTCTTTTTTGCTTTGTCATAATTCAATAATTAAATGATAAAATATTTTTAATCCATGGGCTAAGCCCTTGCTATTCACACATTATGCGTGGATTATCAACTGTCAATTTACGGGCATCTGCTTCACTTATTCCCATTTGTAGAGTCAGGTTATTATAACATTTTTTCATTGTGGCAGATGAACCTGCAAAATTTTCCTTCCCGGGTTCTCTTACAACTCCATCTTCTCCCACATCCAGTTCGATGTGTGAAATTTTATATCGTCCGGGAGGAGCTGCAGCGCCAGCCATACAATCTGTGATCACGATACTACGATCGAAGCCGGTGAGGTCCAGGTAATTTTTTAATGCATAGAGCGGAATATGAATACCATCTCCAATGTAGCAAATCCACAAATGTTCCCGTACGGAAAGTACTCTTTGCAAGATGTTATTATGCCGTTGAATAGTATTGGGGATGCCATTGCCAAAATGGGTAAACATCGACAATCCTGCATCGATGGCCTTGTGGAGTTGCTCGCGAGAAGGATTGCAATGTCCAGCGGAAACCGTTATGCCCATATCAGCCAGCATGCGGGTTACGCGCATATCCTTGTCAGACTCTGGCGCGAGAGTCACGACTTTTGTCAGACCTCCTGCGGCATTTAGTAGCTCATTCATTTGGTCAGGCATGGCTTCTAAGATACTCTTTTCCGGATGGGCACCTCTATATCCTTGTTGCATCTTAAGAAACGGACCTTCAATATGGATACCCCGAACAATTTCGCTTACCAGAGGATCTCCTTTATGATATCGTACAATATTATCCAGACGGGTAAGCATCTCTTCAAAATTCGCTGTGATAATTGTTGCCAATATTCCATCAACGCCATCTTCTTTTAGTTGTGCGCATGCATGATGAAAATCTTTTGCTGAAAGATCATCTTGATTAAAATCAATACCTGCGTATCCATTAACCTGAAGGTCGAAGAATCCTGTCGTTTTGCTCATGTCGTATTAGTAAAATTGGATCTAATTTAATTAAGTTATTGCAACAATGATTTATTGCGATAATGCTACAATGCGATAATGTTTTTTATTTATAAGTTGAATTTTTCATTTTGACATTAATCCCAATTGCTCATAAAAACTTTCTAATTCCGTTGTATTATTTGACTTTCTCAGCATAGATTTAAAGATGCTCTTAAATGAACAATCTTTTTCTGCCATATTTCTATTGTTCTTTTTTTATTATAGCATTAAATCATTATAGCATTATAGCATTAGTTAAATACCCAATATACTCGTATTAGTAATTTAGAATTGAATGACCAACCAGGCAATCAGAATTAATATTCCCACAAAACATGTGGCCAGCAAAAATCCTGTCCAGTCTTCTTTATAACGGACGCTGAAATTCTCCCATCTTTTTTTAGTAAACCAACCTGGGAAATCAAGTAGAATCAATGCCTGGCCGTGCAATGCCGCCAGAGGCTTTTTACCGTCTTTGTCGAGTTTTTTAGCATCTGACAGGCGATCCATATTGTCAAAGAATGATGCTATTAGTTTCGGATCTTCCGGTTTTGTAAGCAGACTAACTACAAAGAAAAATGAAAATCCTATAAGCATAGCCCAACCAAATGTATCCGGGGTCCACTTATAAACTATTTCAAGAGTGTTAGTTTCCTGATAGTTTAATATATAATAGCTTATAAAAGCCATGGCTGAACCGAGCAGAGCTCCGTATCGGTTTGCTCTTTTCCATAGAATCCCTCCAAAAACCATAATGCCCATAAAAGCAGCTATAGTTTCGATAAACAAGAAGGCTTGAAGTACATTATCTACATAAAAGGCAAATATTACACCCAATAATGTAAGGACCATGCCAGATATACGCCCCATCCAGAGTAATTGCTTATCTGAAGAATTTTTATTTATATATTCCTTGTAAAAATTCTGTGTGAATAGGGCTCCTACGTTTACCATAAAATTTGATGCTGATGACATGTTAGCTGCAATGATGGCGGCAATCATCAATCCTGTTAAGCCAGGCACAAGTAGTTCCCTAGAGGCATAGCCAAAAGCCATTTCAGGGTCATCGAGCACCATTCCATTTTTAATAACCATAGCTGCAACAATTAATCCTGTCAGGGCCCATCCGATTGTTACCAACCGTTTTACAAAGGAACCATAAGTTTGGCCAACCCGGCCTGCTCTTTCAGTTTCTCCCATAGCGCACATCGATACCATGTGGGGTTGAGCTGTTATTCCTATAATGCCATTTAGTGCCAACATTATAATGGTAAACCAACCCAGCCCCATGTCACTGCTAAAGAGTTGAAAGAAATTTTCCGGGAGTATCTCGCGCATGCCTGAAAAACCGCCAACAGCTGATAAGCCGGAAGGAATAAGCATAAATGATAATACAATAATTAATAATGCCTGGATAAAATTGGCATGAGCAGATGCAACCATACCTCCAAAAAAACTATATAGAATAAATGCTACAGTCATAGCTATTATAACCCCATCTACAGACATTACTCCACCTGTGGCTACTGAAATTACTTTTCCACCTCCTTTTAACATAGCACCCTGGGCGAAAATAAAAAATAAGATGGCAAAAATTGAATATATGGCACCAAGTGTTCGGCCATACCTGTCTTCTATGATCTCACCCACTGTAGTACGCTCACTACGCCTGTACCATGGGGCAATAAGCCAGTAAAAAGGTGTAATGACCATGTTTTTCCATTGATACCAAATAGCGGCAAAGCCCATATGAAAACTGGCCCCTGTTTGAGCAACAAAATTTTCAGCATGGGTTCCTGTGCCAAAGGCTTGCCCCATCATTATCCACCAACTGAATTTACGTTCTCCGCGGAAATAACTATCGCTACTTTTTATTTTTCTGGTTAACCATAAACCATATCCTGTGATGAGGACAAAATACACTACTATAACCAGCGTATCTAACCAATGAAAATCGCCCATAAAAATTTATTTAGTTTGAAATAAAACAATCTTTTGTGAATATAGGAATTCTTTATTTGAAAGAAACAAATGGGTTATCTTTATACGAAATGGTGACAGGTTTGCCCTCATTAGTAATAGACATTCTGCCGGCCTCCATTACAAGTTCATTAAAGAAACTATTGGCCGGAGTAGCCAGTATGCCGGAAACATTTATTTTTTTAATTAGTGCTGTTTTCTGTTCAGAATTTGTAGATGATGCCACAGAAATTGTTGCCTCTATAAGTTTGCGGATCGACCTATAACCATAACCTACAGGCTCAAGTCCCTCTCCGCCATATTCAAGAAGCTGGAAATAATCAGGACTTGTTTCTATGTACTGGGTGTCTCCAGGTTCATTGCCTTTTTGAAGTAACGAATGTTTAACACCACGATATTGATCGTGATGGAAGAGGAACCCTCCGTCGTTTTCTCCTTTGAAAAATAACATCATTCCTTGTGAGTTGCCACCCGGTCCAATATTTGGATAACCAAGTCCATTTTGCACATTTAGAACCGCACCATTTTCCCAGATCACCCGACCGTCGGTATATAAATATCCTTTGTTGCCGTTGGGGTAATCATCAATAATGCCATACACAGATACTTCTACAGGTAGCAATCCGGTAATGAACTGAACCAAGTCTATGTAGTGACAGGCAATGTAGCTAAACATATCGGAATTTTCTACTGTACACCAATTTTGAAAATTGGAATCTCGATAATACCAGGGTTCTACAAGGTGGGCCTGGCCCATTTTAAATTCTCCAAACAGGCCTTTTTTGTATCTTCTTCTGGCGATAAGGCTTCTGTCATCTGCCCGTTTGTGGTATTCTACACCTACAAACAGACCTTTTTTCTCAGCGAGTTCTTCAATTTCCAACGATTGCTGATAATTCAGGACGAGTGGTTTAACAGAAACGATGTGCATATTTCGTTCCAGGGCTTCCATGATAGCCCCGTAATGAAGTTGGTCCGGTAGTGCTATTAATGCAATGTTGTTTTCACCTGCATTTTCCAGGGCTGTTTTGTATAAATCGGGGAAGGCCTTATCCGGATCTTCTTGAGTAAAATCAGGATATGGTTTAAAATTTTGTCCGGGGAATGCGTCTTTAAGGGTTTGTGATTCCGCCAGCTTTTTGAGTGGTGCACCATTTAAGGCTGATATAGATATTTCATTTATTATGCCTAACCTTTGTAACTGGTATAGTGAAGGAAGAATTTGTACTTCCGTGATCATACCACCTCCAATTATTGCGACATTTGGTTTATAAGTATTCATAGTTTACATAAATTAAAGAATTGTTAAAATTAAACATATGCTTTACACGAGTCAAGCAATTGGAAAAATATTTTTTTGGGTTGAACAATTTGTTGGAATTGACGTTATTTAAAATGAATAAACAATGAATATTTTCACAATATCAAAACTACAATTATGAAATGTATTATTATTCCTATCTATTTAGTGCTGAGTCTTCTATTATGGAGTAAGGCAGATGCACAGAATTCTAAAAAGGAGGAAAAGGCTCAAAAAAAGCTTGAAGCATATCAAAGTGTTGTAGATCTTATTGAGTCTGGTAAGTATGAATTTCAGGCAAGAAAAGCAAACCCTCAACGGGGCAGGCAGATTGACCTTACCACCAATCCAAATTATTTAAGGGTAGATCAGGATCATTTAGTGGCAGACTTGCCTTATTTTGGCGTGATACAGGTTGGATCATTATCGGGTGAAGGAGGGGTGAAGTTTGATGGGAAACCATTGTCTTATGATGTTAATAGGAATGATGATAAGCATAAAATCACAATAAATTTTAAAATTCAGGAAAAAGGTGAATCATACAATTGTACGCTGAATGTATCAAGCGAGAGTAATGCTGCTTTGTCCATTTCCTTCGTTAAAAGAGACAGAATCAGTTATTATGGGGAATTGATGGAGCTGGAGACGAAATAGTGAGACAGAAGGCAGTCGACAGTAAGCAGTCTGCATATTAACATTTTTCAAGCATTGTTTGAATGATATCCGGCGTTAGGTTTTTGTGTACACCGAGTACAACACCTCGAATACGGAAACGATCAGATACCCTTTGGGCTGCTTCTTTGGCATCTATTGTATAATCGGAAAGGTGTGTTTTCATGCCTATGGAGTTGAAAAATTGCACAGTAGATTCTATAGCCTTTTCAATAATTTCATCATTATCATTGCCTGTGATAGTCCAAACGCGTTCTGCATACTGGAGGAGCTTTTCTTTTTTATTTTCCTTGTCTGTTTCCCAGATAGCGGGCAGGACGATGGCGAGAGATTGGGCGTGATCGATGCCGTATAGTGCAGTGAGTTCATGTCCGATCATATGGGTTGACCAATCCTGAGTGACACCACAAGCGATCAGACCATTGAGGGCACTGGTAGCTGCCCACATTAAGGTGGCTCTCGAATCATAGTCGGGTTTGCTGTCCATTAATTTAGGAGCTATTTCGATGAGGGTTGATAGTATAGCAGTCGCCTGCCGGTCCTGTAGTGATGTGTTTAAATCATCGTTCAAATATTGTTCAATCACATGGATATATGTATCTACAATTCCGTTGATGATCTGGCGACGGGGGAGGGTATAGGTGGTTTTCGGATCAAGGATTGAAAAGACAGGATAGGCATATGGCGAAGAAAAAGCGAATTTTTCTTTGGTAGAGGCCCTGGAAATAACTGCGTTTGGATTCATTTCAGAACCTGTGGCCGGAAGGGTAAGTACATCCCCAAATGGCAGGGCATTTTCAACACAGGCTCCACTTGTAGTAATAATCTCCCAGGGGTCATTTTCGTAAGGAATTGCACAAGCGATAAACTTGGTGGCATCAAGTACGGAGCCACCGCCTACGGACAATAGAAAAGTAACATGTTCTTTTTTAGCAAGTTTTACAGCATCCATACAGGTTTCGTATAAGGGATTGACCTCTATACCCCCGAATTCTACAATTGTATGGTCATTTAGGGCTTCTATGACCTGATCGTATACGCCGTTATTTTTAATAGAACCACCTCCGTACAGGAGCATGATTTTCTCCTTTTTTTGAATTAGTTCTGTCAATTCTGAAATCGTGTCCTTTCCAAAAACTATTTTTGTAGGGTTATAAAAATTGAAGTTCAACATGTTTTTACAATTTAGTTAATTGGTTTCCTTTATGCCCAGGGTATACTTATTGCTTTTTTTATGGCAAAACTTTCAGTAGTTTTTATCAAATCTAAAAAAATTTGATGATATAATTCAATATCTTTGAGAAGCAATGATTTATTTTTTACGAATGTATTTGAAACAATGAATAGACGAGAACGGTTGATGGCTACCATGCGCGGTGAGACTGTAGACCGGCCACCGGTATGTTTTTATGAGCTGAACGGTTTGGATCAAAACCCGGATGATCCCGATCCATTTAATATTTTTTCAGGGCCTTCATGGAAGCCATTAATTGAGTTGGCCCGAGAAAAAACTGATCGCATTGTATTGCGAGAATTAATTTTTGGTAAAATTTTACCCGATCCCGTGGAGGGATTGGCCAGTAAGGAAACCTTTATCAAAAATGGAAGTGAATATACTATCAGGAAGATTAAAGCCGGAAACCGCATATTGACATCAAGGGAAAGGCGTGACCCCGATATTAATACGGTTTGGACA
>Ga0164313_10005448_pt1 | contig 11255 bp, 6 predicted proteins | sample GuaBasSedimGuay4_FD_113735 | JGI IMG/M metagenome (GOLD analysis project Ga0164313, IMG submission 113735) | Subseafloor sediment microbial communities from Guaymas Basin, Gulf of California, Mexico - Guay4, Core 4569-4, 0-3 cm | ecosystem: Environmental > Aquatic > Marine > Hydrothermal vents >...
TCCCTGTTATAAAGGTTAATAGTCCCTTCAATAGCATCGGCATAACCATCTGCACTTCCCGGAGCTTTGTCGGGATCTCCTTCCCATACGTAATTTTTATAAAAATGGAGATTCCCAAGACCTTTTAGTACAGCATCACGGTATGCATCATTCCCATCAAGCAAATACACACAATAGTAGGCATTAAAAGTATATCCAAAATTATCCGCAATGCGATTATCTATTATTTCTCCTGTGATCCCATTAACCCCATTGTAAAAAAGGCCGTGTTCATTCAGGCCAATTTCCAGAATTCTGTCAAGCATTTGATGCATTGGCTTCCTGTATCTGGCATTTTTAATGGAATCGACAAAATGTAAAGTCAGGTAAAGTTCACTCAGTCCTGAAATTATTTCACATCCATGATCCCTTAATCTCAGGTATTCCATATTCGAAGGCAGGTTTTCATCAATGAGTAAATAGTAATCACCAATCTTAATTGCCCAATCCAGGTATTTTTGCTCTCCGGTAATCCAATACATTCTTGACAGCACCTGAAGTAGTTCACCATTGATCTCAACAACAGCACTTTTACCAAAATAATTACCATCCAGAGCAGTTATAACTTCTGCCTCTTTTTGAAAATCATCCAAAATCCCTTTCATTCTTTCCAGCCAGGGAGTATATCCCAGCCATTCGGTAAGTGGCATTAAGCCATCTTTCATATACTCAGATGCCCCAAAGAGTATTGGGCCCATCGCTATCTCATCATTTAAAAATGCCTGTTTACTGAACGAATAGGAATCGGGCAAGTTACCAACACGTGAAGTTAACTTTTTTTCAGTTTTCAACATCTCCAGCATTTTACCTTCATACAGTTTTTGATCCAAAATTGAACTTGTTAATACCATAAAAGGGTAATTATCAGCAGCTGCATCCTTTGCATTCCAGAAGTCTCTCCCTTTATACAAATTACGTGGAATTAAGCCGGTTGCAGAATCAGACTCCGCCAACCATCCATTCACAAATTTTATACTTCTGGAGAAGCCTTCATTGGCGGCTTTTCCATTTTCAATTGCCTGTTGAAATACAGGATTATCAACTTGATTATTCACACAGGAATAAAATGTAATAATAATCAAGAAAAAAAAAGTTACTCTTTTAAAACAAATCATAATTATAATGGTATTAAATGTGGGTTTAAAAATCTTAAATTCACAAACAAAATCAAATACAACGCAAAAATATAAATAAAGGGGACTTCTATTAATTCCTTTCTTTCAAGAAACAAATATAATGAACAAGGTGCAAGGCACAAATTTTTCTGAATAGCTTAGCTATTGAGAAAAATTTTAACGCAGTCAGATTGTTTATTATATTTGTTCCTGTGGGGTTTTCAGAGTAATCTATATACTTCTTCAAATTTTCTTGCATTATCCCGATAGTGCTGCATAAATTTTCATCGTCTATAAAAAACCCTGAAAATCTTGATGCAAAGTAATTAATAGAAGCCCCCTAAAGCATAAGAATTAAAAAAAGAGTTTTGAAGAAGATGAACGTATTACTAAAATAAATATCTTTGTATCGGGTATGAAAACATATTAGATAAGAAGTTTTAATTCTATTAGAATTTTAATGAAGGGTTTAAAAAGAAATTCATTCTTTTTTTTGAGTATTTGTTTTTTCCTTTTAGTTCATCTTTCTGGAAATGCACAGCCGTGGTTAAAAGAATTAAAAAATCCGGACATTTCAGTAGAGGGTATTGATGACTTTAAAAGAATTAAAAAAGCATTTAACCAATACTGGGAAGGGAAAACCATACCAAGGGGCAAAGGTTATAAACCCTTTAGTCGTTGGGAATGGATGATGGAACAAAGGGTTTCAGATGACCAGCGGCAAAGCATTGCCCTCTGGGATGCCTATATGGAAAAATCAAAAGCAGATGTAATAGATGGTAACTGGGAGTTTTTAGGCCCGGATACCCCCCCTGTTGATCTTTCCAGTGGTAATATCGTTGGTATAGGAAGGATTGATTGCATTGCTTTTCATCCCCTGGAACCTTCCACCTTTTATGTAGGTTCACCAACTGGTGGCTTATGGAAAACTACAGATAACGGAGCATCCTGGACCACCCTGACAGACAATATCCCTTCAATGGGAATTGCTGATATTGCAATCCATCCGCAAAATCCGGATATTATTTACATTGCAACCGGTGACCGTGATTCACAGGACATCTATTCGGCAGGTGTGCTAAAATCTATGAATGGAGGAGAGACATGGAGTACAACTGCTTTAAGTTTTACACAAAATCAGGAGTATGTTGTAAATCGTTTACTCATTCGCCCAGATAAGCCGGACACTTTGATTGCCGGCACCACTGATGGCATCTTCTTTATAACAAACGGTGGGGAGGATGCAGTAAAAGTACAGGATGGTCATTTCAAAGACCTGGAGTTTAAACCTGATAATCCGGAAATTGTTTACGCAGCAAACTACAGTTATGGTTATTCCTCAGTCTATAAATCGACCGATGGGGGCCTTAGCTTTCAGGAATCCTTTGGAAGCGTTGAAATCAAAGATATTAGAAGAATTGAATTAGCAGTTTCACCTGATGAACCAGATTGGGTATATGCGCTATGTACAGATAAAACCAACAGTGCATTTCATGGGCTTTACCGCTCATATAACTCGGGCGAAACCTGGGGCGAATATGCAAAAACCTCCTTGAATATTTTAGGAACAAATCCTGATGGAAGTGACGAAGACGGCCAGGGCTGGTATGATCTGGCACTGGCAATTTCTCCAATAGATGCAACTGAGGTATATGTTGGGGGTATCAATGTATGGCAGGCTAAATCTTTTAGTGGCAGCTGGATATTAAAGTCATTTGGATATCCTGAATGGGGCAGCTCTGATGCTCCTTATGTTCATGTGGATCAGCATATTCTAAAATTCCACCCTTTAACCGGGGATATGTATTCGGGAAATGATGGGGGTATTTACAAAACAGAAGATAAGGGAAATTCCTGGATTGACCTCAGTAAGGGGCTTGAAATACTTCAGATTTACAGAATCGGATTATCAGCGACCCAATCCAATCTGTTTTTAGCTGGAAGTCAGGATAATTCCTCCATAAAGGCAATTGGTTCAGATTTTAAAGTTATCCTTGGAGGCGATGGAATGGAATGCATAGTTGATTATTCTGACACCAGTATTTTATATGCCAGCAGCCAAAAAGGGAAGATCAATATCTCAAAAGACGGAGGTAAAAATTTTAAGAAAATTGTTCCTACTGAGGAAAAAGGGGCATGGGTTACACCCTATGTAATACACCCTGAAGACCCTCATATTTTATATGCAGGATATAAAGAACTTTATCGCTCAAATAACCAGGGGGACTCTTGGGTAAATATAAGCAATGGGATCACAGCCGGGCAGCTTATTACAGCCATAACACTGGCTCCCTCAAATCCTGAATATATATACATTGCCACCTCTAACCTGATCTGGAGATCCTCAAATAACGGAGAACTATGGAAGATTATAAAAAGTAACCTACCTTCTGGCGTGATTACCTACATTGCAGTTTCACAGTACGATCCAAAAAAAATATGGGTCAGCCTTTCAAACTATTCCAACTCTAAGGAAAGAAATAAAGTTTTCACTTCAGATAATGGAGGTTTGAACTGGGAAAATTATTCCAAAGGCTTACCAAATGTTCCGGTAAATTGTGTAATTTACGAGAATGACAGTAAATCAGGCCTGTATGCAGGAACAGACCTAGGCGTATATTACCGTAACCGGGAAATGGACAGCTGGATAAACTTCAGTAATCAACTTCCAAATGTAATCGTTAATGAACTTGAGATCTATTATCCTGAAAGGAAAATCAGGGCAGCCACTTATGGAAGGGGAATCTGGGAGAGTGAGCTTTTTACCCCGGCAAGCGCCTTATTATATGCCGAGTTCTCAACTAATAAACTGGAAGCTTGTGTAAATGGCAACTTTCAGCTTATCAGCCATTCCTCAAACGTTGACAGCCTCAACTGGTTATTTGGCAATGTTGCTGATCACAAATATTCACCTTCAAAAGATACACTCACCATCAGTTTTAATGAAAAAGGTGAAGAAGATATTTCATTGATTGCTTACCTGAATGGAGAAAGTGACACCCTGGCAAGGACTGGTTTTTTAACCGTGGACACAACAATGAATTTATCTGTTTATTCTCTTGCAGGGGATTATTTCTGGAGAGGGGACACCACTAGCCTGATTGCTACTTCGGGTGATGATTTTGTCTGGTCTCCTGAAACAGGGCTAGAGAATACAACTGGTAGCGAAGTAAGGGCATTCCCGGATTCTTCCATTATTTATTATGTGGTAGCAACAGAAGGACAGTGTGTAAGTATTGATTCTATTAAAGTTGATGTCTATCCTAACAACCTCAGTAAATTTGCCTTGCCCCTTGATTTTGGAGAAAACGGCCCCTTTATTAATTATGCTGCTACAGTTGAGAAAAATGAGCCACACCCTCCGCTGGAAGATTGCAACTCACAAACCGACTGGTGTGATGAATTTGGCACAGGAATGGATGTGTTGGGGAATTCTGTATGGTTCTGTTTTGAAGCCCCGGCTGCAGGAATTATCTCACTCGATTCCCGGGGGTTTGACAACCAGATGGCCATTTATGATTCTCCGGAAGTGGACAGCATTCTTGCTGGTAATTATACAATTTTAGCGGCAAACGATGATTACAATGGAACAGCCCTGGACTTTTCTGCGGCGATTACCAACCTGGAGAACCTGGAGCCTGGTAAAACCTACTATGTTCAGGTTGATGGAAGTGGCGGAAATAAAGAAGGCGAATTCTATCTATACCTTTATGACAGCCCCCTGGATATTCCAGAATATAAAACTGCTAGCCCCAGGTATTTTAAAGTTTATCCTAATCCAAATACGGGATCTTTTAGCATTTCAATAAATTCTCCAAAAACAGAAGATGCCAGCCTTCAGATATTTAACCTTCAGGGGAAAATAATTTTTGAAGAAACTATTTTCTTATCCGGTACTGAACAGGAGATCAGCCTTTCGCTTGAAAAAAACAATCCGGGTATCTATTTAATTCGTATTTCATCTACAAACTGGGTGGAAATTCAAAAGATCATTATTCAGTAAAGCAATGCATGAATGCTAAAATGACTGAATGCTAAAATGAAAGAGCAAGTAAGGCAGAAAAGCCTATGAATGAAGATGTCAAAAGGGATAATAAAATGAGGCGCCGCACCTGCATTTTGTAAGCTAATTTTCCAGGTTAATCCTGATCAGGAATCAGGTAAAAACCAAATTACCGGCCTTTCCACCAAATTCTTCATTCAGATATAATGCTTCCCAAAACAAATTATATATATTTAACCCGGAGAAACCATAATTGATGTACCAAATAGTAGAATAAATCAATAAATTTAACGGTTCAGGCAGCAGTTTTATTTTTGTATCGTCTTTAAATTGAAAAATGAGTCATCCGGAGCAAAGCTATATCAATCTGAACCAGGAAATAATTGATGGTTGCAGGCAGGGTGATAAGGGTTCACAGTTCCAGCTTTATGAGCTTTACTACAGAAGCATGTACAATACCAGTCTGAGGATTATAAAGGATACGGCTGAAGCGGAAGACATCATGCAGGAAGCATTTTTGACAGCTTTTGAGAAGATTAACACTTATGAAGGCAAAGTTAGTTTCGGATCGTGGTTAAAACGGATAGTTATTAATAAATCACTGGATGCCATCCGGAAAAGGAAAATAAAACTTAGTGAATTAAATGAAACAACAAATGACTTCACTTTAGAAAAAGAAACAGATGAAAGCGAAATACAATTCAAGGTGGAAAATATTAAAAGGGCCATGGAAAAATTACCCGATGGATACAGGATGGTCCTATCCCTCTACCTGTTCGAAGGGTATGACCATGAAGAAATTGCCGGAATACTGGGCATCAGCAGCTCAACTTCAAGGTCCCAGTTTACAAGGGCTAAACAGCATTTATTAAAATATATTAAGTTGGACAATTAAGTAGTTTACAATGTCAGATTTGGAAAAATACATACAGAAAAATAAGGAAGCTTTTGAAAATGAGCCCCCTTCCGGCCATTTCGACAGATTCTCAGCTAAACTTAACCGTCTGCCAACCACTAAAAAGATTTCCCTTTTTCCACGATTAATGAAAGTTGCAGCAGTTGCCGTCCTGGTTATTCTTTCTTCCCTCTGGACTTATGAAAAAGTATTTCAGCATAACAATCAGGATGGGATAGCTTTAAGCGATGTCTCACCGGAATATAAAGAAGTTGAACAATATTACCAGCAACAGATAAACGTAAAATATGGTGAAATAAATAGTGCTCACCTGTTTACAGACAGCATCCAGAAAAGAATGGTATTAAATGAACTTTCTGAAATGGACTCGATTTATAACTGTATGAAAAAAGACCTTAAAACCAACCCAAATGACGAGAGGGTAATTAATGCCATGATTGATCATTACCGGTTAAAAGTAGAGGTCATGAATAATTTGCTGGAACAATTACAAAAAATACAAACCAACCAAAAACATATAAGCCATGAAAACAATGAAATTTAAACTCCTGTTAATTTCCCTGCTTTTTATTAGTAGCAATTTTGTCCTGTCTTCCAAAGAGCTAACAAAAAGCCTGCATAAAGAGTTCGATGTGAATGATAACACGGTGCTTGTTATTCGCAATAAATATGGCAAGGTGGATATCCGGAACGGATCAGACAAAAAGGTTATTATTGATGTTGAAATAATAGTTGAGCATCCAGACCAGGAAACCGCCCAAAAAATACTAGGTTACCTTGATGTAGAATTCTCAGTATCGGGAAATGAGGTAAAGGCGATCACATATATCAACGACAAGATTAATAAGATACGAGGATCAAACTGGGGAAACAATAAAAAGTTTAGCATTAACTATACAATCACAATGCCTAAGGATCTGGATATTAAGCTGTCAAATAAATATGGTGACACTTTTATTGATGAACTTTACGGATATTCAGAGATTGATATTAAATACGGCAACCTTCAAGCTAATAAAATTATCCGCGGTGATACCAAGCCTCTTACTTCCCTTACATTTGGGTATTCAAACAAAGTCGAAATAGGGGAAGTCCGTTGGGCAAAAATCTATATGAAGTATTCCACAATTAAAATAGATAAAAGCCGGGCACTGGTAGTTGACAGCAAATATTCCAATCTGAGCGTGGACGAGGCCAGCTCAATAGTTGCTGAGTCAAAATATGATAACTATAAGATTGGCAAAACAGATAATTTTGTAATTCAGGGGGCATATTCCAGTTATAAATTAGAATATGTAGGTAAGAAACTATTCCTGGAAACGAAATATACAGGTACTACAGTTGAAAGGATCCCGGCCACCTTTGAGGAAATAAGTATCAAAAACGGCTATGGTAGCGTTAAACTTGGCATCAGTTCAGGGGCATCTTATCAGCTTAAGGGTGAAGCAAGGTATGCGAGTATCTCAGTGCCATCAGAGGGCAGGTTAAATAGGATCAAAGGAAATACATCCTCATCTTATGAAGGAACCGTTGGGACAGATATGAATTCAAAATCAAAAGTAACCATCAGCACCAGTTATGGTGGTGTAAAGCTGGACTATTAAGACCTACTTAATAAAGATTATTTTAAAAAAACCACCAATTTGAATAAAATCAAATTGGTGGTTTTTTATTTTCTTCATAGTGCTTGTGTGAATGATGGAAAAAATAATAAAATTTGTTTTATCTTACTTTGCGAATTACTTTAGTGCAACAAAAAACAGTAAAACCCAAACAATGGTTAAAAATTCAATATTAATTTTCATTTTTCTCTTTACTATTACTGCCTGTAATGAACCAAATCAAAAATTTGGCCTGGTTATTCATGGAGGTGCCGGTGTTATTAAAAAGGAAAACATGACTCCGGAAATAGAAAAACAATATGAAGAAAAACTCACCGAAGCTCTTGCAATAGGTTATTCAATTTTGGAAACCGGGGGCAGTAGCAGGGATGCCGTGGAGCAAACCATCAAAATAATGGAGAACTCACCTCTGTTCAATGCCGGCAAAGGTGCTGTTTTTACCCATGACGGCTACAATGAACTGGATGCTGCCATGATGGATGGCAAAACCCTTAAAGCAGGGACGGTTGCAGGTGTACGAAATGTAAAAAACCCAATCTCCCTTGCACGAAAAATTATGGAGAATTCTGTTCATGTTATGTTATCCGGTAAAGGCGCACTGGAATTTGCCAGAGAACAGGGACTGGAGATAGTTGACAGCTCCTATTTTTTCACAGAAAGAAGATGGAAATCATTGCAAAAAGCATTAAAAAATGAAAAAATCGGAACCGTAGGTTGTGTTGCCCTCGACAAAGAAGGAAACCTATTTGCAGGCACTTCAACTGGAGGAATGACCAATAAACAATATGGCAGGATTGGGGATTCTCCCATTATTGGAGCCGGCACTTATGCCAATAATAATACCTGCGCGATTTCGGCTACCGGTCATGGAGAGTTCTTTATCAGATTTACGGTTGCCCATCAGATCTCAGTTTTAATGGAATTAAAAAGCTATACCCTGGACGATGCTGCAAACATGGTTATACACGAAACCCTTAAAAAAGCCGGTGGGGATGGTGGAGTAATTGGAATTGACCGGAATGGGAAAATCACCATGTCATTTAATACTCCGGGCATGTTCAGGGGCTTTGCTACATCTGATGGGAAACGGGCTGTTTATATCTACAAAGAATAGGAAAGGATAAAGGATGAGTAAGAACCAAGATACAAGAATCAAAAAACATAAAACAAAATTTGAAGCTTGAAGTTATTCCTGAAAATATTTCGACCGGGCAATAAACCAGGGGTTTAAAAGATTTTCCTTATTGTAAAGCAAGTCTTTACCATCCGCCCTTTGAATACTTCCTCCGGCGGCCACAATAATGCTGTGACCGGCTCCAATATCCCACTCCATTGTTGGGCCAAGCCTGGGATAGATCTCAGCCCGCCCTTCTGCAATCAGGCAAAGCTTTAGTGAACTTCCGGCTGCTACAGTAGAGATATCACCATTCTCCTTTTCCAGCTCATCAATAAACTCTTTTGTTTCATCTGACAAGTGAGAACGACTGGCGACGACCCTGACCGTGGATCCTCTTGTTTCTGCTGGCAATTCATTGGCCATCCCTACAAGGGCATCCCATTCCAAACCTGGGGATATTTGCTGAAAATCAGAAATTTTAAATGAGCCGTGATTGGTTAAACCAAAATACATTTCATTAAAAACAGGAAGATATATGACCCCCAAAACGGGTTTACCATCTTCAATTAGCGCGATATTAACAGTGAACTCATCATTTCTTTTTATAAATTCTTTGGTCCCGTCTAAAGGGTCAACCAACCAGAATTGATTCCATTCCCTTCGTTCTTCCCAGGTAATTCCAGAAGACTCCTCACTCAAAACAGGTATTTTTGTAGCCTTAAGACCTTCAACAATTCTAATATGCGAACGCTTATCTGCTATAGTTAAAGGTGATTTATCACTTTTTATCTCAACTTCAAAATCCGAGTTATGATAAACATCAAGAATATCAAGCCCCGCTTTCCATGAAAGATCAATGGCAGTAATAACAAGGTTTTTATAAAAGGTGGAAGGTTTTTTCATCATTAAAAATAAATAAATCCAAGCACAAAAATAGTTACAATCATATAGATTACAGTCAAGGGAAATCCAAGCTTAAAAAAGTCCCTGAAAGAATAACCTCCGGGGCCATAGATCATCAGGTTTGTTTGATAGCCTATGGGTGTAATAAAGTTAGCTGCAGCAGCATATGCAACCGTAAGAATAAAGGGTTTTGGGTCCAGTCCCAGATTAATGGACATACTTACCGCAATGGGGAAAATAATAGCAACCGCAGCTTTCCCGGTTATATATGCTCCCAGGACTGAGGTTATTAAAAAAATACCAAACAAAATACCGTATTTTCCAAATGGAGTAAAAATAGTAATCAGAAAATTAGCAAGCATAGGGGCCATTCCTGACTTGATCATGGCAATTCCCAGGGCCAGGGACATTACAATAATTAAACCCAGGTTATAATCGATACTGCGTGACAGGTCTTTTGGATTAGTAAGCTTCAGAATAAAGGAAACCAATAAAAGGATAATCAGGCCCATAAACAAAGAAATCACCTTTAGTGATGACAATAAAATTGCCAATAACAGGCCTCCAAGCAGGATTACCAATTTATAGGTCTCAATCTTGTCAAACTGCCTTATCTTTGATAACAAATAAAAATCCTGGGTCATTCTTATTCTTTCCCTGAATTCAGTACTGGCATACAATAAAAGTACATCCCCGGCTTTAAGTTCAACATTCCGGAGTTTACCTTCAATCCGCTCCTCATTCCTGTGAATCGAAATTACCGCAGCATCATATCGCCTCCTGAAATAGATATCTTTCAGAGCCTTACCAATAAATTTAGAATTATGGGAAACAACTACCTCCACTACCTCTGCATGTTTTTTCCGCTTCAACATTCCCACAGAGGGTATGGTCAATCCCGAATTTTCATCCATCAAATCAGCTATGGGTGCTTTATCACCCGCAAAAACCAAAAGGTCACCCTCTTCAATGATCAGATTATTCAATACAACAAACATAGCCCGCTTTTGCCTGCGGATCTCAACTAAAAACAAGCCGTTCAAATTCCGTAGCCCTGACTGTTCTACCGTTTTTCCTATAAGATCGGAATGCCTGGTAACCTGGGATTCAACCATATATGTCCTCTGAAGCTCAGGCAGGCCTTCAACCCGGGTATTTTTGTCAGGAAGGAGTTTGTTACTGAAAAAATAAATAAATAAAATACCAATAATAATCATGGGTACACCTACATAAGCAAAATCAAAAATATTAAGGGGCTCCAGACCGGGAAGAATATCCTGATCAACCACCAATCCATTTACAATCAGATTGGTAGAGGTACCTATCAATGTAGCACATCCACCAAGGATTGCAGCAAAGGATAATGGCATAAGGAGTTTGGAGGCAGACACATTGTATTTTTCTGACCAGGTATTCACATAGGGCAACATTACAGCAACCAATGGTGTATTATTTAAAAAAGCTGAAAAACCTGCCACCAGGAGCATCATCCTTCCCAGGAAACGCTTATAAGTCCGAACCCCAAAGAAGGCTTTTGAGA
>Ga0164313_10005449_pt1 | contig 11254 bp, 11 predicted proteins | sample GuaBasSedimGuay4_FD_113735 | JGI IMG/M metagenome (GOLD analysis project Ga0164313, IMG submission 113735) | Subseafloor sediment microbial communities from Guaymas Basin, Gulf of California, Mexico - Guay4, Core 4569-4, 0-3 cm | ecosystem: Environmental > Aquatic > Marine > Hydrothermal vents...
CGATCACGAATTGCTTGTGCTAAACTTCCGTGAATAGCTCCAGAAGAGAACTTATTTATCGCCAATTTCTTGGCTAATTTATTTACGGCTGCTTTGGTTTTACAAAATATAATACCTCGTTCGCCTTCTTTAGAACTTAAAAAATGAAGTAATACTTCTAGTTTTTCTATCGGTTCTACCACCACATATTGATGATCGATACCCTGATGACCCACAGTTGCCATATCTGCTTCTATATGCACTACATGTTTGGACATGTAATTTTGAACCAATTGTTTTATGGTTCCGGGCATGGTAGCGGTAAACAACAAGGTTCTTCTCGATTTCGGGATTTCTTTGATGATACTATCCAATCCTTCTTTTAAGGCAGTTACCATTTCATCTGCCTCATCTAAAATAAAATAAGAGATGTTTTTGATGTTTACCGCCTCTCGCTTCACTAAATCTGCCAAACGCCCTGGTGTTGCCACCACAATATGCGTAGTGCTTTTTAAACGTTCTATTTGCGGCTTGATTGGGATTCCTCCACAAACCGTAGCAATAGAGATGGAAGGGATATGAGTAGCGTAAGAAACTAAATTGGAATGAATCTGTTGTCCAAGTTCTCTTGTAGGTGCTAAGATTACTGCTTGTACAGAGGTGTTCTCAACGTCTATGAGTTGTAATAATGGCAGTCCGAATGCCGCTGTTTTTCCTGTTCCAGTCTTTGCCAGAGCAACCACATCTTCTTTTTGATGCAATACCACTGGAATTGTTTTTTCTTGAATATCTGTTGGAACAGAAATTTGTAAATCGGCTAAACTTTGTTGTAGCTTTTCATTAATTCCTAAATCGGAAAAACGTTTTGACATAAAAAAATAATTTTGGCAAAGGTAATGACACTTTCACAGGGAATCACATCTATTGGTTTGTTATTCTTTTATTAGTTATCGTTTAATCTATATACCTTTTCTTAAACCAAATTCCTTCCAAGTTGAAGTTAAATGTAACCAAATGGTAATTTTCTTTTATTAACCCATTATTTACTTGCCCTTTTTGTCCAAAAGTATAGCTGAAATTTATTGATGTATTTCTTTCACTTTTTAAAGGTAGTCCTAGCCCTAAGTTCAAGGCAAAATTATTAACTCTTGTGTCATTGATAGCTAAATTACCATTATCAAAGTTAAGCCCAGCCCTATAATTTATACGTTGCCAATACTTGAAACCATTCTTTCGAGGAATAAATTCTGCTCCCAATCCTATAAAATCTTGATCTACATAATCACCTATTAAGTCACTCTGATTGGTGTCATCCCAAAAGTTTCTTTTATAATCTAAATTAAAAAAAAGGCTATTGTTTAATTTAATATGTGTGCCAAAACCTATTTCTAGTGGCAGTTTGAATGCTTCTAAATCATTTTCCGTTTCAACTCCGCCTAAATTATTCACTGCAACAACTACTACTTGGTCTCCTTTAATTTTTGTGGGAAAATTTACGATACCCCCTATTGAAAATGCATCATTTATTGAATATTGAAAACCAGTCCCAAAACGAAAACCATTATAATAGTTTTCTTCAATAATAAAGAGAAGGTTATTTTCAATAAGATTGGTTTCATTCTCTGTAATTTTTCCCCATAAAAAAGATCCATTCACTCCAATTCGCAGTTTTTTGGTTATAGAATACCCATAATTCAATTTTATATCATTCAATCCACCAAAACCATTTACATTACTAAGAAATGTTCCTGTTGAACCATCAATTTCATTTTCAACCCCTAAAATTACATAACCTACATTGGTAAAAGGAATTAATGTTAAACCAACACCAGATTTTTTTGTTATTGGAAATGCAAAAGCCATATTAGAAAAGTTTGCATTAAATCTATTCTCTTCTATTCCGTCTTCAAAAAGAGTTTCTCTTTCTGCTTTAATTCCAATATCGAAAAAGAAACCGTTTTCAGGGATATCCCCGAAGGATGCTGGATTTAAATTGTTTATAGAATTATCAAATGGCATGGCAATACCAGACTTACCAAGTGCATTTGTTTTTCCTGGATTAATTTCGTTGGAAGATCCTAGACCATACAATGAATAGGGTGAAGAAGATAAATTATTTGTTGTTTGAGTGAATACTGATTGTATATTTAGAACAATTAGTATGGATAGGTATATTGCTTTATTACTCATTGTAAATTGCGTAAGTAAGTTCTATTTTCATTCTTAAGTCATCTTCCATTTGGTCACCATTAAAAATATACCTGTCAACGGAACTATTAAAATCTTGAGGATATATTGCTAGGTAAAAAGCTTCGTGTGTTTCGTTTAGTTTTAAAATAATAAAAGAGGTAATATCAAAAACATATGCTTCAGTTTCAAACTCTGTATTTTCGTTATCTATAATGCCTGTTACAGATGTAATACCATCCCCTATTGCTAAATTACCAAGTATATTTGCTTTATTATCTATAATATATACCTTCAAGGAATCTCTAACAAATAAGTTATTCGTTGCTGAGTAATTCTTAATTGTAAATTTTAATTTTGCATCAATAATAACTCCATCGCCAGGAATTTCATTTAATGATTTTACGAAAGGAATATCAATCATAGTAACAATTCCAGTACCCGATTGTATAAAGCTACTATCATCTGTTTCAGAGCTAGGCAATAGTGTTTCTTGGTCTACAATAGATTCAAAATAAGTATTCGTTTTATCGCTACTAGTTTGATTAAATGTATTGAGTGGATCTATAGTAAACTCTATCGTTTTTTCTACTATTTCTTCGCCATCTTCAATGGTATAATACAAACGCATTAGACTTTCTTTATTAAATCCTAATACTGTAGTATTCTCTGCGTCTGGTTCTATTACAATCCCTTTATACTCTTCTGTGAATTCATAATTATCATTTATTTCATTTTCCTTTAATTTGTTGAATAGTCCTAAACCAAAATCATCACTTATTTCAATGTTTATAGAGTCGTTTTTATGAGGATTTGGTTGAAAAGTTTTTATTGCAATTGGCGTGCTTTCAAAATCAAAATTAGTGGTATTGTAATAATTAATTTCGTCAGGCTCTATATCTTCAAGTAATTCAAATACTTTAAATTGTTGTAAAGGAATAGTATCGTTATAAAAATAGTTATCATACTTGAGTATTAGCGCTATAGAATCATAAACAGCATCATTATCTAATTCGAAATTTCCGATGTCTAAGCGCACATAACTTTTACTGCTAATTTTTCCAAATACTGAATCACTGTATGCACCAATTAACAACCTATTTGTATTTGAAACAATAAGAGAATCAAACTGAAAAGTTGCAGCTTTAATTGTTAACGTATCTATAAAATAGACATTAGTATTAGTATTACTATCCACATAATCCTCTCCTATTTGTAAAGTAATATCTTCCATACTGTCATTGCACGAAAATAAACTCATAAATATTATTATAAATGCTATGTACTTCATTTTGTTTTTTTGCTAATTTATATGAGAGCTTTTAAACTATAAAGAGAAGTATGCCAAGTTAGTGTTTCAGTATTCAAACCTTGATTTTTTAGCTACGAACGGGAATTAAATAAGTTAGTCTGCAGATAGTATGTATTGGTATATAAATACGCTTAGAACGTCTATAATATTATTACTCAAATTAATTAAAAAATACATTTGTTCAAAATAAATATATAAGATGACCCTTATGAAATACAATAAAATAGTTTTAGCAGGAGCAGTTTTGCTTATGATAACCACCATAAGCTGCTCTAGTGATGATGATAATAACGAGGACCTTGGAAATTGGAAAGAACGCTCTGTATTTGATGGAAACCCTAGAAGCAATGCAATTAGTTTTACAATAAACAATAAAGGATATATGGGTACAGGATATGATGGTGACGATTATCTATCAGATTTCTGGGTATATGACATAGAAGGTGATTTTTGGGCACAGAAGGCTGATTTTCCAGGTGCACCAAGAAGTTCCGCTATTGGTTTTAATATTAATGACCAAGGGTATTTGGGAATTGGTTATGATGGTGATTTTGAATTAAGTGATTTTTTGGAATTATGACCCTAGCTCCAATATTTGGTCTCAAAAAGCAGACTTTGGAGGTGGTATTAGAAGAGCAGCCGTTGGTTTTGGAGCAAATAATTACGGATTTATTGGTACGGGTTATGACGGAGATAACGATAAAAAAGATTTTTGGAAATATGAACCTATTACTGACACTTGGCTAGAATTAGTTGGATTTGGAGGTGATAAAAGACGAGGCGCTACAACTTTTACAATAAACGATAAAACTTATTTAGGTACAGGAATTAGTAATGGGCTATATATTGATGATTTCTGGGAATTCGATTCACAAACTGAAGTATGGTCTAGATTACTTGATTTAAATGATGATAGTGATTATAATGTTATGCGCTCTAATGCAACAGGCTTTGCAATAAATAACTTAGGCTATATAGCTACAGGCTATAATAACGGAACAACTGGGACTATTTGGGAATATACTCCAAGTACAGATGATTGGGAGGAAATTACAAGTTTAGAAGCAACAATTAGACAGGATGCTACAAGTTTTTCAAATGGCAGTAGAGCTTTTGTCATGCTTGGGCGAACAGGTACCTTATACCTAGATGACAATTATGAATTATTTCCACTAGAAGAGTATGACGAGGATGATTAAGCATATTTAGTTTTTTATAATTAGGTTAGTTAGTTGGTTGGTAGTCCCCAAAGTGTTTTATAAAAAAAGTTGTTGTTTTAAAGCTTTGGGGCTATTTTTAAAAAGTGTTTAAAATGAAAAGGCTCTTAATTTTAATTGTGACATTTGGTTTTATAATACTTTCTTATAATTATTATTTGCCAAAAGATTCTATAACAACTAATGTATTTAAAGTTGATAATGGATTTGGTTATTCATTAATATCACAGAATAGAATTTTAATAAAACAAGAGTTCATCCCAGTAATTCAAGATCAGAAACCATTTTGCTTAGAAGAAGATGCACAGAAAACAGCCAATTTAGTTAAAGAGAAATTGCTTAATAATGAAAGGCCAACAGTAACACTAGTTGAATTGAAAAGGATTCTAATAGACTTTAATTGCGTAAATTTACATTAGAAATTGAAAATGAAAGAAATCCTAAAAAATAAAAAGCAACTCTTAATCCATTTATTATTATGGATTTCATTATCGGCTATAATTTCAATTCAATTATACATACAAAATGGGCAAGTACCCTCTCAAATAATTCGAAGAATATTTATAAATATTGTAATATTTTATATTAATTACTCCTTATTAGTACCTTATTTTTTACTTAAAAAGAAAAAGTTATTTTATTTTTTATCTATAATTATTATTCTCGGCGGTGTTTTTTTAGTCTCTAATTTCGAAGCTCCTTTTACTAAATTCAATACCGATTCCAAAATTATATTTAGGGTTCCATTACTATTACCATCTATTGTGTTAATAGTTGTTAGTACTGCTATTAGAATTTATGAAGAATGGAATAAAAATGATAGAAATAAAAAAGAAATAGAATTACAAAAAAATGCATCCCAATTACAAAACTTAAAGAATCAATTAAACCCTCATTTTTTCTTCAATTCACTAAATAGTATCTATTCACTCACAGTAAAAAAATCCAACGATGCGCCAGAGGCAGTAATTATGCTATCAGATTTAATGCGCTATATGCTTTATAAGGCTAATGATGACTTTGTTTTATTACAGCAAGAAATGGACTATATTCAAAACTATATTAAATTACAAAGGTTGCGGCTTGCTAATAACGAAAATGTAAAAATAAATATACGAGGTGCTATTTCTAATCAAAAAATAAGACCTCTACTGTTTATTTCATATATAGAGAATGCATTTAAATTTGGGACTGATTTTAAAGGAAATACTGAGATTAAAATTGATATATCAGTCAACAAAAATGAATTACAATTTACGTGTATCAATTTAATTGGAAATAAAAATGTAAATAAAGAAAACTCAGGTATAGGTATAGACAATACAAAAGAACGATTACAACTGCTATATCCCCAAAAACATTGGTTGGTTGTAAAAGAAGAGGACAATAAATTTATTGTTAATTTAACACTAAAATTGGATTAAATGAAACGAGCTTATTTATATTATTACACTCAAGGGAATGATTAATAGAGAACAGTATTTGACCGTTTTAATAAAATATTAAAGACAAATGAAATGTATAATAATCGATGATGAACCGCTAGCAGTTGATGTTATTGAATCTTATTTGAATCAAGTAGAAAATATGGAAGTTGTTGCAAAATGCACCAACCCAATTGATGCTATTGCTTTAATTAATAAGCATAAAGTAGATTTGGTTTTTTTAGATATTGAAATGCCAAACCTTACAGGAATCGATTTGGTGAAAACTGTGGAGAATATTCCACAATTTATATTCACAACTGCATATCCTCAATATGCTCTGGAAGGCTTTGATTTAAATGCAACAGATTATTTGGTGAAACCTATTCCTTTCCCCCGGTTTTTAAAAGCGATCTCTAGAGCAAATGAAAAATACGAATTAGAGCAAAATGTTTCAGCTAATGTATCTTCAGCAGGGAAACAACACCAAATTCCTATTAATAATTTCATTCTTGTAAAATCTGAATATGAAAATATTAAAATTGATGTCAATGAAATTAAATATATACAAGGATTAAAAGACTATATAAAAATCTATACTATCAACTCAAATAAGGCAATTCTAACGCTTTCCAGCTTTAAGGTTATTTTAGATAAACTTCCAAGTCAATTCTTACGAGTTCATAGATCTTACATTGTCAATATAAGTTATATAAAAGCACTACAAAAGACTAAATTAGTCATTGATGATATTAGAATCCCTATTAGTGAAACCTATAAAAAGGAAGTACTCAAATACTTAGGTGTTTAAATTCCATTAAGCTACATACCGCTTTTAACGAACAATACTGTTTTATTTATTGAAAGGCTTATTCTATTTAGCACTGCGTATAAAGGTTAATATATAGAACTCTCCTACTCGTCTATGCATACTAGTTATTAGTATAATAAAATTTCTATTAGCAATATTCATCTCTAATTTAGAAAATTATTAATCAATTACCAATCATTGGTTTTATACCATCCCGATGGTGATAACACGAACTCAGAGGAAAACCTAAAGTAACTAAAAATTGAAGTTAAATAGTATAGACGATGAATGTAACAAGAAATACATAAATTAAAGTATTGCAAAAGATGAAACGAGTTTTAATAATTATCTTATTTATTCAATTTTCCATTAACGCGCAGGAAAACGTTACACTTAGTGGTTTTATAACAGATATTAAAACTGGTGAATCTTTATTTGGGGTAAATATTTATTTAAAAGATAAACCAACCGTTGGCACAACAACTAATGAATATGGTTTCTACTCTATAAACCTACCTAATGGAAGTCATATAATTAATGTTTCATATATAACCTATGCAACAATTTCAAATGAAATAGACCTGAAAGAGTCTGTTAAAATGAATTTTAAAATGCAAGTATCTGCAGAATCATTAGACGAGGTCGTCGTTGTAGCAAGAAAATCACAAAATAAGATAAATGAATCGGGAATTAGTGTTGAAAGAATGAACATTGCAACAATTAACAAACTACCCGTACTTTTTGGTGAAAGAGATATTATAAAGGCTATTCAATTACTCCCAGGTGTTAAATCTGGAGGAGATGGTCAAAGTGGCTTTTCTGTAAGGGGAGGTACCTTAGACCAAAATTTAATTCTTTTAGATGATGCCCCTGTCTATAACGCTTCTCATTTACTTGGTTTTTTCTCCACTTTTAACTCAGATGCAGTAAAAGACGTTACACTCTATAAAGGCACAGCACCCTCACAATACGGAGGTAGAATTTCATCAGTGGTAGATGTAAGAATGAAAGAAGGTAACAATCAAAAATTTGGTGTTAGTGGTGGTATTGGTTTAATTTCATCCAGACTAAATATAGAGGGACCAATCCAAAAAGGGAAATCTTCTTTTTTAATTTCTGGTCGACGAACCTATGCAGATCTTTTTCTAAAACTAACTGAAGAGTTTGAAGATAACACGCTTTACTTTTATGATATAAATGCAAAGTTTAATTATAAATTTTCTGATAATGACCAACTATTTGTTTCTGGTTATTTTGGAAGAGATGTTTTAGGGGTTCATAATAGATTCGGAATTGATTGGGGCAACACTACAGCAACTATCCGTTATAACCATTTATTTAATGACAAACTATTCTCCAACACTTCATTGATTTATAGCAATTATGATTATAATATTGATGTAGATAATAATGCAGACTCATTTAGGATATTATCTCAAGTTCAGGATTTTAATATAAAACAGGAGTTTCAATATTTTCCAAATAATAAAAATAAATGGCGGTTTGGTATTAATGCAATAGTACATACCAATAATCCTGGCGAAATAAAAGGCGACAGTACTATTGATGAACTTGCTGAAAAAAGAAATGGGATAGAAACAGCAATTTATATAAGTAATGATTGGAAAATAAATGACCAACTTAAACTAAACTATGGACTAAGAGCAAGTAGTTTTTCAGCCCTTGGAGGAAGTGATTATTACGAACTAGATGAAAACTTGGAAGTTACAGATACCATTAGCGAAAGTGGGATCATAGAAAACTATATAAATTTAGAACCGCGGCTATCATTAAATTATAAGTTCAATAACACATCCTCTTTTAAATTTGCTTACACTCGAAACACTCAAAATTTACACCTCATTGCAAACTCTGTAACCACGACTCCCACAGATAAATGGGTTATGAGTAATAACATTATAAAACCAGAAATTGGCGACCAATTAACATTGGGCTTTGTAAAAAACATAAAAAATAATGCTTTTGAATTTAGTGTAGAAACATATTATAAGTGGATGCAGAACCAAATTGATTATAAAGATGCTGCCAACGAACGAGATCCAATTATCGAAACCCAATTATTATTTGGAGATGGCAGGTCTTATGGTATTGAGTTTTTATTAAAAAAGAACAAAGGGAACTTTACAGGATGGTTAGGATACACTTATTCTAAAACCGAAAAACAAATTAACGATATCAATAATGGTGATTGGTATGCAGCAAAACAAGATAGAACCCATGATATTTCTTTAGTTGGTATGTATCAAATAAATGAACGTACCAATGTATCTGCTGTATGGACATTTCAAACTGGTAATGCGGTAACATTCCCTAGTGGTAAGTATGAAATTGAAGGGCAAACAGTTTGGCTCTATACAGAAAGAAATGGCTATAGAATGCCAGACTATCACCGGTTAGATTTAAATTTTAATTACACCTTAAAGAAAACTGAAAGATATACATCAGAAATATCATTAGGTATATACAATGCATATGGTAGAGAAAATGCATTTATTATAGACTTCGAAGAAAGCGAAACAGATCCTAGCCAAATTGTTGCCATACAAACTGCATTATTCAAATATGTACCTTCAATTTCTTGGAATTTTAAATTTTAAACAATGAAAAAACACCTCTCTCTTATTATTATAATTATTTTTATATCCTGTGAAAAAGAAATTGAAGTCGACATTAATGATAGCTTAGCTAGCATCGTAATAGAAGCCAATGTCAGTACAGTTTTAAATAACAGTAAGGTAAGTATATCAAAATCCCTCAATCTTAGCGACCCCTTACCTTACCCGACTATAAGTGATGCTATAGTGACAATAACAGATAACACGAATAACGAAATTTATACACTTTCTGAAACTGAAGCTGGCTTGTATATACATTCTACACTTCAGGGTATTGAAGGGCATTCCTATACGTTAAGTGTTACCATCGATAGTACAATATATATAGCAAACTCAACAATCCCTCAATTAGTAGAATTAGAATATTTAGAGCAAGTTGGCGAAGTTACTAATCACGGTGGCGATGGACCAGGAAGTGGTTTTAACGATACTACTATTGCAGAAGTTATTCCTATTTATAATGACCCTTCGGAATACACCAATTATTACCAATTTGTAGTAACCCGTAATAATAGCATTCTGGGAGATGTATTTGTCCAAAGTGATTATGCCTTTAATGGTCTAGAAAATTCTAGAAGTCTCTTTATAGAATCAGAAATAGGTGACCAACTTACTATAGATATGCAAGGTATTGATAAAGATGTTTATGAGTATTTACTAGGTCTCAATGAGGTCATCAATCAAACAAGTGCAACCCCTACCAATCCCATATCCAATTTAAGTAACAATGCCTTAGGTTATTTTAAAGCGCATACATTCAGCGAAAAATTAATAACTATTCAATAAAAAAGAGAAATGGCCTGTCTCTAAATATACTATCGGGTACTATTTATTGCTCAATTCATCCACATGCAACATATACGTAGCTATGGCATCTAATTCTTCATCGGTTATATCTTTTAAGAAGCCATCAATATTAGCTTGCATAATAGCTACTTGGCTGGCAGTAGTATCTACGATAGGTTTTGAATTTCCGTTTAAAAATGCAACGATATCGGCATTATTTTTTTTATAAACGTGCATAATATCCACCACCGATGGGCCTACTTTTTTAGTGGTTACCGCATGGCAAGTAATACATGTCTTTTCTGAAAACAATCGGTTACCAAGAAATATTTTTGAATCTTGACTTAATTCTGGACGTTCAGGAACTCCTTTTTCTGTTTTTTTATCTGTATTACAGCTAATGAGGACTAAGGTTGCCATTAAGAATATAAATAAACGCATCGTATAGTGTTTTTTAGATTTCTCTAATATAAATAATATTACGATTAGATAGCCTTTATTACTCACATTCTTAAAATAACATACAAGATTCTAATCATTTCTATAAAGCAAAAACTCGCGAATCATCAATCAAGATTCGCGAGTTCTTCAAAACCATTTAAAATGGTAAACTATTTATTATTCCCTTTGTTTCTTTTCTTTTTGCCTTTGGATCTCTCTGTTTCGTGAAAGGCTTTTAGTTCCTCCATAGAAATAGCATCATCTGAATTGGTATCTATACTGGTAAAGTTTTCTTCGAGTCTACCCCTGTCTTTAGCAGCAACTTCTAATTTATCTAGTTGCCCATCTTTATTATTATCTACCATCTCAAATACTTTTTCGGGAGATGGTTTTCCCTTCTGTTTATTTTTATTACCAGAAGCTCCCCTTGCTTCTAACTCTTCTAAAACTACATATCCATC
>Ga0164313_10005451_pt1 | contig 11254 bp, 8 predicted proteins | sample GuaBasSedimGuay4_FD_113735 | JGI IMG/M metagenome (GOLD analysis project Ga0164313, IMG submission 113735) | Subseafloor sediment microbial communities from Guaymas Basin, Gulf of California, Mexico - Guay4, Core 4569-4, 0-3 cm | ecosystem: Environmental > Aquatic > Marine > Hydrothermal vents >...
CCTTCCCGAGGGCATTCACCGTCGCAAGCTCAACGTCGCCGATCAAGACGACATCGCGAGCTTCGTTCCGTGGGCCGCCGAGCAAATGGGCGGTCTCAACGGGCTCATCAACAACGCCGGCATCATCCGCGACGGCCTGTGGGTCGGCAAGAGCCGCAAGACCGGCGAGATCCGGCGGATGTCCCGTGAGGATTGGGACCTGGTCATCGCGATCAATCTCACGGGCGCCGTCCTGATGGTGCAAGAGGTCGTCGCGCACATGATCGAGAACGGCGCGCCGGGCGTCATCGTGAACATCTCGTCGGTCGCGCGTCACGGCAACCGAGGTCAAACCAACTACGTCGCGGCAAAGGCCGCCCTCGCCGCCAACACGCGCACCTGGATGAAGGAGTTCGCTCCATACGGCATCCGGGTCGCCGCGGTGGCTCCGGGCGCCACCGAAACCTCGATGACGGCCGGAATGAACCAGAAGGCGCTCGACATGATCCGCGCGTCGATTCCGCTCGGCCGCATGGGACAGCCCGAGGACATCTGGCGCGCAGTGAAGTTCATCTTCGAGTGCGACTACTTCACCGGCGAAACGATCGACGTAGCCGGCGGCGCCACGCTCTGATCAGCCGAGCATCCGCATGATGGCGCGATGCGCGAAATAGCCAACCGGCAACAACGCGCATCCCAATGCATACGCGCCCCAAAACGAAAAGCGGTCGCGCATCAGAAACGGGATGAAGAACAAGATCGTGATCGGGAGCGCCACCAGGATGCTGCGGGCCATCTGGAATGCGCTGTCGGCGTCCCTGTGCTGCAGGTACGCAAGCGGAAGCACGAGCAGCGTCGCCAAAGGCAGCGCGATCACGAAACCGGCGGTGACAGGATATCGTCGCGAAAGCCACGCTGCGACGCCGATGGCGAGCGCCGACACGAGCGTGTTCAGGACGATGAGCATGTTGTCCTGCCCGCGTTGATCACTCGCTGAGGTCGCTGAAGAAGTACTCGATCTGGTCGAGGTATCGCGCTGCGCGACGCCGGGCGATGGCGTTCGACAAGCGCGCCTCGGGGAGCACGTCGCCCGCGTCGATCACCTCTTGCAGCAGCTCCCTGAAGAGCTTGTGGTCACCGATGTTCACCGCGTAGTAGCGCGCCATGCTCGTCTGAACCATCAGGTTCCGGCGTTCGGTCTTCTCGAGCACGTCGTCGAGAATCAGCTTTGCAGCGTCCATGTCGGGCGGAAACTCCGAGGCCGCGAGCACGCCCATGGTCATCTTGCCGATCATGAACATGAAGTCGGGATCGAGCGTGACGGAACGATTGAGGATCACTTTGGCGAGCGGGAGGTCCGCGACGGTGTCCATGTCCTCCATGCCCATGTTGATCCGGGCGCCGAGGGACGCACCTGCCCAGAGCAGGATGGCCGCGTCCTTCTTTTCGACGAGCACGGTGTCGACCCAGGCCTGCAGGGTGTCGACGCCGCCCTTGAGGGCATCATCAAAACCCGCGTCCCGGTTGCGCAAGAAGTGCTTCGAGAGCTCCCATGCCCGCGTGTACATGACCAGCGCCCTACGCCGCAGGTGCTCGGCCTCTTCCCAGTCATCTTCGATGTCAGCGACCTCGACGCGGTCCTCGATCCAGCCGGTGCCGTACCCGACGTACGCGCCGACGAGCGACATCCCGATCACCTCATTGTCCGGAACGACCCGCAGTATGCCTTCCAACTGAATGATGCTGGCCGGAAAAGACTTCCCGACGAGCACATAGTCCCAGTGCTGCTCGATCCCGGGCGCCGCCCGCCCGAACAGCTCAGCAGTCGAATCGGCAGCCAACTTCGCCGTGTCGCAGCCGCCAAGCATCAAGAGCCCAGCCGCCAGAACACCGATCCCGAAACCTCTCCAGTGCCACATAGCGCGAAAGTGAACCGGAATCCGCCCCCCAACACAAGCCAAAAAAGGGGACAGTCCCCTTTTTGAAGGGGTTAAGTCGCGGACACTGCCCCTGGCGAGATTGACATGGGGGGGGTGGCGCGGTAGGTCGCGCGGAGAGCCATGACACCAGGGGAATGCCGCGAAAAACTTCAAGACCTCGTACAGCGCATGCAAGCGCTGGGGAGGTATCTTTGACCTCGATGGCCTTCGCCACAACGTCGACCGGCTAACCAACCTGAGCCTGAGCGAGGGGTTCTGGGGCGACCAACAGAGGGCCCAGAAGATGATGCGCGAACGCGCGTCCGCTGAGGAAACACTCAAGGAATTCGAGCAAGTAGAGGGCGAAGCTAAGGACTTGCTCGAATTACTCGAGCTGGCGGCGAGCGAAAGTGACGAGGGCGTGGTGGCCGACGTGGCGGAACAGATCCCCTCCCTGGAGGCCGAGGTTCGGAGCCTGGAGCTCAAGCGGATGCTCACCCCGGATGACGATACCGACGCGATCGTCACCATCAACCCAGGCGCCGGGGGAACCGAGGCACAGGACTGGGCAGACATCCTTTTGCGCATGTACCTCCGCTGGTGCGAGCGTCGCGGGTTCAAGACCGAGCTCCTCAGCAAGCAGGCCGGCGACGAAGCCGGGATCAAAGACGCCACCTTCGTGGCCCGCGGGGCCAACGCCTACGGATATCTTCGCGCCGAGAACGGGGTGCACCGGCTCATCAGGATCAGCCCATTTGACGCCAACAAGCGACGGCACACCTCATTCGCGGGCGTGAGCGTCGTGCCGGACCTTGGCGACGAGCTCACCGAGGGCGAGATCGAAATCCGGGACGAAGACCTCGAGGTCAGCACGATGCGTTCCGGCGGTGCGGGCGGCCAGCACGTCAACCGGACCGAGTCCGCCGTCCGCATGAAGCACATTCCCTCCGGCTTCACCGTCCGGTGCGAGGCGGAGCGGTCACAACACCAGAATCGCGACACTGCGCTCAAGATGTTGCGCGGGCTGCTCTTCGAGAAGGCCCGCCGCGAGCGGGAGCAAGCCTTCGAAGAAGCCTTCCTCAACGACAGGGCCGACATTGCGTTTGGCTCCCAAGTGCGAACGTATACATTGCAGCCATACACGATGGTCAAGGACGAGCGCACCGACCACAAGATCAGCAACGCGGACGCTGTGCTCGACGGCGACCTCGACGAGTTCATCGAGACCTACCTCCTGATGAACGCAGAAAAGAAAAAGAAGAAGGCGGGCGAAGCCCGCGAGGACTAGCAAGTGGCCACCGAAGACGAGCTACGACAGACAAGGTTGAACAAGGCAGAGCGCCTGCGCGAGTTGGGTGTGTTGCCCTACCCGAACACCTGGCGCACCAGCCCGGATCTCGAAGACAAGCGCCGACGATTGGTCCTACTTGCCAATGACGAGGAAGCCTGCGCCAAGCTCCCGCTCGAAGAGGATCTCACCGACGACGCGCCTCACCTCCCGCTCTTCGGCCGCGTGGTCGCCAAGCGCGGGCCGTTCCTGGTGATCCGTACCCCACACGGCGATGCCCAGTCGCTAGTCAGGCCGGACAGCCTCAGCGAGCGCGACGCGGCCGTGCTCAAGCTCCTCGACCTCGCAGACCACGTGCTCGTCGAAGGCCCCGCCATCCGCACCAAGACCGGCGCACTCGCAGTGAGCGCCCGTCGCTACGAGCATCTCGGCAAGGCCCTTCTACCGCCCCCCGCCAAGTGGCACGGCCTCAAAGACGTCGAGAAGCGCTATCGCGAGCGCTACGTCGACCTCTTCGCGAACCCGGCCGTCGCCGAGGTCTTCCGCGCGCGCACACTCATCATCCAGTCGCTTCGCCGTTTCCTCGACGGCCTCGACTTTCTCGAAGTCGAGACCCCCTTGCTCCACGCCATCCGTGGTGGCGCGACGGCCAAGCCCTTCGATACGCACCACAACGCCCTCGACCTAGAGTTGATCCTGCGCATCGCCCCGGAACTCTATCTCAAGCGGCTGCTCGTCGGTGGTTTCGACCGCGTGTATGAAATCGGGCGCACGTTCCGCAACGAGGGCATCAGCACCAAACACAACCCCGAGTTCACCATCCTCGAGTTCTACATGGCGTACGCCACTCACGAGGACTTGATGGATCTCGTGGTCGACATGCTTCGCGCGGTCGACGCGGATGTGCGCGCGCGATTTGCCGGCCTCACCACCGATCGGACGTTCGACCTTCAAGCCGACTGGAAACGGGTGCGCATGCGAGAGGCTATCGCAGAACGTCTCGAGCAAGCCGGCCACGGCGAAGTCCCGCAAAGCCCGTGGACCGAAGCACTATCGCGCGACGCCATCTACGACGAGGAGGCTTTTGCGACCGCATGCGCCGCGGTGGCCCCGAAGCTCGACCCGGCAGCGCAGAAACAGCTCTCCCATTGCGAGACGCACGGCGAACGGGTGTTCGCCGTGTTCGAGCTCCTAGCCGAACCCGACCTCGCCGCGATGTACCGCACCCCAAACGGCGCTCAATCGGTGCCGGTATTCATCACCGAGTTCCCCTGGGAGGTGTCTCCCCTGGCAAGGCGGAGCGATGACGATCCCGCATACGTCGATCGCTTCGAGCTCTTCATCGACGGGCGCGAGCTGAGCAATGCCTTCAGCGAGCTCAACGATTCCGACGATCAAGCGGAGCGCTTCGAGTCCCAACTTCGCAACCGCGAACGCGGAGACGACGAGGCGATGGACTTCGACGCGGACTACATCCGCGCGCTCTCGCACGGCATGCCCCCTGCCGCCGGCTTTGGGCTCGGCGTGGACCGACTCGTGATGGTCCTGTGCAACCAGCCGTCGATCCGCGACGTGCTCCTCTTCCCGCTACTCCGCCCGGAGGCCGAGTGAGCCAAACGCGGTCGCTTGGTTTCTGGACGGCGGTACTCTGTGTTTTTGGGGTCGTGCACGCTGCGGCGGTACTAGTGTTTGGCGCCACGAGCACCCAGTGGTTCCAGGCATCGATCGGCAACGACCTGCTGTCGGTGCGTCTCGCCATCGCCTGGACGACCATGCAACTGACCTTGGCGCTGCTCAGCGTGGCCGTCCTGCAGCGCGGCGCCCGCCTTCCCCGAGGCGCACGCGGACGCGCCCGCACGGTCGGCTTGGCGGTGACCACAGGTCTGCACGCGATCATCACTACGGCGTCTGTCGGCATCCTCTTGTGGGCAGCGCGGGTCTCGGTTGGCCACGTTCTCGGCGGCACTGTCGCAAGTCTGCTTTTCGGCCTGACTCACCTCGCATACTCCGACGTCGATCTCTCATGGGTGCCGACGCTCTATCACACGGCGACCACACTACAGGGCGTCAGCGCTGCACTAATCGCTACGCTCAGCATGTCCTGCTGGTTCCTGGTGCCCGCCAAACGTCGCGAACGCTTCTGGTGGGGCTTTGACGCCGCACTCGTGGTCGCATTCGTGGCGGTCAGTTTCCTGTTCCCGCTGTCACCCATCGACGGGGACGACGCAAGCTTGGTTCGCGCGGTCGTCCGTGTGGGCGTCACGACGACCTTCGCGATCCGGCTCGTCCTGCGCATGGTCGGCCCCCTCCTCACGGCATTCGAACGGATCGGTTTCCGCTCGATGGTGGCGGCGCGCCACCTGCGCGCCAAGAAGACCGGCTTCCTGGCCGCAAGCGGTACCTTGTCGATCCTCGCCGTCGCAGTTTCGTCCTGCATGCTCGTCTCGGTGCTCAGCGTCATGGGCGGCTTCCGAGCCGACCTCAAGAAGAAGATCCTCGGCAACCACGCGCACATCGTGGTCGACCAAGCGTTCCAAGAGCTCGACGACTGGCAATCCCTCCTCCAGCAAACCCGCGACACCGAAGGCGTCGTTGGCGCCACCCCCTTCCTTCAGGTCGAAGTCATGGTGTCGAGCCTCTCGAATCGCGCAGGCGCGATCCTTCGCGGCATCGATCCGAAAACCGTCTCGGATGTCACCGACCTCGCCCACAACCTGACGCACGGCAAGCTCGAGTACTTGCAGCACCCGGAGCGAATCCTCGATTCGTCGATCAGCACCACGCTCGCCGGCCCGCTCGATGCGATGATTCACGACGCCGAACGCGCGGCAGCCAAGGGACTCCCCGCCAAGTCCAAAGAGGATGCGATGCCGGGCCTCATCGTCGGACAAGAGCTCGCGAGGGCACTGCGCCTCGTCGTCGGCGATCGCGTCACCGTCGTCTCCCCGCGGGGCGACCTCGGCCCCACCGGCCCCATTCCCAAGACCCGACCCTTCCGAATCGCCGGGATCTTCTACAGCGGGATGTACGAGTACGACATGAAGCACGCGTACGTCGACCTGGGCGTGGCGCAGAGGTTTCTGCGGTCGGAGGGCCGCATCAGTGGCATCGAGGTCAAAGTCCAGGACGTGGAGCGCGCCCCCGTCCTAGCCGCTGAGCTGGCATCGACGATCGGCCAGGACGGGCTCCGGGTGCGTGACTGGAAGATGATGAACCAGCAGCTCTTCGGCGCCCTCGCCCTCGAGAAACTCGCGATGTTCATCACCCTCGGGATTGCGGTCCTGATTGCCGGCTTCTCGGTGTTCGGCACCCTAACCCTCCTCGTTCAGGAGAAACGCCGCGAGGTGGGCATCCTCAAGGCCATGGGGACCTCGGCTCGTGGTGTAATCCGGATCTTCATCATCGAGGGCCTCCTGATCGGAGCAGCCGGCGGCCTCATGGGGCTCGGGCTCGGCTTCGTCCTGACATTCGCAGCCGAACACTTTGGAATCCGAATGAATCCCGAGGTCTATTACATCGACAAGCTACCGGTAGATCTCGATCCAACGGAGTTCGCCCTGGTTGGCGCCGCAACCGTGGTGGTATGCCTGGCGGCAACCCTCTTTCCCGCGTATCAAGCGAGTCGCGTCCGCCCCGTGGATGCGCTCCGTTACGACTGACACCCTTACAACTGCCCTCTCGCGTTTTCGATGCCCGACCCTCTCGTCACCGTGCAAAACGTGACCAAAACCTTCGAGCACGAAGGCCGGTCACTCGAAGTCCTCAAGGGCATCGATCTGGAGATCGGTGCCGGCGAGATGGTTACGATCGTTGGTCCGTCAGGGGCCGGGAAGAGCACCCTGCTCCATTTGATAGGCACGCTGGATCTGCCCACCGAGGGTCGCATCCTCTACGAGGGCCAGGATGTCACCACTCTCGGAAGCTCCGACCTGGCAGAGTTTCGAAATCGAAGTATCGGTTTTGTCTTCCAATTTCATCATCTGCTACCGGAGTTTACCGCGCTGGAGAACGTGATGATGCCTGGGCTGATTCGGGGCGGTCATCGGTTCGAGGATCGGGCTCGGGAGCTGCTCGAGGAGGTCGGGCTCGCCGAGAGGCTGACCCATCGGCCCGGCGAACTTTCTGGCGGCGAGCAGCAACGGGTCGCCCTGGCGCGGGCGCTCCTCATGAAACCCAAGCTCGTGCTCGCCGACGAACCCACCGGCAATCTCGACAGTCAGACCAGCGACTCCGTTCAGTCGCTCATCTTCGATTTGAACCGACGGCACGGGATCACCTTTCTGATCGTGACCCACAGCCGCGACTTCGCCGCGATGATGCCGAGACAGGTTTCGATGAAAGACGGACGCATCGATTCCGACGAACGCCGCCCTCAACCCCTTGAAAACCAAGGAAAACCAGCTTGACCCCCTCGTAGGGCACGGCTATAGCCGCCCGGATCGTTACGCCTTGCAATGCGACCTTTCGCCACAGCCATAGCCCTGATGCTCGCAGGGCTCGCTTCCGTGGCGGGCGCTCAGAGCGAGGAGAACATGCCGGAGCCGTCAGCACCGGCAATGCTGCCGGTGCGGATGTCCCCACAGCCAAAGCCGCCACCTCAACCGATCGGTGAGGAAGCGGACCCAGAGGGCGAAGGTGACGACTACGAACCGGTCGAAGACCCGAACGCCGGCATCCAAGTCCCGCGCACGAGCTGTCACGGCAAAGAGATTCGCCGCGTCGTGGTCGTCGGCGCGCGCCGGGTCGATCCCGACGACGTGAGGGCCACGATGAAGCTCCGCCGGGGATCTACGTGTACGGACCCGGCGGTCACCCGGGATGCGAAAGCGCTCTGGAACATGGCGTACTTCGACGACCTCCAGATCGAGTCCGACCCGATCGGCGCTGGCATCAAGCTCACGATTCGCCTCGTCGAACGCCCCGCAATTCGCAAAGTCGTCTACAACGGCAACGACGAAGTCGACGAGGATGACATCGATGAGACGATGTCGCTCGAGCCCGGCACGATCCTGTCGGTGCCCGACGTCGAGTCACAGGCCGACGCGATGCGGCAGCTCTATTCCGAAGAGGGCTTCTTTCTCGCCGACGTCGAGTACGAGCTGAGACGCGTCCCTGGAGACAGCAATCAGGTCGACGTGATCTTCAAGATCGACGAGGGAGCGGAGGTCGAGGTCCGGCGCATTACCTTCGTCGGCAACCAGGAGATCGCGGCTCCAGTGTTGCTGAAGATCATGCAGACGAACGAGACCGGAATGTTCTCGTTCCTGAGCGATCGCAACAAGTTCAGCCGCTCAGCGTTCGACGAAGACCTGACTCGAGTTCAGGCCTGGTACTACGACCAGGGTTACCTGATGATGCGCCCGGGGCGTCCGACGGTTGAGCTGACGGCCGACCGCGCCTACGTCGACATCACGATTCCGGTCGAGGAGGGCCCACGCTTCCGCATTCGCGAGTTCGACATCATGGAAACCGACGGTGCGGGCAACGAAGTCGAGACCATCGCGCCCAAACCCCAACTCCGCAAAATGGTGAAGCTCAAGCCGGGCGATTGGTTCAGCCGCAGCAAGATCGCCGAAGGCATCGAGGGAATTAGTCGGACCTACCGTGACTCTGGTTACGCGCTGGTCGAAATGGTGCCCGGCACCGACCTCGACCAGGCGAACCACCTGGTCGACGTGACCATCAACATTCTTCGAGGCCCGCTCGTCTACATCGAGCGCATCCACGTCCGCGGCAACACCAAGACTCGGGACGCGGTGATCCGGCGAGAGTTCCGTCTCAGCGAAGGCGACACCTACAACCAGAGCAAGCTCGAAGACGGCCGCGCACTGGTGAATCAGCTCGGCTACTTCGAGCGAGTCGATGTCTCGGAGCAGGAGGGAACCGCCCGCAACCAGATGGTGATCAACGTCGAGGTCGCCGAAAAGCCGACCGGCACGTTTCAGGTCGGCGCTGGCTTCTCGTCGCTCGAAAGCTTCATCATCACGGCGCAAGTCCAGCAGCAAAACCTCTTTGGGCGCGGGCAAACGTTGGGTTTGAACCTGCAGCTGTCGGGCATTCGCCAACAGATCGACCTGAACTTCATCGAGCCCTGGTTCCTCGGCTCCGAATGGAGCCTCGGCTTCGGCTTGTTCAAACGCATCCGTGACTTCAGTGACTTCCGTCAGGACTCGACGGGCGCGAGCATCACGACCGGACATCCCCTCTTCAATCCGCGCTTCCGCATTTTCCTCCGGTATGAGTTCGAGAACGTCAACATCTCCCAACCCAGAGGAAGCCTCCTCGGCGTTGGCGGTGACCTTGCAAACACCTTCTCCAACATCTTCATCGCCAACGCGTTCCGCGACGGCATCACCAGCTCGCTCAGGTTCACCCTCAACTGGGACAGCCGCGATAACCGAATTTCGACGACGGGCGGCATCTTTGCGAACTACGCGGTCCAATTCGCCGATCAATACCTGGGCTCCGACAACACCTTCGTGCGGCAAACCGCATTCGCTCGCTTCTACAAGAAGGCGTTCGGTCCGGTGGTCTTCAAGGTCAACACCGAAATGGGGCTCCTCACGTCCCGCGACATAGTCCCCGTCTTCGAGCGGTTCTACCTCGGCGGCATCTTCACGATTCGAGGCTACGACTTGCAGTCGGTTGGCCCGCAAGCCGGTATCTCCGCGGCGGGCGATCCAAACCTCCCGATCATCGCGCGGGGCCGCCCCATCGGTGGCGACTTTCAGGCCTTCTACAATATCGAGCTCGAGTTCCCGATCATCGAGGCCGTTGGCATCAAGGGCGTCATCTTCACGGACGGTGGCAATGCCTGGAATCTCTTCGCGTTCCGGGATCAGTTTGGCAACTGCCAGGCGCCGGTCGCACCCGACTCCGACCGCTCGTCCGCGCCCTGCGGGATAAACGGCTTCCTCCGATACTCGGTGGGCTTCGGTCTTCGATGGTTTTCCCCGCTCGGGCCGCTCCGCTTCGAATGGGGCATTCCCATCAATCGACGGCTACAGGACAGTCCAGTCCGCTTCGAGTTCACCATTGGGCAGTCGTTCTGATCGAATCAAAGCGCCCACCCAAGCGTACAACCCCTGCGGCTTGACCGGATCCCGGCAAACGGCTAGCTACGCCGGGCCTGAAAGGATGCTCTAATGCGCTTTTGCAGAATCGTTACTATCGCTTTGGCCACCGTCATTCTCGCCGGATCGGCATCCACCGTGGACGCGCAGGTAAAAATCGGCGTGGTCGACCTCCAGCGCGCCATCAACGAAACCGAGGACGGCCGACAGGCCAAGCGACGACTGAAGAAAGTCTTCGACGAGCGACAGAAATCTCTCAACGTCAAGCAGGAGAGCCTCAAAGCTCAGAAAGAGAGCCTCGAGCGGCAGCAGGACGTCCTCAATCAGGACGCGTTCAAGAAGAAGGTCGAGAAGTACCAGACCGACTTGATGGATCTGCAGAACGAGTACGTGCAGTACCAGCAGGAGCTTTCAACCAAGGAAGCCGAGCTCACCCAGAAGATCCTGGAGAAGATGCAAGCCATTCTCCGTCGCATCGGGCAGACCGATGGCTACACCATAATCATCGAAGCCAACGAAGGCGGTGTCGTCTGGGTCCCTGGGAACCTCGATCTCACCGATGTGCTCATCCAGCGCTACAACAAGCAGGCCAAACAGGGCGGCGGCAAGAAGGCCAAGTAAGCACGCATTCGTGGCCCAACCGGTCGTTTCCAGGTACAAAAGCCCATGGTCAGGTTCTGGGCGCTAGCGATCGTGACGCTGACGATGCTCAGCATCGCGGCGCACGTGATCGCCGAGGAGGCGCCCCCGAGCGGGGCGGCGCCTGCAGCCGAAGAGGCGCCGATCGGCCGCGTCTACCACGTCGATGAATATACGCAGGCGGCAATCCTCCGCTATCCGGGCCTGAGCGCAGCCGAGGCCGACATCGACGTCGCGCAAGCTCGCCTCAGGGAAGCAAGGCTCTCGCCTTTCATGCAGTTCCAAGGGCAAGCGCGATTCTTCGTGGCACCAGGGGCTCGCGGAACCGCAACCTTCAGCCCCGACCCTCAAATCCC
>Ga0164313_10005453_pt1 | contig 11250 bp, 11 predicted proteins | sample GuaBasSedimGuay4_FD_113735 | JGI IMG/M metagenome (GOLD analysis project Ga0164313, IMG submission 113735) | Subseafloor sediment microbial communities from Guaymas Basin, Gulf of California, Mexico - Guay4, Core 4569-4, 0-3 cm | ecosystem: Environmental > Aquatic > Marine > Hydrothermal vents...
CCGGTATCGAATGAATCACTGAAACGCGGGCCGGCATCGTAGACCAGCACGTGGTACCGGGTTTGCACCACCACCGATAGACCCTGCCCCACATCCAGCGTGGTGATACGTGCCTCACCCTGCTCGGGCAGCGCTGGCTTGATGAGAAACATTGGTAGCAATAAAAAGACACCAACCCAGCGTGCCGGCAAACCGCGCGGCATAAACAAAATAAACACCCCGACGATTGCCGGCAGCAAGGTCCATGCAAGCGGCTCATGCTGATGCCATTGTGCAAACTCAAGCCTGGACATCCACTGCAACAGCGGCCAGATAACATCCAGTAACGTGCCGGCAAGCTCCAGTATCAGCTCACCCGCTGTTTCATTCAGACTAAAAACCACCGTGCCAATGAGCGCCACCGGCACCACGACAAAACTGACCCAGGGAACAGCGATGATATTGGCAAGCGGTGCAATCAGCGATGCCTGCTGGAAAAACATCAGTAACAGCGGCAGCATCGCAAAGGCCAGTACCACGTGCAGGTTCAGCCACTTTTGCGCGATATTCTGCTGACCGCGGCGCCCGCCAACCATGTAAGCAATCACGGTGACGGCCCAGAAAGACAGCCACCAACCGGCTGACAAGACGGCCAGCGGATCAATGAGCAAGGTAACAATAACGGCCAGGCCGAGCGCCTGCAGCAGCGAGGCATAACGGTCCGACACCAGCGCCAGCGTTAACACACTGACCATCACAAAAGCGCGCCGTGCCGGTATCCCGAAACCGGATAACAGGGCATACAGCAAGGCCATTATCAGCCCGGCAACGGCGGCCGCCTTTTTTGCCGGGACAGTCTCCGTCAGTGTGCCGAAACGCAACCACAACCAGCGTGCCAGCCAGAACACCAGACCGGCAACCAGGCTGATATGCAGACCGGAGATTGCCATCAGGTGGCTGGTACCGGTAGCACGTAGCACCTCCCATTGGTCGGGACTCAGGGAACTGCGATCACCAATTGTCAACGCACGTACCATCGACAACGATGAAATGCTTTGATGTGCCTCGTGCTGCATCACATCAAAAGCAGTTTTCAATCGATTTCGAAGACGGCTGAGCGGTGAAACAAAACCTGTAGCAAGGCGCCGGTTCTGCTCTGGGTCTTTGCGAACATAGCCGGTCGCCCGAATGCCCTGTTGAAACAGCCAGCGCTCATAATCAAAGCCACCCGGGTTAGCAAATCCATGCGGGGGCTTCAGACGTACCGCGAACTGCCATTGTTCACCGGCAAGCGGATTCAAGCCGGTTCCATACCAGTCCAGGCGCAGCTTTGCCGGGAAGTCCGTCCAGCCGTTGCCTCTGTCCATGCGTTTCGCTGCGAACAGGAAACGTAGCTGCCGGGCCGACATCTGCCGCGGCATTTCGAGTACCTTGCCTTCGAGAATAACGGTTTTACCTGCTATATCCGCTGGTAACTCCGGGTACAGCGCATACTCAGCACGCAATGCGGCCCAGAAGAAACCGATGACAACGACAGCAGGCAGGCGGGTTACCTTTATCCTGAGTAACGGCAGCACCAACACCACCACAGGAAAGGTCCAGACCGGCGGCAACCAGGGACACCACTGGAGCACCAGCACCCCCGCCAGAAAAGCAAGGGATATGATTAACATGTTCCTCCCTGAACAGTTAATGTTTACTTGTTTACAAGGTCATGCATCCTGCACAACTACACCAGTTTGCCATCCTCCAGATGAACAACCCGGTCCATATGATCTGCAATCAACTGGTCATGTGTTGCAACCAGCAAACTGGTACCAAGCTCCCGATTTAACTCCAGCATCAGCTCGAACGCCAGCTCGGCATTATGGCGATCAAGGTTACCGGTTGGCTCATCGGCAAGCATACAGGCCGGGCGAGTCACCAGTGCCCGGGCAATGGCGGCGCGCTGGCGCTCTCCACCGGACAGCTCACCGGGCTTATGTGACAGCCTGGATGACAAGCCAACCCGTTCCAGCAAGTCTGACGCCTGCTGCTGCGCCTCGACCGGCCGCGTACCCCGGACCAGTAACGGCATCGCAACATTTTCCAGGGCTGTGAATTCGGGCAACAGGTGATGAAACTGGTAAACGAATCCCAGCGTCTTGTTGCGCAATCGTCCCAGTTGCACCGGCGACAGTGAGTTTAGCGGTTTACCGGCCATAGTGATCTCGCCACCGCTTGGTTCATCCAGCCCACCAAGCAGGTGCAACAAAGTACTCTTGCCGCTGCCTGATGCACCCATGATGGCAATGCGTTCACCACTGTTAATAGTGAAATCGATCCCTTGCAGGATATGCAGCGCCACCTCGCCATCACCAAATGTTTTATCGAGTTGACGGCAGGCCAGTACACTATTCATAACGCAGGGCCTCCGCCGGGAGCGTGTTTGCGGCACGCCATGCCGGGTACAGCGTCGCCAGCAGACTCAGCCCCAGTGACACCGATGCCATTATCCAGACATCGTTCCAGTGCAACTCCGAGGGCACATCACTGATGTAGTACACATCTGCCGCAAGGAATTCGACGTTAAACATGTTTTCTATTGCCGGCACGATGGTTTCTACATTTAAAGCCAGCCCCAGGCCACCCGCCACTCCCAGTGCTGTACCCATAAGTCCGATGACGATGCCCTGGATAATAAAAATTGCCATGATTGAACGCGGCGAAGCTCCCAGGGTTCTCAAGATGGCAATATCTGCGCGCTTGTCGGTGACCACCATAACCAGTGTGGAGACGATATTAAATGCGGCAACGGCGACAATCAGTGTCAGAATTATGAACATCACACGCTTTTCGGTCTTCACCGCACGGAAGAAATTCGCATGTTGACGCGTCCAGTCCTCAACGCGGTAATCCAGCGGCAACTCGGCGGACAGATTGCGCGCAATCAGCGGGGCATCGAAGATGTCGTCCAGTTTCAGGCGCAGTCCGGTGACATTATCATCAAGCCGGAACAGCTTTGCTGCATCCTTTATATGTACCAGCGCCACGCCACGGTCATATTCGTACATGCCAACCTCGAAGATGCCGACAACCGTGAAGCGCCTCAACCTCGGCAAGATGCCGGTAGGCCCGATGGTCACCTGCGGAGAGACCACCGTAATGGCGTCACCCAGGCCGGCACCCAGCGCGATCGCCAGCTCACTCCCCAGGATAATGCTGTACTTGCCCGCTTCGAGCAGGCTGAGGTCGCCGCCATTGATATGCGACACCACATCTGAAACATCCCCCTCCATAGCCGGCAGCACGCCACGCAGCAAGGCACCACTGACCTGCTTGCCCAGACTGAGCATGGACTCACCACGAACATAAGGTGCCATGGCGACAATCCGTTCATTGGCTGCCAGCGACTGCTGCATCCCCTGCCAGTCCGGTAATCTCCCGCTATAGGTAGTAACGGTTGCATGCGAGGCCATGCCAAGAATACGGTCCCGTAACTCCTTCTCAAAGCCGTTCATCACGGACAATACCGTAATCAATGCCGTCACACCGAGCGCAATGCCCAGCATGGAGGTCATGGATATAAAGGATATGAAGTGCGTCCGGCGCCTGGAATGTGTGTAGCGCAGGCCGACGAAGAGCTCGAATGGTCGAAACATGGGCGGGATTAGACCACATCTACCCATTCAATAAAACAAAAGAGAATCCCTTCACCCTCCGGGACAACTACAGGGATGCAGGAGGTAGAGCACCAAAAGCAGGCGCTTTAGGCGAGGCATGGAGCAATTGCCGAGAGGGCCAGGATGAGGGGATATAAATTAAGCAGTTACCCTTTTTATCCCCTCACCCCGGCCCTCTCCCTGAGGGAGAGTGGGCTAACGAAGCTGTAGCATAAGTGGGTAGCAGCTAGTGCAGTCGCGGACGACCCGCAGATTCTGGCAGTTCCTCGGAAAAATCGGACAATCCGGCTTCCTGCCCCAGCCGCTTGCGTAATGGCTGCACCATGCCCCGCGACAGCCACGCTTCGCCTGCAAAAATTGCTGCAATTGCCTTGCATAACATGGCCGTCGTCGAAGCACGCGCGATCACGCCAAGAATACCGAGGGAAAGGACAGTCACCATCTCCTGCCGTGTTTCATTCTCGAGAACAATTAACGAGCTGAGCGACGGGAAACTCTCATGAATGTCACGTACCGCCTCATGGCCTTCACGCTCCAGCAAGGCTTCATCCAGCAGCAACACATCACTTTTACCCAGCGCTACCCAGGCACCCGATTCGTATAGACCCGTTGGTCTGGCAATAACATTGATTGACGGACAGTCCTCCAGCAGGTCGATACAACCCGGGTAACTCTCATCCCCAACGCAAATTACCGTTAGATTTATTTTTTTCATAAGTAATTGTTTTTATGAGACAAACACAGATTACGCCGTAAACCGGATCGGTACAATTGGACTTAAGTACCAACAATAAGGCGACATAAAGCACGAAGTTCCCGACAAATCAGCCCCATAACCCCTGCCCCGGCAAAAAATGCCTAAGCAGCTGCAGCCCCCGGCCGATAACTGCAGGGAGCACATTGATTACACCTATGCGGCTACCCATGTCCCTGACCCATACAAATACTGACAATCGACGGCGTTGCACCCTCCTTCTGGCTGCAACGCTGCTGACCCTGATTACGTGCCGGGCGTCATTCGCCGACACATTTCCAAGAACCGGCCGGTTGCTCAATACAACAGTGCAGGAACACCCAAGTTTCGCCCATCAGCGCATTGCCAGCTGGGAAAAACTCATCAGTCATTATAAAAATACAGCCCCCCTGGAAAAATTGCGCGCGGTCAACCGGTTTTTTAACAAGCTGAATTTTGTTAATGACATAGATCACTGGGGGAAGGAAGACTACTGGGCGACACCGCTGCAGATGCTGACGTCGAATGGCGGCGACTGTGAAGACTATTCCATCGCCAAGTACTTTACCCTGCGAAAGATGGGTATGCCGGCAGATCGTATGCGTCTGACCTATGTAAAGGCAATAAAACTTAACCAGGCGCACATGGTACTGGCCTATTATCCTGCTTCGGATGCTGAACCGCTGATACTCGACAACCTGGTTAACGGCATAGAAACAGCCTCAAGCAGGGATGATTTGCAGCCTGTTTACAGCTTCAACAGCACAGACCTGTGGCTGGTAAAGCAACGTGGCGGTGAACAGCACATTGGCCGTGCCGGTCGTTTAAGCCGCTGGCAGGGAGTGATCGCAAGAATCAGCAGTGAACAGTCCGCTTATCCACAATAGCAGCACGCCCCTTCCACACTAAACTTGATCAAATATCTGCCGATACCAGTCTGACGAGAACGGCAACCGACGCATACAGGGAACAGGACAATGCCAGCGAGTGACGCGCACACCAAAGCCAGTATTCTTATTGCAAGCGGCAACGCAGCGCTTGTAAAACAGCTCACCAAAATCCTTGATGATGAATTTTCAATGGGGATTTTGAAACAGGCTGCAGTTGCCTGCGAAAGCATTGCTGAAACGCACCCCCACCTGGTGATTCTCGATCCACAGCTGTTCAATGACTCCCTGGCAGAAACAATCAGCAAAATTCTGAAAACAGCACCTCAAACACGCATCATCATTCTGAAAGGAACAACCGAAACACCCGTCGACGAAATGTCCCTGTTCAAGACCGGCGCACACGGATTTTGCGACGCCGAGCTTCAGCCGGAGCTGTTTGTCAAAGCCGCACATGCTGTCTGTCACGGAGAAATCTGGGTACCAAGACAACTTATTACACAACTCATCGGGGAACTCGCCCGTGAAAACAGTACCGGTGCGTCCAAGCTTAGCCGTTCCGGCGTAGAATCGGTTGCACATCTGACACCGAGAGAACTGCAAGTTGCACAGATGGTGCACCTTGGTGGCAACAACAAGGTGATTGCACGTGAGCTGGATATATCAGAACGTACCGTCAAGGCACACCTGAGCGCAATATTTCGTAAACTGGATGTCGAAAACCGACTGCACCTGGCACTGTTCTTTAACGAAATCAGCTGACTGCCACCCTCCACACCTACTATCGCTACGACCCCGGCCATGCCCTCGCATACGGCCAGACAACATTCAGGACTCACAACTTATAACTCTTTATTTTGAACATTACTGACGATAGGATGTGTCGGTAATGCTTGATGATTCAATAATTTTCTCAATTTTCCTGATCTTCACCGGCGCCGCCGTACTGGCCGCGCTTGCACTGTATGCGCGTCAGTCACTGCTGGTTGCCTATATTCTGCTGGGCGGCATCGTCGGTCCCTGGGGACTCAAACTGGTAGATGACCCGGAAATAATCCGGCAGATCGGACATATCGGCATCATCTTCCTGCTGTTTCTGCTGGGGCTCAACCTGCAGCCGGCGCAGCTGGTACGCATGCTGCGTGAAGCCATCGTGGTGACAATTGTCAGTTCACTGGTATTCGGTGCTATCGGCTTTGTTGTCAGCCAGGCCTTTGGCTTCGACCTGTATGAAAGCATTATCATCGGTTCGGTCATGATGTTTTCCAGCACCATCATTGGACTAAAATTGTTACCGACAACCGCATTGCATCACCGTCATGTAGGCCAGGTAATGATCAGTATCCTGCTGCTACAGGATATTATTGCCATCGGCATCCTGCTGCTGCTCGAAGGATTCTCGCAAACCGGGATGGAATGGCAACAGGCAGGAATACTGGCCGTTTCGCTGCCCGTACTGGTAGCAGTTTCACTGCTGTTTGAACGCTACATCCTGCGACGGCTTATACAGCGCTTTGACACCATACAAGAGTATGTTTTTTTGACCGCCATTGGCTGGTGTCTCGGTATAGCGCAATTAGCTGAATGGCTGGGACTGTCTTACGAGATTGGTGCTTTTATTGCGGGGGTTGCACTGGCGACAAATCCGATCACACTGTTTATTGCCGAAAGTTTCAAACCACTGAGAGACTTTTTTCTGATCATGTTTTTCTTCGCACTGGGTGCCGGCTTCAACATCTCCATACTGCCTGACGTTATACTGCCCGCTGCCATCATTGCACTGTTAATGCTCGCCAGCAAACCGGTCGTATTTGCCTGGTTGCTGAGAAAATCAGGTGAGACCGGTAGCCTGCCGAACGAGGTTGGCGTACGCCTGGGACAGGTCAGTGAATTCTCACTCATGATCGCCGTGCTGGCACTCAACCGGGGAGCCATCGGCGCCAACGCCTCCTACCTGATACAGACAACGACACTCATTACTTTTATCGTGTCTTCGTACATGATCATGCTCAGCTACCCAACCCCCATTGCTGTCAGTGACAGACTCAGGAAAGACTGATCAGGACAACCTCAAGAAAAACATGTCCGGACCTTCAAACGCAATCGGCAACACTCAGACAGACCCGGAACAGCCTCTGTTAATCATGTGCCTGCTTGCGCTGGCTACAGGCATTATCGGTGGAGTGGGTGCATGGGTATTTCGGCAACTGATCGGGATCGTGCATAACACCCTGTTCCTCGGTCAAATCGACTTTTATTACGACGCAAATGCCCACACATCGGCGCAGCCTTTGGACAGATTGTGCTAATGCTTTTCCCTGAACTGGGTATCGGCATACCAGCATTCGCCATCGCAGGCATGGCTGCCGCCATTGGCGGGTCAACCGGTGCAGTACTCACGGGCATCGTGATGTTAACCGAGATGACAGGAGACCAGAGCGTTATCATCCCGCTTATTATTGTTGTCACCACGGCAGCTGCCACAAGACGTTGCGTAATGAAAGAAAGCATTTACACTATGAAGTTGTATCGCCGTGGCAAAACCGTTCCGGAGACCCTTAAACGAACGGAATGATCAATAGCCAAATGTATGTGATCGGAGGTCTGCCTCTGAAGGCAGACCTCATTGAATATCACCACTGGAATACAATGAGCAAATCATTTACAGCCCTGGTACAGGAAATGCGTACTTGCCGCCTGTGTGAGAAGCACCTGGAGCCCAATCCGGTCTTCCAGCTAAGTCGCAAAGCATCCATTTTGATAGCCGGGCAAGCCCCGGGAATCAAGGTCCATGAATCCGGCATTCCTTTTACCGACCCAAGCGGCGACAGGCTGAGAGACTGGATGGGTGTTTCAAAAGATATTTTTTATAATGCGAACAAGATTGCCATCCTGCCGATGGGATTTTGCTATCCGGGAAAAGGGAAATCCGGCGATTTACCACCACGCAAGGAATGCGCCCTTGCCTGGCGTGACGACATCATCATGGCTATGCCGAATATTCAGCTCACACTGGTGATCGGCAGCTATGCGATGGATTGGCATCTGGGAAGAACGCGCAAGCAGAACCTTACTGACACGGTAAAAGCATGGCAGTCCTATACCCCCGGTATTATTCCCCTTCCACACCCCAGCCCGCGAAACAATATTTGGTTAAGTAAAAATCGCTGGTTCGAAGACGATGTTGTGCCCTGTCTTCAAAAACGTAAATGATGCGAGCGCGTACTTGCGGGTCAAAGATTGACCATTGAAAAGCCCGCCAGATATCCACGTCAAACAGGTCACGGTCGAGCACCTCGCCATTTGCTGTGATCAACGCGCTACGGATCGGATGCGGAAACAGCTGGTAAGCACTTGGCATGGTGACAAACGTCTCGGTCGGAATACGTCGCAGGCCGATCTTGAACCCCTGCAGAAACTCGTTAAGACCGCTGACAGAACCCAGGTTAGGCGTACCGAGCAGAACGACCTTGCCCACACGATCAGTGCTGAGATCACTCATCGGGAAATCGTTACCATCCAGCACGTCGGTAGTGCCGTAGCGCAGGTAGTAGCGTGTCGCCAGCCCACCCATACTGTGGGCAACAATATCGACCTTGAGTTGCTGGTCGTCGTGGTCTGCACGTATTTGGGTGATCAACTCGTCGAGTCAGCGTGCAGTCTGGACATTATCCTGTCGCCAGTCGTAGACCAGGATGTAATAGCGTCGACGACCATCGGATACCGGGTCACCGGGTATACCCTTTGTATAGCCACCCGCCGTTTCCAGGGTGCGGATGATGGCACCATAGAAGTCACGACCCGCTGCCCGATCAGTAATAGCATACGCTTCCAGCTTTGAATCACCGGGTAACAGGGTATCTGTATTGATGGGCAGTGCAATGTCATCGTAGCTGGCGAACATCAGTGAAAGAATTCCGCCTGGCCAGACTTCCTTATGGCTATCACGTTCACGCAAGCGCGCACCGAACACGCCATGCACCAGAATCACCGGTGTCTCTACTTCTCCAGCTTCGATCGTGGTGTCACGGGTGAGTGGACGCGACTCGTAAAGACGCTGAAGATCCGGGGCTGGAACGATTGAGCAGCTGATACTCAGGCAGGAGATAAGAACAAGGACATAGAGACGAACACACATGGCTTTACACTACCACATAGTTTTGGGCTATCGCAGATGAGGTCCGCTCCTGCAATTTGACAGGTTTTCCTGATGATCGGTTTTTTCTACTGTGACAGCAAATACAATGCTGCCGCAGCGGTAATTGCCTCGATAATCCATGCTCGTTGTAGTAGCTTTAACAGAGTCTTTTTACCGCCGCTTGCAATATTCTTTACAATTCACACAGGGAGTAAACCATGTTGATGGTACGCCTTTCACTTATGCTTGTCGTATTCGTTGACATTATGGGACAAGGTTTAATCCTTCCCCATTGTTAACACGCTGCTTCTTGACCCGTCCAGCAGTTTCCTGCCGGGCGGCACAGACCATGACAGCAGGGAGTTGCTTTTTGGCCTGCTGCTCGGGATGTTTTACATTTCATGGTTCTTCGGTGCCGCCTATATTTCGAAACTCTCCGATTATATTGGCCGCAAGAATGCCATCGTAATCTGCCTGCTGGGTGCATTGCTCGGATATATCCTGACTGTAATAGCCATCGAGGCATCCAATTACTATCTGTTACTGCTGGGACGAGCCATCTCCGGATTCACAGCTGGCAACCAGCCAGTTGCACAGGCCGCGTTTATTGATATCAGCAAAACGGATCAGGAGCGTTCCCGAAATATGGGGACAGTCGTTGCCGCCTCGGCACTGGGACTCGTTGCAGGCCCCCTGATCGCAGGATTATTAAGTGACTCTGCGGTAATTGGGCACTATGCAACACTGGAACTACCCTTTATTGTCGCAGCGATTCTGGTCTTTAGTACGCTCTTTCTTGTTCTGGGGTTTTATAGCGACGCCCGCAGTGAGCGACGCAAAATCGATTTTGGTCTGAATGAAGTTTTCGTAAATCTCTGGCGTATTCATGAACGTCCGACGATCATCAAAATTTCAGCCGTGTTCTTCTTTTTCGAACTCGGCCTGAATGCATTTTTCATCTATATGGATGACTACATGATTGAGCGATTTCAGTTTGGAACACTCCAGAACAGCATCCTCATGACCGTATTCGGCCTGACAATGGCAGCTGCGAGCAGCATGCTTGCGGGGCCATTTAGCACGCGTTTTCGCAAAATTCCGACGATAACCTTTAGCATAATAGTGATGGCTGTTTCGCTAACCCTGTTCATGCTTAACGGAGATTCGAAGCTTTCCTACGTGCTGATCATACCGATCGTTGTTGCGTTTGCCATCGGCTACCCGACGATGCTCACACTCTTCTCCATGAGCGTCGGTAAAGACGAACAAGGATGGATCATGGGAATATCGATTGCCTTGTTTACCCTGGGATCCGGAGCAATTTCGCTTGCTGGCGGCGCCATGATGGCTGTTGATGCACGTTTGCCATTTATGGCAGGCATAGCCAGTTTCGTGATTGCGCTGATTCTCGTTGTCACCCTTTGGCGGCAGTCTGATGTTACCGCTCTTGATAAAACCGGGTGACCCTGCCAGGTCACACATCGAAGCCCCCATCCCGGAGAGAATAGTTAGCACATGGATTTTTCCGGGAGCGGCTAATCCCGCGTCAACAGAATGTTCGGTTGGAACCCGGGACTCCTGGGTTCAAGCAGAAGCAAAAAGACCCGCGTAAGCGGGTCTTTTTAAGTATGGCGTCCCCAAGGGGATTCGAACCCCTGTTGCCGGGATGAAAACCCGGTGTCCTAGGCCGTCTAGACGATGGGGACTAGAAACATCAAATACGAACCGGGCTGGTCAGCTCGTACTTATTTGGTGGAGCCAGGCGGGATCGAACCGCCGACCCCTTGCATGCCATGCAAGTGCTCTCCCAGCTGAGCTATGGCCCCAAAACGAAGCGCGCAATTTACGTCA
>Ga0164313_10005454_pt1 | contig 11250 bp, 6 predicted proteins | sample GuaBasSedimGuay4_FD_113735 | JGI IMG/M metagenome (GOLD analysis project Ga0164313, IMG submission 113735) | Subseafloor sediment microbial communities from Guaymas Basin, Gulf of California, Mexico - Guay4, Core 4569-4, 0-3 cm | ecosystem: Environmental > Aquatic > Marine > Hydrothermal vents >...
GCAAGCCGCGGAGTATCATCCTATTGGGCTTTATAATCCGAATCGAAATCGGGATCGCTATCGAAATCGAAACAATATGACACTTTGGCCCTAAAATCTGAACGTTTATACCCCTTGATAGCTCATGTTGCGCGGCACATAAAAAGGCCAATGACCTCAGTGCACACCTGGAAATCGATTCCGATACCGATTTCGATAGCGATTTCGATGAAATGAATGCCTGCCATTCGCTCCGCTGTAATTTATCGTGGTGGCAGAAGCAATCAATGACGTGCGCAGCACAAATTACGGCCGAAGGCCAAATCACACACGGAGTGTTAATAACAAACCAAGAGCTACACACTAACATCCAAGAGCCGTATCACCTTCCAATCGCATTCAGCGTCAGCGTGATAGGCCGGTCCTCTTCGCTTTTGCCGGCAAACCGGATCGGCCCGGGTTTTCTGAAATTATCATCACCGGGAAGCGCCGCCAACCAGTCTTCGCGGCAGGCCTTTGCCACCCTGAACGCATTGGACTGAATGTCCACGGTACTCTTTTCTATCACCAGTTCGAGTTTTCCCTTGCGCTCCTCGAGGTGCATCAGAGACGCGATGGGAATGCCGATAGGTTCCCATGATGAGAATTCTCTTTCCAGGTTTTTGATGGCAGCCATCTGACCGGTAGCGCCGTTGACCACCAGGTTGAATACGGTCCAACCCAGATTGTAGGTATAGATGCAGTCGAAGCGCGTGGGATCGTTCCCCCGGCCGTCATACCCGTAAAAATGTGTCTGGGTCTTGAAATCGGGAACAGATTCTTTATAAATTTTTTCGACTGCGGCCGGTATGGATCTTCCCTTGCCCAGTACACCGGCATCCTTCAGGGTCTGTCTCAGGGTCTTGATGGAAATGATGGATTCTTTGACCATGAGGTAGGGCGCCTGCCCGTAGTTGTTGAACAGAACCGGGCCGAAGCGTTCGGGATCCAGTCCCTCTTTCTGCAGAGTCTTTTGGTAGTAAGCCTCCGCAATACCTGTTTTATAACGACCCTGCTCCTTCAAGATGTCCAGATAATCCCTGACCATACCCATGATGACCTTGTCGGTTTCCACCTGCGAAAACTGGAAGTTGCCGTGGCTGTCCCGCTCCGTCAAAAGACCCTCCTGGAAAAAAGCGGGCAGGTCGTTGAAAAGGTCATCATCCCTGCGGTTCCAGACGGTAATCGCCTTGTCCTCCTCCGAGTGCCTGGCCATCCTCCTTAAAAATTCCAGTTTGTCCTCCAGAAGAGGATATGTCTTGTGAAAATCGCGGTCATGCGTCGTATTGTGGCCGGCAATGATGGTGCTCAGTTTGAGAATGAATACCTGGATCTCGTTGACGAATTCCAGAATGCCTTCGGGTATGACGATCACCCCGAATTTTTTTCCTACGGCCGCCCGCCTCACGATGCCATTGCATATCACCCGCGAGAGGTGCCGCAAGGTGATGCCATAGGCGCTGTAATCGGTCGTATTGTCCGCAACAGCCCGCTTAAGCCTTCTCCGATCCGTGTAATCCGCCAGGTCTTCCCCGATGAGCGTCATGTTCGCATGGGTCTGCAGGGCGACTTCGAGGGCCAAATGGCTGGCAACCCGACCCATGACCTTACAGATGTGCCAATATTTCACGTCGGAACTGCTGTCGGTGCACAGGTTGCCGATGGCGTTTGCGAAAGCACGCGCGGCAGTATGAAAACCGAAAGACATGGCACACAGGATCTCCCCGCTGACGTCCCGGACCTGAATGTCGCCGTCAATCGTCTTGGGAACGCCGATCACCTGTATGCCGTCCGCTGCCATTTCCTGGGCAAGAAAGGCTGCATTGGTATTGGAATCATCCCCGCCCACCACTACCAGGGCATCCAGGTTCAATTTTTTACAGGTTTCGCGGGACTGCGCCATTTTCTTGATGGTATCAATCTTGGTCCGCCCTGTTTTTATCATGGTGAAACCACCCAGGTTTCGATGGGCATCGACCATGTCCGCGGTAATTTCGACCACCTCGTTCTCGATGATGCCGTCCGGGCCCAGCAGAAACCCCCAAATGGCACTGTGGGGATTGGCTTTTTTGGCAGCGTCATATATCCCGGCGATCACGTTGTGGCCCCCCGGTGCGGGCCCCCCTGAAAAGACGACCCCGATATTGCGCTTGCGGTTATAGTTTTTTCCAACATCTCCATCGGGATTGTCCATCCCCACGATGCGCTGAACCCTGTTATCAATGATGCCGGGCAGTTGTTGCTTAGACTCGCGGTCCGTCTCGAAACGATAGGCATCATCATCTTCCAGCATTGTCATGGAAAACGAAAATACCTCGCACATAGGCGGTCTGTATGCAGTCCTCTCGATAAACTCGGGATTTACCTTGTCAATGACCCGCCCAACTTCGGGGTCGGCCAGCAGTTTGTCTATAGATAATTTTTCCAGAACCGGCATTGATGAACCTCCACGGTTTTTGTTTAGAAGATCAGGTTGAAGGCTGAAGCAAGTGACAGTGTGACAGAGCGACAAAGTCACAAAGTAAGCTTTTTTTCTTCAGCCTTCTAACTTTCATCCTTCATATTCCATCTGCCCTCAATAAATAACCAACAGGTAACAATATTATCCGTCCCGCAACTTCGGTGTCAAGTAGTTCATTTAGACGAACAGAAGTTTTCTCAACCGCCCCAATGCCAGCAAACCATTGTTGCCTGAACAACATAGCAAAGATTTCTTTACATTGCAGGGGTTATGATATAAAGATGGAATCTATGTTGGCGTAACATATCAGTTTTCTGTCTTTTACAATACCAAACATCAAGGAGGTTACACATGAAAAAAGGATTATTGATGGGATTAATGACCATTGCCGCGCTGGGACTCATTTTTTCAACGGCGGCATTCGGTGGGGACATCGAACTTGCCAAGAAGTCCACGATTGAAAAAATTCTGAAAAGAGGCGAACTGCGCGTTGGTTTTGAATCCGGTTATGTCCCCTTTGAGATGACTGACAAAAAGGGTAAGTTCATCGGGTTTGATATGGATTTTGGCCGTCGAATGGCCAAGTCCATGGGCGTCAAATTTGTGCCCGTCAACACTGCCTGGGACGGCATCATCCCCGCACTCATGACCGACAAGTTCGATATCATCATGGGCGGTATGACCATCACCCAGGAAAGAAACCTGAAAATCAACTTTGCCCACCCTTATATTGTCGTCGGACAAACCATACTGCTCAACAAGAAACATGAGGGCAAAGTGCTTTCCTACAAAGATTTGAACGATCCGAAGTTCATCCTGACCTCCAGAATGGGGACAACTGGAGAACAGGCCATCAAAAAACACATCCCCAAGGCCACCTACAAGGGGTTTGAAACCGAAGCCGAGGCCGGCCTGGAAGTTATCAACGGCAAGGCCGACGCCCTGGTATACGACCTGCCCTTCTGCGGTTTTCTGTACGGCAGCCAGGGCATGGGTAAGACTGTTTTCCTGAACAGGCCTTTTACATTCGAGCCACTGGCCTGGGCCATCAACAAGGGCGACCCTGACTTTCTCAACTTCCTGAACAATTTCCTGAGGCAGTCAAAGGGCGACGGGTTCTATGAAAAAGTCTACAACAAGTGGATCATCGGCTCCGACTGGAAAAAAGATCTCCAATAATAGAATCTACACATTTTATGATATGCGGCTGTGCCGCAGGCAGGTCAGCCAGATTGTATCCCATACTGGCTGGCCTGTTTTTTTTATTCATCCTTGAAATATATAAAATTTTATCGGCATTGCCTTTGGATCACGCGTAATGCATAAAGCCAAACTACCATGGAAAATACCCTGAAAAAACCACCCATAATTCGACCACCTCACTACAATCTCTGGGTAACCGTATTTGTCGTTTTTATTCTGCTGATCATCGGTTCGTTTTACTACTCCACTCAAAGAATTGAGTATATCTGGCGCTGGAACCGCATGCCCATCTATTTCGCCTATCTGGATATTGTCAAAATAACATCCGAAATCGACGGCGAAGTCGACGACATCACCCTGGATGGTAAAGACGCGCACATCACCGTCAAAGGTATGGGGGAATCCGAGACCTACACGGTGCCGGCTAAAGGTGTGTATGTGGAAGACGGCGAGCTGATATCCCCGGGGGATATATTGGCAACCTATGAGAAATGGAAGCCGGGCCTCCTGATTATTGGACTCTGGGTCACCCTCAAGCTCAGCCTGATGGCCACGATCTTCGGCATCATCATCGGGGTTGTCGGCGGCCTGGCCCGCATATCCTCGAATCCGGCCTTCAGGTGGACGGTCATGATCTATGTCGAACTGATCCGGGGGTCGCCGCTGATGGTTCAGATCATCATCTGGTATTTTGTGCTGGGTACCCTGATCAACGACATTCTGTCCTCCTACGGGCTCGGGCGCCTATCCGCATTCTGGTACGGCGTCGCCTCACTTTCATGTTTCGCCGGCGCCTATGTAACCGAAATCGTACGGGCCGGCATTCAGTCCATCCACAGAGGCCAGACCGAAGCTGCCCGTTCCCTGGGTATGACCTATGCCCAGTCCATGCGCTACATCATCCTGCCCCAGGCGCTGCGCAGTATTCTCCCGCCCCTGGCCGGACAGTTCATCAGCCTGATCAAGGACTCTTCGCTGCTGGGTATCATCGCCATCCGCGAAGTGACCAAAGCAGCCAGAGAGGCTGTTACCGCCAGCCTGCAGCCGTTTGAACTCTACATCATGCTGCTGCTGCTCTATCTTGTACTGACCTTTTCCCTGTCCATGTTTGTCCAGTACCTCGAGAGGAGGACCGCCATAAAGTGATCGACGTCAAACATATACACAAAACTTTCTATGTCCCGGGTGAAGTAAAAGCCCTCGTGGATGTATCAGCCAGCATTGAACCGGGCGAAGTCGTTGTGGTCTGCGGACCGTCCGGCTCCGGCAAAAGCACTTTTCTAAGGTGCCTGAACAGACTGGAAAGAGCGGACTCCGGCAACATCATTATCGACGGGGTCGATGTACTCCATCCCAAGACCAACATCAATAAAGTCAGAGCCGAAGTGGGTATGGTATTTCAGTCGTTCAACCTTTTTCCCCACAAAACCGTGTTTGAAAACATTGCCCTCGCTCAGCATGTCGTGCGCAAAAGATCCAAAAAGGAGTGTGCCAAAAAAACGGCCTTTCTTCTGGACAAAGTCGGCATTTCAGACAAATCCGCGGCCTACCCCGACAACCTTTCAGGCGGACAGCAACAGCGGGTGGCGATTGCGCGCGCGCTGGCCATGGACCCGAAGGTGATGCTGTTTGACGAACCCACCTCGGCGCTCGATCCTGAAATGATCGGGGAGGTGCTGGAGGTCATGAAAAAACTGGCCCAGGAAGGCATGACCATGGTGGTGGTGACCCATGAAATGGGATTTGCCCGGGAGGTGGCCGACAGGATCATCTTCATGGATGCCGGCGGCATTGTGGAAGTGGGCCCCCCCGAACATTTTTTCACCAACCCTAAACATGAAAGGACCAAGCTGTTTTTAAACCAAATTTTATAACACACGAAGTGTAAATAACATCCTCTGGATTGATCCACATCTTGTATTCTTCCTGCCACAATCACACTCTCCCTTGTGTTTTTTCTTTACAAAGCAAATGATTCCTGCTAAGTTGTTTTGATGATATCAGAACGTGAAAGCGGGTACAATCATTAACAATTATGCATTACCCATTGGCTATTAATTGTTATTTTGCATTGTAAACATGGTTTCATTTTTAAATCGTCAACAATGAATTAATGATTTTTAATAGTTAATTCAGTTTGTTGCTTCAGTCTTTGGCCTTCTGCCTTTAGGCTGAAAAATACAGGAGATCTTCATTCCATGAAGCTTAAAAAGCTTGAAATCTCGGGTTTCAAATCTTTCCCGGAAAAAGCGGCCATCGAATTTCCCGCCGGCATATCCGCGGTTGTGGGCCCCAACGGCTGCGGCAAAAGCAACATCGTCGATGCCCTGCGCTGGGTCATGGGCGAACAGAGTGTCAAGCAGCTCCGGGGAAAATCCATGGAAGACGTCATCTTTTCCGGCGCCAGGGGAAAGGCCCCGCTGAATATGGCGGAAGTGTCGCTCACCCTTCTGAATGACAACGGATCCGCACCGGAAGAGCTCAAGGATTTCACGGAAATCAATGTAACCCGGAGACTTTACCGCTCCGGTGAGAGTGCCTACTATATTAACCGCCAGCCCTGCCGTTTGAAAGATATTCACAATGTGTTCATGGGAAGCGGCATGGGCGCCAAGACTTATGCCGTCATTCAACAGGGGAATATCGGTGCCATCACCGATGCCGGCCCTGAGGAGCGGCGCCTTTTCATAGAAGAAGCTGCCGGCGTGACGCGCTACAAGAATCGTAAAAAGGAAGCTTTGCGCAAGGTTGCCGCCACCAATCAAAACCTGTTGAGGGTCAATGATATCATCGTTGAAATCGAGCGCCAAATGGCAGGTCTCAAACGCCAGGCGCGCAAGGCTGAACGGTTCAAGAAATACAAGACACACACCCGGGAACTCGATATCCGACTTGGGCTTCACGACTACGATGAATATGCCGTTAAAATCCTGAAATCCGCCACCCTTTTAGAAAACCACCGGGATAAGGATATTCAGCACACTTCACAGCTGAAAAAAATCGATGCGGCCGTGGAAGAGATCAAAATGCGCCGCTGGCAGAAAAATCAGGAAATATCCGGCCAAAAATCGAGACAATTCGAAATCCAGCGCAGGCTGGACAGAACGGAAACCGACCTGGCCCACCTGAAGCAGGAAATAGAACGGCTGGCCTCCGAAGTTACCGAGCTTGAATCAGCCAAAACGTCGTTGGAAGATAAAAACCAGAGTATCCTGTCTGAAATCGAACAGGTAAAAGATGAAACCGACCTCGTGAACAATGAAAAAGAAGCGGTCATCGCCCGGCTCAATAAAAAAAAGAACGCCTCAGAGAAAATCAAAGAACGCCTGGCAGAATTAAATCGCAAGATCGAGAGTCATAAATCGGCGCTCATGGACCTGATTGCCCAGGAGGCACGCTTTAAAAATATCTACCAGAATGCTTCCAACAACAAGGAGAGTTTACGGCGCCGGCAAAAACGAACCGACCTGGAAACAGCTGCGGCAGAAAAAAAAGTTGCTGCGGAGCAGGCCGGCGCCACCGTGATTGAGAAGGATCTCAACCATCTCAGGGCATCAATCATGACGATCAAGGAAGAGATCCAGGGTGTTCAAAACCAACTTTCCGAAAAAAGCCGGGACTTTGCCAGGCAGGTAAAACTGGCCCAGGGCATCGAACTGGAACAAAACAAGATAAGCTCCCAGTACGCAACGCTTAAAAAGATGGAAGAAAGTTATGCCTGGTACCGGGACGGCGTCAAAGCCATCATGCAGGCATCCCGGCCAAATCCTTCCGCAGCGGCGCCTCAGGAATCCGGAAAAATTTCGGATGCCGCCGGCCTGGGAGACAAACTGTCCGGAAACGTTATCGGCCTGATGGCGGACATACTGGATCCGGAACCCAGTTATGAAGCAGCGGTCGAGGCGGTTCTGGGCGAACAACTGCAGTACATTATCGTAAAAAAACAGACGGCAGGCGCGGACGCCATCGACTACCTGCAGGCCACCGGCAAAGGCCGCAGCGGTTTCATACCGCTGCCGGATATCAAGCCGTTGGAATTCGGAAATCGGCAAAATCCGGCCTCTGCCAAACTTCTCCTGAAACACGTCTCTGTCCAGGATGGATTTGAAAATGTGGCCCAGGCCCTGCTCGGGCACGTCGTCGTCACCGCCGATATGGCGGAAGCACGCGAACTGTTCAACCGTAATGGCTGTCTGCAGACCATCGTCACCAAAGGCGGTGATGTGATCTCTCACCAGGGTGTCCTGGTGGGCGGCAGCCGGGAGAAACTATCCGGTATACTCTCCAAAAAGCAGGAAATCAAAAGGCTGTACCGGCATAAAAAGGAATTGACCAAAAAACTGGCGGTCGCCCGTGATGAACAGCGCAGGCTGGAAGAAGATGTTCGCAGATTCGAGGATGCGCTCCAGAAACAGCTTGAAAAGAAATACACCCTGTCCCAGGAAGAGATCGAAAAAGAAAAAAGCCTGTACAAAGCCACAGAAGACCTTAAACATACCCGACGGCACCTGGAAATTCTCAAACTCGAACAGGATCAACTGCTGGGTAAAGAGAACGATATCGATGAAGAGATATCAAAATACAACCAGGCCATCACTGACATTGAAGATCGCGTTGCAAAAGCACAGGCGGCAGTTACGGAAACAACCGTCGGGATAGCGTCCGTGTCTCGCGAAACAGATCTGTTCAACCAGTCCATGGTTGACCTGAAGCTGAAACTGACCTCGCTGGATGCCCGTCTCGACAACAGCAATCACACCCTCAAACGGCTTAAAGAGTTCTGGCAGGACGGCCTGGGCAGATTGGAGCAGATTTCCCGGGAAATCACGGTAAAAACACGCAAAGGAACAGACTCAAAAGAAAAAATAACCCGGCAGGAACAAAAACTTTCCGGCCTCTATGCAGAACTGGAACAGTTGAATCGGACTCTTGAAATCAATCAGTCCGATTATCTTGAAATCGATCGAGAACTGAAAAAAAATGACGACATCGTTTCCGGCATCCAGAGCGAAAGGGAAGATACCCTTCAGAAAATCCGCCTGCTTGAACTCGAGCATTCTCAACAAAAAATGCAGCAGGAGAATATCGCCGGCCGGTTGAAGGAGCGCTACCATCACGAAATCGGCCAACTGCGGTTCCAATTCCCCAGCCCGCCTGAGCATGAGCCCTTGAACATAAAGGCAATGGAAGCTGATCTGGAAAGGCTGCGGAACAAAATAGTCAGAATCGGGGATGTCAACCTGGGTGCCATCGATGAGTATGATCACCTTAAAACACGTTTTGATTTCCTGGTCGAACAACGTGACGATCTGATAAAGGCCATTGGCGACCTGCACAGGGTCATCAAAAGAATTAACCGGGTCACGCAGGAACGGTTTATCAAGACGTTTGATGCCGTCAATGAAAAACTGAAAGAAGTCTTTCCCCGCCTGTTCGAAGGCGGCACCGCGAAACTGACCCTGACGGAACCGGACAATCCGTTGGAGACAGGGGTGGAATACATGATTCAACCCCCAGGGAAGAAGCTGACCCGTATGAGCCTGCTTTCCGGTGGCGAAAAAGCGATGTCGGCCATTGCTTTTATTTTCTCCATATTTCTGACAAAACCCACCTCCTTCTGTCTGATGGACGAAATCGATGCGCCCCTCGATGAAGCCAACGTGTTTCGCTTCAACGATCTGTTGAAGGTCATCGGGGAGAAATCCCAGATTATCATGATCACCCACAACAAACGATCCATGGAATTCGCCGACACCCTGTTCGGCATCACGATGGGTGAAAAAGGGGTTTCGAGAGTCGTCTCGGTAAATCTTGCCAAGCAGGAAGCCGCATAAACCAACATAAATCAACCGTCGCCAGCAACGCCTTCTGAGATAGGAAAATAATTTTTGCAGTTTGCATCTCTGACAGTGTTCGTTGATTTATCCAATTTTTCTAAGTTTACCCCAACGTTGCAAAAGCCGGAGGGCTTCAGAGTCAAGGCGTCTGAGGGTGAAGTCGGAGGCATTCACCTGGAGGAATATCCAGGAAATGGCTCCATTTCTATAATATTGGTTATAATAACAATTCATTACATATACTTTGCCAGGTTGTTTATGCAACTATGGGGTTGACTGTACCCATCAAAGCACTAACTTACATCTAACTTTTAGGAAAACCTGACAAACATAGAAAAGTGACGCGTGAGATTTTTATATTTGGAGCTAATATGGCCATGAACTGGTTCAAGAAAAAGAAAACCGAAAAGAATGAACAGCTGACGGCAGAAATCGAGGAACAAACAGCAGGTCCCGAACCACAACTGGAAGCGGAAACCTTAGAAGCCGATGTACTCGACAGCGAAATAGAAGAAAAAAAAATAGGCTCCCCGCCGCAGGATGAAAACGAAGCCAAGGTACCGGTCGAGGAGCCACAAAAAAGCAAAGGTTTTTTCAAACGCCTTAAAAAGGGATTATCAAAAACCCGTCAGATCCTCACCACCGACATCGACGATCTTTTCAGCGGTAAAAAAAAACTGGACGACGATCTTCTGGAAGAGCTCGAAGAGCTCTTAATCACTTCGGATATCGGCGTGACCACGGCCATGAACCTCATTGAGACCATTTCAAAAAAATCTTCCAGTATCCAGGACGCGGCCCAGCTCAAGGCCTTCCTTAAAACAGAAATATTGAAGACAATGGACAAGGCGCCATCCACGGTAGAAACTCCGGTGGAAAAGCCCCATGTGGTAATGGTTGTAGGCGTCAACGGCGTTGGCAAAACCACCACCATCGGAAAGCTGGCCGCAAGGCAGGTATCCGATGGGAATAAGGTGTTGATTGCCGCCGCAGACACGTTCAGGGCGGCCGCCGTTGAACAGCTCTCCATCTGGGCGGATCGGGCCGGAGCAGACATTGTAAAACACAAAGATAACGCCGACCCCGCGGCCGTGGCTTATGACAGCCTCGAAGCGGCCCAGGCAAGAGATGTCGATATCGTCTATATTGACACCGCTGGGAGGCTTCACACCAAGGTAAACCTGATGGAGGAAATAAAAAAAATCAAGCGAACCGTGTCCAAAAAAATAGCCGGCGCCCCCCATGAGATTATTCTGGTCCTGGATGCAACCACCGGTCAGAACGCTCTGTCCCAGGCAAACCTTTTCAACGAAGCCCTCGGCATCACCGGTCTGGCGCTGACCAAACTGGACGGGACCGCCAAGGGCGGCATCGTGGTGGGTATCTGCAGCACCCTGAAAATTCCTCTGCAGTACATTGGTGTGGGCGAGAGTATTGATGACTTGCAGGAATTTGATGCGGATGCGTTTGTTAACGCCCTCTTCTGATTTTAACAGCTGTACTTTTCACTCTCTGCAAAAAAAGAGGTGCCGTATTCACAAAAGGTGGAAATGCTATGGGTTTGAGGGACTGGTTTATTCATTCAATCTTCGGGGTAAAATTTCGTAAATTTTATCTCGACGGCCAACGCAAATTACGTATACGCTGATTTTTTCGTCTTCCACAAGGTAGGCCAGTCTGTACCCCACGGACCTGAGTTTGATTTTGTAGAGGTTGGGGTAACCTCTGAGC
>Ga0164313_10005455_pt1 | contig 11250 bp, 10 predicted proteins | sample GuaBasSedimGuay4_FD_113735 | JGI IMG/M metagenome (GOLD analysis project Ga0164313, IMG submission 113735) | Subseafloor sediment microbial communities from Guaymas Basin, Gulf of California, Mexico - Guay4, Core 4569-4, 0-3 cm | ecosystem: Environmental > Aquatic > Marine > Hydrothermal vents...
CGCCATGATGCCTGCGTTGCAGATGATCGCGTCCAACGGCCGCCCGAGCTCGGTGACCCGCGCGGCGCACGCCTGAACCGAGGCCGGTTCGGAGAGCTCGCAAGCCACAGGCGTCGTCTCGCCCCCGACGTCGTCACATGCCGCTTGCGCTTTGTCCACAGTGCGGGCCGCCGCGATGACGTGAGCGCCCCGCTTCGCAAGAACGCGGAGCGTCTCCTTGCCAATGCCGGAGTTACAACCGGTCAGCATGATCGTGCGCTCGCTTAGGTCGAGCCCATCGGTGACCTCCTCGGCGGTGCTTCCATACCCGAAACCGCTCGGACCTTTTCCTTTGAACATCGATACTAGAGACATGGCGATCAACCCTTCGTAGAACCGGAGACTCCCCGGTCTCTAGAGCCGGCTACAGGCCGGTACAAGCGTTGATGTCGATGCAGTTCTCGAGCGCGCAACTGGCACACTCTGGGGAGCCGGAATTGGGCGGCAGGCAGGGCGCGACGCAGAAGGCGGTCGAGCAGGCCGCGATCGACCCATAACAGCCCGTGCACCCCGCGGAGAGGCCGGTCCGGTCGGAAATGCACTGGGAGATGCAGTCCCCGAGCGCATTTCTTGCAGCCTCGGAGCTGTCGGAGAGCACGCCACCGAGCTCCGCGGTGCAAGCGTCCAGCGGACACTCGCCGGCGATCATGCCGACGACCGCCGCGCCGCTTTGATCGTCGGTCGCAATCGCTTCGAGCGCGGCTTGGTCAGCGTCGTTGATACACTGATCGAGGGGCGTCGGAATGGGCCCGGTTCCGCCGGAGCCGTCGCTGCCGCCTGCTCCACCTGGTCCACTCTCGGTCACGATGAACGCCTTCAGCCCCCGGAATCGGAACATCGTGCTGAAGGAGTTGCACAGACCAGTGTCGGTGTCGTAGTTGCCATCCGCAAACGCCGCCATCCCAGCCTCGAACTGCTCGATCGTAAAGTTCGCGGCGTTGCCGTTATCTGTCGTCGGCACACCGATGATGTCGCGGATGTTCGCGACGTCCCAGTAACCCGACACGGTTCCGTCGAAGTTGCCGTCTCCGAGCGCGATGCGGAGCCAGCTGTCGTGGATCAAAATCTCGTCTTGGACGATCATGATGTCGACGGGAAAGCGAAGGTCGATTGGGCCGGCGATGAGAACACCATCGACTACGGACCCCTGAACCTTCTCACTGTGAAAGCGCGAGTCCGGGTGCACGCTCAGGGTGGCGCTGGACAGCACCGCGTTGTCGGTACCCAGCGCTGGCGAGTCCTCGCTGCCGAAAATCTGAACCGTCACTTCGTCGTCGTTTTGAGCATCGTCGAGACCCTGAACATTCAGCAGGATCGTCATCGACCCGTTCCTGACCGCACCGGAAATCACTCCGTCGACGAGCTGCCCCTCGTGAAACCCGCCGAACACGTGCTTCCCATCTTCGCGAAGGTCGGGATTGTTGATGATGGTGAGGAAACCGTAATCGATGCCGGGTTCTTGGTCGGGCCCCACGAAGTCGTCGTGGGCGCACTCACCCGCCGCAGGCGAATCACCGCTCGAAACGCGGTCATCGAGATTGAAACCATTGAGGCCGGTCTCGGGATCGGCGGGATAGTAAAAGCCGAACGCGGACGCGACGAAACTGAGCCCAGGGAGCACGAGAGCACCGCCTGCTTGGCCTGCGCCACCCGAGCCACCGCCGCCCGCGGGAGCGACCGAGCTCTCGCCTCCACCGCATCCGAGCACGGCCAAGCTCAGCGCCGTAGCCATGCAGTAGCGAAGAGCGCTGGCGTGGCTGGTCTTCATGGTCGGTCGTTAGTTGAGCTTGTCACACGTCATGCTGCTGTTGCTGGGCACCGGGGTAATCGTAGTGAAGCCGTTGAAGAATCCCTCGATGTCGTCGCCAGGGTTTTCCAGCGTCGATTCGCAGTCTTGCGGACCGGTGAGAACCAGATCATCGGGCTTCTCGGTGCCGAGCGGCACCTCGACGGCACCGCGAATCGACCCTGTGTCGCAGCTCGGAATGTTGATGCTGGTGATGTTCTCGAGCGAGACTTCGCCGGCCAGAAGGTCCGCGCGGTTGGCTTCGAGCCATGCCAGGACCGCGGCTACACCCGAATCGTAATCGATCACGTCACCCTCGCCTTGGGAAGAGGCCAGCGCCGGGACGCCCAAGCATGCCGCGGTCTTGGCTGCGCCAACGGTTCCTGAAATCTGAGAGAGCAGCGTGCCATTCCATAAGCCAACATTCTGCCCCTCGTTGATCCCGGACAGCACGACGTGCGGCGGAGCGTCGGGGTACAGATTCTCGAGCCCGTAGATGACGGAGTCGGCTGGGAAGCCCATCACTGCGGTTGCGGGATAGCCGCTTGCGGTCGTCGTCTCCGTGGCCTCGAGGGGTGGTGGAGTTTCGGTGGTGCTGTCACCGGTGCTACTCTGCTGTGTTGCGGGAGCCGAAACGATGATCTCGCTGTTCGGATCGTCCCGGAGGGCTTCGACAATCGCATCGATGCCGTCCGCACCCACGCCGTCATCGTTCGTGATGAGGATCCGCAAGACGCCTCCGTTAGAACCGCCCGAGCCACCAGACCCACCGGACCCCGCAGTGCCTCCGGTGCCTCCGGAGCCACTGTCGCAACCAAGCAGCGCGACTGCTAGGCCAAGAGTAAGAAGGAGCACCGCCTGGAATCGATGAGTTCGAATCATCGCGCGATAGTAGAAACAAGGTCCACAACGCGCAAGGGGCTTGCCCAAGAGGACCTCAGGCTGGAGGATTAGCGCATGGCTGAACCGATCATCGATGCGTGGATCCAGCATCCAACCGGGCCGTTCATTGGCCACGACATGTTTGCGTCCCTGCGACGCTGGATGAAGCTCGACGCGATTCCCGAGGAAATCCCGATTGAGCTCACCCTGGCCGCACTGGATGCCGCGGGCGTGACGAAGGCGCTGACGTCGGCCTGGTGGGGTCCCAACGGGCCGCTTCTTTCCAACGACGAAGTCGCCAACACGGTGAACGCGCAGCCTGAGCGGTTCGCCGGCGTCGGCTCCGTGAACTTGCATCGCCCCATGGATGCGGTCCGCGAGCTTCGGCGCTGTGTGAAAGAGCTCGGCTTCGTCGGCGTGCGTCAGCTTCCCTGGCTTTGGGGGCTGCCTCCCAACGATCGTCGCTACTACCCAATCTACGCGGAGTGCGTCGAGCTCGGGGTTCCGTTCTGCCTACAGGTCGGACACGCGGGCCCGCTTCGACCGAGCGATCCCGGACGCCCCATTCCCTACCTCGACGAAGTCGCCTGTGAGTTTCCCGAGTTGCGCATAGTCGGCGGACACATCGGGTATCCCTGGACGGAAGAAATGATCTCTCTCGCGACGAAGTACGAGAACGTCTACATCGATACTTCCGCCTACACGCCCGAGCGCTATCCAGAGACGCTGGTTCGATTCATGAAAGGCCCCGGCCGGCACAAAGTCTTGTTCGGGAGCAACTTCCCAATGATCCAGCCCGCGAAGTGCATGGCCCAGCTCGACGCGCTCGACCTACCAGACGAGGTGCGAAGGCTGTTCCTCTACGAGAACGCCAAAAAGGTGTTCCGCCTCGAGAGCTAGTCGTACCGCCCTCAACTCGTGTCGTGTCGGCGCCCTAGCACGGGGCGAAGACGCATTGGGGATTGCGAGCCGACCCGGGCACGTCTAGAACCGGGGCATGGGCCTGACCAAGTTCGCTGAGGGAGTGTGGCTTGCAAGTGCGCCGAACAAGTACCTCGGTTGGCAGCTCGGCACTCGAATGACCGTCCTGCGCTTGGGGGACGGGAGCCTGCTGATTCACTCGCCGATCGCCCTCGACGATTCGTTGAAACGCGAGATCGACACCCTCGGTCCGGTCGGCCACATCGTCGCGCCCAACCTCTTTCATCATCTCCATGCTGGAGACGCCGCAAGAGCGTTTCCAGAAGCCAAGCTCCACGGCGCGGCCGGGCTTCGCAAGAAGCGACCGGACCTCAGGTTGGATGCGCTACTTGGGGAGCAGAACGAGCCGGCTTGGCGCGACGACCTGGATACGCTCACGATCGAAGGCACGCTACTCAATGAGACGATCTTCTGGCACAAGCCGAGCGGCACGCTGGTCACTGCAGACCTCATCGAGAACTTCGAAAGCGCGGACGATTGGTGGACCCGCTTGTATCTGAAGGCCGGGGGCATTCACGGAAAAATCGGCTTGAGTCGGATGCTGCGGCTTGCTTTTCGCGACCGGAAGAAGGCTCGCCGTGACATCGATCAGGTTCTCGGCTGGGGCTTCGACCGCATCGTCTTGGCTCACGGAAATCCTATCGGTTCCAATGGTGTAGACGCATTGCGCGAAACCTACGCTTGGCTACGGGGTTAGCCATGAGGTAGGGAGAGTTCATGCTTCGCGTCCTCGTCTGGGTTCTCGGTCTCCTCGTTCTGCTGGCTATGGCGGGCATCGTCGCCGTAGAGCTGCGAACCAGGAGCGGCGGTCGCAAGGCAGAAGAGCAGTTTGCCGCACATGAGCCTCTACCCGTCAGCGACTTCGGCACGACCAAGACTTTGTCGATCTTGCCCTTGGTCGACTGGCACACGTCGAGCCCGGAGCTCCGCGGCGAGATGGGGGTTTCGTACCTGATCGAAACCGACGAGCACCGGATCTTGTTCGACGTGGGTCAGAACACGCTGCAAGAGTCACCCTCCCCGCTCGAGCACAACATGAAAGCTTTGGGCGTCACGATCGACAGCATCGATACTCTGTTCATCTCTCACAACCACTTCGATCATGTCGGTGGAAAACAACGGCAAAAAGATCGCACCTTCTCGATGGGGCTCGAGCAGGTGGCGCTGCCCGACGTGCGCGCGTTCGTCCCCATCCCGATGACCTACCCTGGGTTGAGTCCCGTCCACGCGGCCGAGCCCACGCTGATCGGCAACGGCGTGGCCTCCACAGGCACGATTCCACGACAGCTCGTGTTCGGATGGATCGACGAGCAGGCGCTGGTGGTCCACGTGGCAGAGCGGGGAGCCGTCCTCATCGTGGGGTGCGGCCATCAAACCATTCCCAAGTTGCTCGAGCGCTACGACCGGGTATTCAGCGAGCCTCTGTACGGCATCGTGGGAGGTCTCCATTTCCCGGTGCCGGAAGGGCGGCTGAAGATGCTCGGTCTGAACGCACAGCGTATTCTTGCATCGGGCCAGGGGATATTCGCGCCGATTACAATGGACGACGTGAAGGCCAATCTGGCCAGCCTCGAGGCGCGAAAGCTCGGCCTGATCGGGGTGGGTGGTCACGATAGCAGTGACGAGGTTATCGCTATGTTCAGCGAGGCTTTCGACGACGCGTATCGACACATTAGGGTGGGTGAGCGCGTCGTCATTGGGCCGCCAGAGTGAGTTGCCTGGCCGTCATTGCCCAGGCGGCCGGGTCACGCTAGAACCCCTGGTGAATTCATGACTAAAAAAGCAAAACTCGCATACGACGACAAGACCTACGACATGTCGATCGTCGAAGGCACGTTTGCCGAACGCGCAATCGACATTCGCGGCCTGCGCAAAGACACCGGCCTCATCACCCTCGACTCTGGCTATATGAACACCGGGGCGACCACGAGCCAGATCACCTACATCAGCGGCGAAGAGGGCATCCTTCTCTACCGCGGATACCCGATCGAACAGTTGGCCGAAAAGTCGTCGTTCGTGGAGACGAGCTACTTGCTCATCTACGGAGAGCTTCCCACGGAGACGCAGCTCGACGAGTTTTCGAGGCTGCTCACGTACCACAGCATGTTGCACGAAGACATGCGCCACTTCTTCGATGGGTTCCCTTCGAACGCCCATCCGATGGCCGTTCTGTCTTCGATGGTGACCGCGCTCTCTGCGTATTATCCGGACAGCATCGAACCAGACTCACACAATCAACAACACATCGCGCGCCTGCTTTCGAAGCTCCGGACGATCGCCGCGTTCAGCTATCAGAAGAGGCTGGGTCGGCCACTCGCCTACCCGCGGAACGATCTCGACTACTGCGGGAACTTCCTACACATGATGTTCTCACACCCGGCGGAGCCGACCTATGAGCCCGATCCGGAGCTCGTGGAGGCGCTGAACGTGCTGTTCATTTTGCACGCGGATCACGAGCAGAACTGCTCCACATCCACGGTGAGGCTCGTCGGTTCGAGCCAAGCAAACCTATACGCCGCAATCAGCGCTGGCGTTTCTGCTCTGTGGGGGCCGCTACACGGCGGTGCGAACCAAGCCGTCATCGATATGCTCACGGAGATTCGCGACGAGGGTGGTGACTGCCGCGGGTTCATGGAACACGTGAAGAACCGTGAGCGCAGGCTGATGGGCTTCGGTCACCGCGTCTACAAAAACTTCGACCCGCGTGCGACGATCCTCAAGACGTACGCCGACCGTCTCTTGGGCCATCTCCATATCGAAGACGAGCTCTTCGACATCGCGCGGGAGCTCGAACATGTCGCGCTTTCCGACGATTTCTTCATCGAGCGCAAGCTCTATCCCAACGTCGACTTCTACAGCGGCATCATCTACCGCGCGATGGGTATTCCGACCGAGATGTTCACGGTGCTCTTTGCTCTGGGCCGCATCCCAGGCTGGATTGCCCACTGGAAAGAGATGATGGAAGACCCGGACGTGCGCATCGGACGTCCCCGCCAGATTTACATGGGGGCCACGCGGAGGGACTACGTCGCCAAGGAGACCCGCCGACCGCCACCCTAAATGACTCGCAAGACACATTGGGAGAGGATTCACACCGCGAAGGAGCCCCAAGACCTCACCTGGTACCAAGAGGCTCCAACTGTAACGTTGGAAATGCTGGAGTCGGCGGGCGCGACACCTCAGTCGCCGCTAATCGATGTGGGGGGTGGCGCGGCCCGCCTCGTCGATCACCTGGTAGCCAACGGTTACGAAAACGTGACCGTCTTGGACATCTCGAGCGTCGCGTTGGATCAGAGCCGCAAGCGGCTTGGGCCTGCTTCGGAGACGGTGCAGTGGATCGTGGCGGATGTGCTTGAAGCCGATCTACCCCAGGCGTACGAGGTTTGGCACGACCGGGCAGTCTTCCACTTCCTCACCGATCCTGACGAGCGCCGGCGCTATGCGAGCAAGCTCTATGGTGCGCTCACGCTGGGAGGCCATGCGATCATCACGACGTTCGCGGAGGATGGTCCCGAAAAATGCAGTGGGCTTCCCTGCGCGCGCTACTCTCCAAAGGCGCTTCACGCGGAGCTCGGTGCCGGCAGGTTTCGGCTGGTCGACTCTGCCCGAGAGACGCACGTGACGCCCAAAGGCCAGGAGCAGCGGTTCCAGTACAGCATGCTCCAGAAAGTCCCCTGCTAGCGCGTCTGCGAACGCAGCCACTCCCCAACACCCGGTTACGGCCGTATACTCAAACCATTGCCAAGGGAGGTGGCTGTGCAGACGCTTCTCTTAGACCTCGACGGTGTGCTGTACCAGGATGACCACGTCATCGATGGCGCGGTTGAAACGCTACGCTGGTGTAAGCGGCGCAACATCCCGCATCTGTTCGTGACCAACACGAGCTCGAGGCCGCGACGCGCTCTCGTCGAGCGCTTGTCGTCCATGGGGTTGTCGGTATCGGACCAGCAGATCTTTGCGCCACCGGTTGCGGCTCGCGATTATCTCGTCGCAAACGATGCGACGCCGCTGGCGCTGTTCGTCCGCAAGGCGACTCGCGAGGATTTCGAGGGCCTCGAGCTCCTCGACGACGCGGCCGAACAGGGTGCCGGGAGCGTCGTCATCGGCGACATCGGCGAGGCGTGGGACTTCGCTGCGCTCAATCGGGCGTTCCGTTTGTTGATGGCGGAGCCGCGGCCGCTTCTGATCGCGCTCGGCATGTCGCGTTATGCACAAGGGAGCGACGGCCTGGTACTGGACGTTGCCCCGTTCATCAAGGCTCTCGAGCATGCGTCGGGGTGTGAGGCCGTGGTCATGGGCAAACCAGCAACCGAGTTCTTCGATGCTGCGGTTCGCAAGCTGGGAGCTTCTCCAGCCCAGACCGTGATGATCGGCGATGACATCGTCGGCGACGTGGGGGGTGCACAGGCCACTGGGCTCACCGGGATCTTGGTTCGGACCGGCAAATTCCGGCCCCGAGACCTCGAAGGGGACATCAGGCCCGACGCGGTTCTGGATTCGGTAGCTGACTTGCCTCAATGGTGGGAGAATCGAGATTCGTGATGGAAGCGCCTTTCAAACCGAACCTGAAAGCACACGAGCTGCCGCGCGAGACACTGGTCGACCTGTGGCACCGAACGACGCACGCGCACACTAAGTTGTGCGAAACGTGGTTTGCTGCGGTCGCCGAGAAGTGTGGGGCGGACGTCGCCGATGCGGTTGCGCTCAGCGGGTGGCCTCTCAGGAAGGCCGGCGCCACGCCGAAAGAGCTCTTCTTCGATGATTTGAGATTCATCGTCGCCGCCACGGAGCTCCAGCCCGACATGCTGACGGTCGCCGACCGAGATCAGGCCGAAACGCCGGAGGAGCTGTCGGGTGACCGCTCTTGGTTTCACTGGCTCGTATCCGCATCACGGTTGCGCGGCGGCAAAGCAAGATCGCGCACCGGCAAGCCGGCCTGGGTGGGCAGTCCCGGCCGAGCGCGAAGTTTCGTCCGAGGCAAGGGCATCGACCTCGGGTTCGTGGTGTTGCTCAAGGCATGGCAAGCCTCTCAAGGAACGCACGCTTCGGAGATCGACACCGAAGCCTTCGAGCAGAAGGTGTCGAACCACTACGACGAAAAGACGCTGGCACTGCTTTGGAACTATGCAGCCCTCGCCTACATGCTGGCGACCGACCGCTGGTACACAGGCGTCCGAAAACGCTACGGAGACGAGGTGGCGCAGGAGCTCGAGAAGAACGTGTGGATCGACCGCGGGGCCGCCGAACATGATCTGAGCATCGGACAGGAGGCGATGGGGGTCACGGGCGACGACGTCGAGAGCCTACTGCGGAGCTTTCAGTTCGCGCCGGGCGAGGTCGGAATCCTGTCCGTCGAATTCGAGCTCGTAGACGAAAATCACGGGATCATGACTCATCACGCGTGCCCCGCGTTGGATCGCTTCGAGCACTTCGATGACGTTCGCCTGAAACACTGCTGCGACATCTGCGTCGCCGGCATGCCGATCTCCGGTGAGATGCTCAACCGAAAAATCGAGTGCAAGCCGCTGAAGCTGCCGCCCCGCGTAGACGCAAACGATATCGCGTGCCGGTGGGAGTACCGGCTCCGTGATCAGTCCTGAGCGGCCAAGCAGGCTGCGACGCCTGTTCAGGAGGCCAGCGCTAGCCGGGGCGGCGGCAGCGATGTGTGGAAAAGCTCACAGCGCGAGCTGCTGACACGATACACTCGCGCGAACTGCCTGGGAGAAGAGGATGGCTCGAGTCGTATCATTGGTTCTTTTCGCATCGCTTCTGGTCGGCTCGACCGGAACGGCTCACGCAGACGAAGAGGAAACAGAAAATGAAAAACCGGTCGCGACGTTCGGGGCGGAGTACCCCGTGCGCTTTGCACGGCGTCCGTTGGTGCTTGGTGAGGGAATGGTTCGCGCGGATGGCCGGCTTACCGTCGGAGGCGTTTCGGGGTCTGGTACATTTTCTTCACTTGATATCGGCGGCGCGATCAGCCCCATCGAGAACCTCGAGCTTGGTCTGAGCACCGAGCTCACCGGCTCCGTTCCGGCGCCGGGCGGCGTCAGCTTGATCGGCATCATTTTCTCGCCGCAGGCCAGCTACGGCGACATCCCGATCTACGCCCGATACCAGTTCGCCGAAAGCGACGTCGCCCTCATCGGAGTCGACTTCGTGCTCGTCTTGCCGTCAAACACCGACTTCTCGCTCACAGCCGGCCTCCCCCTGCGCATCTTGGAGCTCTTCGGCCTGTTCACGATGGATATGAACCTCAACGTTCGTTACCGCAATGGCGACAAGTACGCCGCTTTCATCGCCAACCCGTCGAAGAACACAGCCGACTTCACGTTCTCCGGCGCCAGCATCACCAACATCACCGACAACGGCTACATCGAAATCGGCGGCGGCGTCGGCATCGTCAACGTGGGCGGTGGAGCTGGCGCCAAGAACGTCGTGGAGCTCCCGTTCTTCCTCGGTGGGGGATACACGTACGAAGGCAATGTCCTCGCGGATATCTTCTTACAATTCGGGTTCGATCCGTTGATGGTTGCTAACGGCCCCACCGGCATAGATACGTTCCCCGTCAGCGATAACTGGTACGTGACGATCGGCGCAACGGTTCACACCAAACCGCTCTTCGGCAAGAACAAGCAGTAGCTCAGCCGTCGGTCGCGCCGAGGCGTGCGAGCAACGCTTTCGCCATGTCGGCGACTTCCTGCCGATCGAGCTCGCGGGTGTCGGTGCTCTGGTAGCTCTCCAGGTCCGCATCGGGAAGCCCTTGCAAGAATCGGCTCGGCGTGATCTTCACCAGCCGGCCACGGGCGACGCGATCTTTGTGCCGTGTCAGGTAGAGCACGTCCCGCGCACGGGTGACCCCTACGTAGAAGAGTCGCCGCTCCTCTTCGAGATCAGCCATCGAAGCGTCCGTGATCTTGGGGTCGATCGTTCTCGCGTGGGGCAACACGCCCTCGACGCAGCCGATCAGAAATACGACCGAGAACTCGAGCCCCTTCGCGGAATGCAACGAAGAAAGCGTCACTTCTCTGTCCGATTCGGGCTCCTCCGGATCGCTTGGGTCGAGGGCAATGTGATGAAGAAGCTGTTGCAGTGCCTGGCGATCCGCACCACTGCGCGCCTCGAGCCGCTCAACGCTCCGCAGGAGAAAGTTGACGTTGGCGCGGCGCCGTTGGGCATCGGGGCTTTGGTCGGCGTTGTCCTGCAGCATGCCAGCCGCGCGCAACAGCGAAGTCGCCGCATCCGTTAGTCCCCCCGCTCGGAACGCCTTCCCCGCCGTCTCGATCGCCTGGCCCAACCGGACGGCTGACGCCTTGGCCCGTGCGGAGAGTGACTCGATTCGATCCGCGCTCCTCAGAGCCCGAAGAAGGCTCATGCGATGTGCCTCTGCGTGGTCCACGATATGCCGAAGCGATTGGGCGCCGAGGCCCCTAGCCGGCGTGTTCACGATTCGGCGAAGCGAAAGCTCGTCACGCGGATTCAAGGCTACCCGAAGGTACGCGATGCCGTCCTTGATCTCCTTGCGGTCGAAGAACTTGGTTCCCCCAAAAACCCGGTACGAG
>Ga0164313_10005456_pt1 | contig 11249 bp, 6 predicted proteins | sample GuaBasSedimGuay4_FD_113735 | JGI IMG/M metagenome (GOLD analysis project Ga0164313, IMG submission 113735) | Subseafloor sediment microbial communities from Guaymas Basin, Gulf of California, Mexico - Guay4, Core 4569-4, 0-3 cm | ecosystem: Environmental > Aquatic > Marine > Hydrothermal vents >...
AAAGGTACAGGATCACCATTTTCAGCATCCTTCACCTTGCCATAAACTGTAGTTTTTTGGGCATACGTAAATCCGTGGCTTAGAGCGACTAATGTCAAGGCAGATATAACCCTAAAAATCATAAACATAGATGCCTCCTTCTCAATTTTAGTAACCTACTACAATATAATCAATTATGATTAATTATTACCGTTTCAAACTTTGGCTTACTGTGCAATACATATAAATCCAGTACCGCTAAGGGTCTAGCTAAAAACTCCCTCAAAAGCACACCTATACTATTAGTTGTTGCCTCTGTCTGGGTGATTACTACAACGGCATCAAGGTCATAAAAGTTACTGATAAAAAGAGCCCTGTAGGCATGAAAGCGCTGTGTAATAATGATAACCTCATCTTTATTAAATAGTTGTTTACACCTTACAACAGAATCTAATGTACGCAGGCCCCCAGCATCATCAATTAGTATGGAATCCGGCACATGTAATTCATTTAACGAATTGCGCATAGCGAGCGGTTCGTTATAATATTTTGTTGTTGACCCACTAAGAATTATTTCAGAAGCCCTGCCTTTTTCATAGATCGTAGATGCTGTTAACATCCGATCCTGAAAAAAATCATTCTTCTCACCTTCTACAGTATTATAACTTGTGCCTAATATTAGTATTGTGCGTCGTTTAGAATCAAGCTCCTGTAAATCGATAACCTGGTCTCGGGTACTGCCAATAATCCATACATTAGCAAATAAAATAAATACCATTACAATTGAGAATAACAGAACCACTAGCTTAAGAAATTTTCTATATACTTCCATTAGTGGCTTTCGCTAGATAAATACTCATTGATAATTGCACCTGATCGCCTAACAACCTTTTTATACCATGCTAATCTAAGAGAAGTTTTTGAATCTTCACTTAATCCCCAATTCAAATCTGACCGATAAAGGCTTGCCGTGAGGTGTGATAAACATATTGCCGCACTTACCGACAAATTGAAACTTTCCGTAAACCCATACATGGGAATACGAAGATAGTCATCAACATGTTCCATGGCATATTCACTCAGGCCAGTTTCTTCAGTACCAAATACTAAAGCTGTTGGCTGATCTACCTCAAAGTCCGGCAAAGAAATTCCTTCACGGTGAGGTGTAGTGCCTATTATCCTATAGCCATCTTGTTTAAGCTTCTTAAAACAGGCTTCGGTATTATTGCCGCCGCCGTCATGCTTAATCACATCCACCCACTTTCCCGAACCTTGCAGCACCTGTGGATTAGGGTCATAGACGTTTCTTCCTTCAATTACATGTACATCCTGAACCCCAAAGCAATCGGCTGTGCGAACGACGGCACTGGCATTTTGTGGTTGGTAAATATCTTCAAGAACTACTGTTAGAAACCTTGTACGCTTCGCAAGAACATCTTCCATAACATCTATTTTGTGCTCCGTTATGTACGTTGCCAAATGCTCTGTGATCTCCTGTCGTCTGTCTTCACCCATTAAAAATCGAACTCTATGGTTGTACCAATATCATAGCCGCCATCCTTAGGTTTATTCTTATCTTCCGATGGCTTAGTTTTCTTTGGTTTGGTTGGTTTAGCTTTCTTAACCGGCTTAACTTCTTCTTCAAATAATGCCGGCTGAGTGTCTGCGGAATTATCAGTGTCCGCAAGTGGTTCATCAATATTTGCTTCTTCCGCCGTTTCAGGAACTACATTTTTTTTCTCTGGCTTTTGTTCCTTTTTAATTACCGCTGCCGGCTTGTCCTCTTCAAGAAGCTTTACTTTCTTAACTGTGTGCGGTGACAAGCGGTTACCGTTTGCTTTCCAACCTTTTACTTCAATGAGGTCATCCAGTTTTACTACTGAAACTTCCTTTTCTTTAGCCTTACCTTTAACAACGGTTAGTTCTATTTTAGGTGAAGACGAAACAGATGCCACAAGTAGTGATGAGCCCTTGCTATCACTTATGAATGGGAATCGCTTACCCATTGTATTTGTTTCTATATTAAACCTTTTAACATAGTGCGCCTTCGCCGCCCCATCTAAATGAATGGCAGATACTACCAGGTCTTTACTCAATTTGGTCAGCACGATAACCTTGTCTGCGTCGTACCTATTCGTTAGCTCATAACCGGTAATTTCGTATTCGCCGGCTTTATTGATAACTAACACTTTTTCATCACCATTGAAGTTTCCTACATACTCCCCGCGCTCATCCCGATTCAGGCGACCGATAACCTTATCATACCATATATCAACACCTGTGAGCGTGGATACACCTTCTGATTTAAACTCAACTTTACGTACCGGATATTTCGTTAGAATATTTCCTCCTGCTGCTCTACCCTTAATTTCAAGGGTAGAAAAATCAAAATCATACACCTTTTTACGGGCAGTACTACCTGATGTAAGTTTAACTACAACACTTTCGGCCTCTCCATTTGGATTGGCAGTAATATAATGCACTCTAGAACCTTTGGATCCCTTACTTTTCGTAAGCTCATATTCTTTGTCTCTGGTGATGGCCAGTACGGTAAACCTTTTAATATATGTCCTGCCTGAGCCGCCATCGGTATAGATAAAATTATACACCATACGCTCGTCATTCTTTTTCCATACACCGGCATATAGTATATCCTTGCCCATATAAACTTTATCGGCAATGCGTGACACCATTAGTTTGCCATCTTTCCTAATAGCAATAATGTCATCTATATCAGAGCACTCGCTTACAAACTCATCTTTCTTAAGTCCGTAGCCAACAAATCCATCCTTTCTATTCACATACAGCTTCTGATTATTGGCTACAACGGCTGTAGCTTTTATATTATCGAAGGTGGTAAGCTCAGTTTTACGGTCCTTATCCTTCCCATACTTATCGTGTAGCCTCTGGTAGTAAGCAATGGCATAATCAACGATATTGGCAAGGTTATGCTCAACCTCTTTAAGCTCTTCATTAAGCTTATTCATTAATTCATCAGCCTTAAAACTGTCGAACTTACTTATTCGCTTAATTTTAATTTCTGTTAATCTTACTATATCTTCTTCCGTAATCTCTCTGTAGAACTGTTTTTTATAAGGATCTAAGCCCTTATCTATAGTTTTAATTACAGCTTCCCATGTTTCACATTCTTCTATGTCTCGATATATCCGGTTTTCTATAAATATTTTCTCCAGCGATGAGAATAGTAATTTTTCTTTTAATTCTGCTTTTCTGATTTCCTGCTCTTGCGTTAAAAGGTCTAGAGTTTGTTCTGTATTTATCTTCAGAATCTCATTGACTGCAAGAAAATGGGGTTTTTCATCCATTATCACACAAGAATTCGGTGAAATAGAAACCTCACAATCAGTAAAAGCATATAAAGCATCGATGGTAATATCTGGTGAAACACCCACCGCCAATGTAATTACAATTTCAACATGCTTGGCTGTATTATCAACCACTTTTTTAATTCGAATCTTGCCTTTGTCATTAGCTTTAATAATCGACTCAATTAGTGCAGTTGTTGTTGTGCCATAAGGAATTTCCCTTACCACAATTTCTTTTTTATCAACAACTTCCATTCTGGCCCTAACCTTAACTTTACCTCCCCTAAGGCCTTTATTATACTCGGTAACATCGGCCATTCCTCCGGTAGGAAAATCAGGGAATAATTTAAAGCTTCTGCCTTTCAATATGTCTATTGATGCTTTAATCAGCTCATTGAAGTTATGCGGTAATATCTTTGTTGAAAGACCTACAGCGATACCTTCAACACCTTGAGTCAGTAATAGAGGAAATTTAACAGGAAGTGAGACAGGCTCCTTCTTACGCCCATCATAACTCAATTGCCACTCGGTAGTTTGAGCATTAAAAACTACATCCATGCCAAATTTAGATATGCGGGCCTCAATATATCTAGCGGCCGCAGCTCTGTCACCAGTATGTATATCTCCCCAGTTACCCTGGGTATCGATAAGCAATTCTTTCTGCCCCATATTGGTAATTGCATCACCAATGGCTGCATCACCATGAGGGTGGAACTGCATCGCCGTACCAATAATGTTAGCCACCTTATTAAAACGGCCGTCATCCATTTCCTTCATGGCATGCATAATCCTTCGTTGCACAGGCTTAAAGCCATCAGCAACATCAGGTACTGCACGTTCTAATATTACGTAAGAAGCATAGTCTAAAAACCAGTTTTCGTACATGCCTGATAAGGCAACCACCTCATGTAGGTGCTCCCCTTTTCCTGCTTCTTTGCCAGTATTTTTACCCGGTTCCTGGCCAGGCTCTCCATTCATCTCTTTATCACCACTCATACTTTCTCCTCCTCTACAAGGTCTTTTTCAACTTTCAGGTTGTCAATGATAAATTTCTGTCGGTCAGGTGTGTTCTTACCCATATAAAACGACAAAAGATTATTTATGTCTGTGTCTTGTTTAATAATAACCGGGTCAAGGCGAATATCATTACCAATAAATTCACCAAATTCATCAGGTGAGATTTCACCTAATCCCTTGAATCGAGTAATTTCCGGCTTCCCTCCTAGTTCCAGTATGGCTTTTCCTTTAGCTTTATCATCATAGCAGTAAATAGTCTTTTTCTTATTCCTAACTCTAAAAAGAGGCGTTTCGAGGATAAAAATATAGCCATGGCGCACTAAATCAGGGAAAAACTGCAGAAAAAAGGTTAAAATCAACAATCTTATATGCATTCCATCTACATCAGCGTCAGTTGCAATCACAATCTTACGATAACGTACCTTCTCAATGCTATCCTCGATATCTAAAGCATGTTGAAGTAAGTTAAACTCTTCATTTTCATAAACTACCTTTTTTGTCAAACCAAAGCAGTTTAACGGCTTGCCCCTAAGACTAAATACAGCCTGAGTCTGCACATTTCTAGATTTGGTAATCGAGCCACTGGCTGAATCTCCCTCAGTAATAAATACCATGGTATTTTCTCTGTCATCACCTTTTTTGTCACTAAGATGAATACGGCAGTCACGTAATTTTTTGTTATGTAGATTAGCCTTTTTCGCTCTATCGTTGGCAAGCTTCTTAATGCCGGCAATCTCCTTACGTTCACGTTCCGATTGTAAGATTCGTTTGAGTAAAGCATCGGCTACGTCAGAATGCTCATGCAAGTAATTATCGAAAGCCTTTTTAACAAAGTCGTTTACAAACGACCTCATTGTAACACCATCAGGGGCGACATTAAGCGACCCTAGCTTAGTCTTTGTCTGTGATTCAAATACCGGCTCCTGAACCCTTACAGCTACAGCAGCCGAGATACTTGCTCTAATGTCGGTGGCATCATAATCTTTTTTATAAAACTCTCTAACAGTTCGTACCAAAGACTCTCTGAAAGCCGCCTGATGGGTACCTCCTTGTGTAGTATACTGGCCGTTTACAAATGAATAATAGTCCTCTCCATACTGATTAGTATGTGTTAGGGCGATCTCAATGTCTTCGCCTTTTAGGTAGACGATTGGATAACGAGCATTCTCAATATTTACTTTTCTAGATAATAAATCATGTAGTCCATTTTCTGAATGAAACTTTTTACCATTAAAGTTAATGGTCAGTCCAGAATTCAGAAAAACATAATTCCAGATTAAGTCTTCAAGGTACTCTGGAATGTAATGGAAATTTTTAAATACCGATGCATCTGGCTCAAAAGCTACCAGGGTGCCATTTCTTAAGCTGCTAGATGTTATTTTGGCATCTTTGAGAACCTCTCCCCTGTTAAACTCAGCAAGTTTAGTCTCGCCATCACGGAAAGACTGTACTTTAAAGTAATCGGATAAGGCATTTACTGCTTTCGTACCTACACCATTTAGTCCTACAGACTTCTGGAAGGCTCCTGAGTCATATTTTCCTCCGGTATTTATCTTGGATACACATTCTACTACCTTTCCTAATGGAATGCCGCGACCGTAATCCCTGATCTCTACACGATGGTCAGCAATCTTTACATCGATTGTCTTACCAAAACCCATCATATGTTCATCGATACAATTATCGATTACTTCTTTAACGAGTACATAGATACCATCATCTTGGGCTGAGCCATCTCCCAGTTTGCCAATATACATTCCGGGACGTAAACGTATATGCTCTTTCCAGTCTAATGACCGTATGCTATCTTCTGTATAATCTCCTATTTCAGCCATATCTTAAATATCCTTCTGCACATCTTTTTTTCCTGTCAAATGGTGAATAAAACCTATTTTAATCAATTGCGCAAACGAGTAAATCCTGTCTTATTAGAGTATTTGATTAGCATACTATAATTAAAATGCTAGTGATTAGCGAATTAAGACCTTCAATATAATTTTAAATTAATCTTATTTTTTTAAAACTATCCGAACAAAGGCCGTGATCAGGATAGATACCATAAGCAGAACACCGGTAACATATATAAGGTAGCCAAAGTTAGAATAGTTAAAATTTTCTCTGCTATTAAGGATGTTGATAAAATAAACTGAGCTTGAAAAAAACATATTGAAGAATATCTGGGTAACGCCAAGACCTACTTGAAACATATTCTTTTCATCATCCTGAATTTTTCTTAAGCCAAGTAATGTTGCATTGATAATAATATAAAAAGCTAAGGCAATATAGAACATTGAGCTTTTACTGAGGTAGGTTACTGGATCACCGCTGTTGTTAATGTATACCAATACATCTTCAGGATAATTTGCATAAGAAATTATCAAAACAAAAAAAGAAAAAATTGTTGCTAATGCTCCCAGAGCACCAAAGAATCGAGCTGCCATATATTTACTTACTTAGAAGGTGCAAGTTTAGTTAAAATTCTGTGTTGACAGCATCAAATTCACTCAAAATGCTACCCATTTAGACCTTACATTAGAAATAACTATATTTAAGAACTAAACTAACCTTATTATACCCTCCATCCTTCGCCAATCCTGGCCACATATCCAGCAAGCTGCGGATGATAAACCGGGTTATTATATTTACTTTTAGCGATGCCTTCAATCCATCCAAATTACGAATACGACATCTTTATCTCCTATCGTCAGAACGATAATCGTTCAGACAAGTGGGTGACAAATTTTGTCGATGCGCTAAGAGAAGAGTTGGAGGCTACCCTCAAGAACCCAGTGTCAATTTACTACGATGAAAACCTACACGACGGACTGCTCGAAACGCACCAGGTAGATGCTTCGCTGGCTAAAAAACTAAAGTGCCTCATCTTTATTCCCATTATTTCGCAGACCTATTGCGATGAGACCAGCTTTGCTTGGCAGCATGAGTTTTTGCCGTTTATTAACATGGCCAAAGAGGATGAACTGGGCATGAACATCACCCTGAACAATAGTAATGTAGTGAGCCGAGTATTGCCCATTAAAATTCATCGTTTGGATATTGATGACCAAAACATCCTGGAAGCCGTGTTAACTGGGCCTTTACGGTCTATTGACTTTATTTATAATGAAGCAGGCGTAAACAGGTCTTTAAAACCAAGTGATGATCGAAGCCTTAATCTGTTAAAAATCGACTATCATAATCAGGTTAACAAAGTAGCCAATGCTATAAAAGATATTGGTGCCAGTATTATAAATCCATCTGATAGTGGCATCAAGGTGCCTGTTATTAAATCAGCAAGTCCTCCACCGGGTAAGTCTTCTAAAAAGGGAATTTTTATAGTACTGGCTTCAATCATAGTAGCGATGGTAATGTATTTTGGTTACATGCAATTCTTCAATAAAACAGCTCCTACTGATGTAGAAGATGTAACTATTGCGGTACTTTCTTTCGATGATCAATCTCCCAACGGTGACCAGCAATGGTTAGGTGATGGCATGGCTGATGAAATTCTGAATGTGTTGGCTAAAGTAAATGGACTGCAGGTAACCGGCAAAACATCTTCCTTCTCGTTTAAAGGAAAAAATGCTACCATCAAAGAAATTGGTAAAGCCTTGAATGTGAGTACCGTCCTGGAAGGAAGTGTGAGTAAGGTGGGTAATAAGTTAAGAATCACCGCCCAACTTATTGATGTTGAAACTGACAAACACCTTTGGTCAAAGAAGTATGATCATCAATGGGGAGAAATTCACAGTATTATTGATGAGGTAGCCCAGGGCATTTCCAAAGAATTAATAAATGAACTTTCAATTAAAGAATTGGAGGATATTAAAATAAATAATGTTGTTGACCCAGAAGCTTATGAGTATTATCTAAAAGGTATACATTTTGCATTAAGAAAATTCTTTTTGTCTGGTTATAAAGAAAAGTATTTTACCCAATCTGAAGAAATGTTTCTTAAGGCAATTTCGGTTGACACAGCTTATATTGACGCTTATGCCGGGTTGGCGAAACTTTACGATATTAAGTCAATTGATGATATTGTTTCTGAGAAAGATATTGTTTATGAGAAGAAAAGAGATAGTATTATAAATCTTGGTTTTAAGATCAATACTAATTCTGCAAATCTGTTGGCGATTAAGGGTTCAATTATTGCAAGTAAAGAAAAACCCTACTCTTTTGATAGTGCTTTTTACTATTTCGCAAAAGCATATCGGTTAAATCAGAATAGTGAAGTTACTTATATGGAAATCACGGGTACTCTGACTACTTATGGTCTATACCACAAAGTTATTGCCATAAGTGAACGTTTACTTAAAACTGATCCTCTTAATAACCTTGCAAGGCTTACAGAAGCATACAATTTCGAACATCTTGGTGAATATGACAAAGCTGTAGAGAGCTATACAAAAGTACTAGCCATAGATAATAACGACTTTTGGAGTATTGTCGGATTATTCAGAATTGCTGTTTTTATTGATCACGACAAAAATAAGGCAAAACAATTATTGATAAAAATGCAAGAATTGAACCCCGTTCATGACAAAAATTACCTTCAGAGCTTTCAAGCTTATTTATTAGCTATTGATGGCAATAATGTGAAAGCTCTTGACCTTGATAGAAGCTACCGAACCTATTCCCTATTAAATATGAAAGAAGAAGCTCTTGATCTTATTGAAATGATGGGAGTAAGAACAAATTACAAAGATATTTATTCCTATTTGAATTTGAAAAATAATGCAAGTACAGAATTCATAAGAGATGAACCTAAGTTCAGGGCGATCTTAGCCAAGGCTAAAGAAGTATATGAAGTACGCCTGGCTAAATATGGTCACTATTTTGATGATTAGTGCTTTGAGATATTTATTCTTAAATTTAAGAACTAAACTGACCTTAATATGCGCTCTTTACTCTACAGGCACACTCACCTATTCGCAATTAGTAAGATCACTGTATTTATAGGATGAGTGAAATAACCCAAAAACGCCAACTTGCTGCCATAATGTTCACCGACATTGTTGGTTACACGGCTTTAATGGGTGAAGATGAGGACAAAGCCTTTGCTCTTTTAAAGAGAAACAGAGAGATTCAAAAACCGCTTATTGAAAAACACAACGGCAAATGGATCAAGGAGATAGGAGATGGTGTTTTAGCTACCTTTTCTACCGTTTCTGATAGTGTATATTGCGCTATCGCCATCCAGCAGGAGAGCAAAAGTGAACCAGGTTTAAGTCTTCGTATTGGCATCCACCAGGGGGAAGTTGTATTTCAAAATGATGATGTATTTGGCGATGGCGTAAATATCGCTTCCCGTTTAGAAAGTCTTGCTCCAGCCGGAGGTATTCTGGTTTCGGAGGCTGTTAAAGGTAACATCCAGAATAAACAAGGATTACAGACTATGTTCGTCAAGGAAGAGCAACTTAAAAATATAAAAGAACTTGTTAAAATCTATGCAATAAAAGCTGAAAATATTACCCTCCCAGAGCCTGGTAAAATTTCACGATCGACTGATCCAATTAAGTCGAAATCATCCAATAAAGGAATTTATTTGGCTTTAGCCATATTCCTCTTAGCTATCCTTTCATATTGGGGGTACACAACAATCTATAGTTCACCACCTACAGAAAAGGAAAACGTAACCATTGCCGTCTTAGCTTTTGATGACCAATCACCCATTGGAGACCAGGAATGGCTGGGTGATGGCATGGCAGATGAAATACTAAATGTACTTGCGAATGTAAACGGACTACAGGTTACTGGTAAAACATCATCATTCTCATTTAAAGGCAAGGGTCTTACTACCAAAGTTATTGGTGAGACATTAAATGTAACTACGGTGCTGGAAGGCAGTGTAAGTAAGATTGGTGATAAACTAAGAATAACTGCCCAGTTAATTGATGTAGAGACTGATGCACATATCTGGTCAAAGAAGTATGACCGCGATGCTGCAGATATTTTTGACATTGTGGATGAAGTGGCGCAAAGTATTGCCAACTCATTAAAAGTACAACTGTCTCTTGAGCAGTTAGATGAATTAAGAGTAGAATATACAGTTGACCCCGAAGCATATGAGTATTACTTAAAAGGAAAACATTATACCCTTAATAAGTTTATTAATACCGGTAGTGATATTGATTTAAAACAAGCTGAAAAAATGTACCTTAAGGCTATCGCTATCGATTCAACATATGCCGATGCCTATTCCGGCCTGGCCAATTTGTATGATGCGAAAGCATGGTCAGACACGAGGTATAATAAGAAGAGAGACAGCCTGGTGAATATCGCCTACACCATAAACCCTAATTCTGCGATGGTATTGGTGAGCAAGGGATTACGTTTCAGAAAACCTGATACTTTTAATCTGGATAGTACCTTTTATTATTATAAACGAGCATATACACTCGATCCGAAAAGCAGTGTTATCAATACTTCCATATTTATGTTATACTGGCAAATTGGGCTATATGAAAATTCAATTTACGTAGGCAGCAAAATAATAAAATCAGATCCATTTTATCTTCTCATTAGAGCCAGATTAGTGAGATCATTGATGGGTATAGGACAAATTGAAAAAGCTAAAGAAGAAAATTTAAAACTCTTGGAGATTGACTCGGATTATTTTATTGGGAACTGGAATATGCTCTACCTGGCTCTCTTTTATGATAAAGATAAAGAAGATGCAGCCCTAAGAATTGAGAAAATGAAAAGCATTGTTTCAGAGAGAAGCATCCATAGGTATGAATCCTTGGCACTGGCATTTGATGGGAAAAAAGAAGAATCGTTAAATCTCGATAGTAGCCTCAATACCTATTCTCTTCTCGATATGAAAGAAGAAGGAATGAGGAGATTCGGTTTAATAAATACGGAAAAAGAAAACTTAGCTTATGCCAACTACCTGGATTACTTAAATGACAAAAAACTGGATTTTATAAG
>Ga0164313_10005457_pt1 | contig 11249 bp, 7 predicted proteins | sample GuaBasSedimGuay4_FD_113735 | JGI IMG/M metagenome (GOLD analysis project Ga0164313, IMG submission 113735) | Subseafloor sediment microbial communities from Guaymas Basin, Gulf of California, Mexico - Guay4, Core 4569-4, 0-3 cm | ecosystem: Environmental > Aquatic > Marine > Hydrothermal vents >...
ACCCCGGTCTGACCCACCACCCCGCGGGCGGCCGAGATGGCGTCGATACCCTGGTCCATCTTCACCCGCATCCCGTCGGTGACGACGATCGCGTTGTCCACCAACATCCCGAGGGCGATGACGAGGGCGCCAAGCGAGATCCGCTCCAGCGTTACGCCCATCATGTTCATGAAGATGAAGGTTCCCAGGATGGTGACCAGGAGGACCGAGCCGATGATCAGTCCGCTGCGTACACCCATGAAGATCAACAGGACAATGATGACGATGCCCACCGCCTGGCCGAGATTGACGAGAAAGCCCTTGACTGCGGCGGTGACGGCTTCAGGCTGCATGGCGATGATGTGAAGTTCCATTCCCACGGGACGGTGTGACTCGAGCTCGTCAAGGAGTACCTCGAGCGACTCGCCCATGGTGACCACGTTGCCGCCGGCAACCGTGGAGATCGCGAGGCCGACACCCGGTTCGCCGTCAAAACGGAGAATCGTAGTGGCGGGCTCCTGATAGCCGCGGATGACCTCGGCGACATCGCGCAGGTAAACCAGCCGGTCCGAGCCCTGTCCGCTGGTGCTGATGAGGAGATCACCGAACTCTTCCTCGGACTTGAACTCCCCGGTAGGGTGGACCGCGAGATAGTCTGGGCCGAGGCTGATGTGACCGGCGCTCGCCGGCAGGTTCTTTGCGGCAAGGGCGTCGTAGATGTCTTGCTGCGCGATGCCGAATTCCGACATCTTGTCGCGACGCATCTCAACATAGATAACCTCGGGTCGGACACCGTAGAGATCGATGCGCTTGACATCTTCGCCGCGGAGCAGCTCGCGCTGGAGGAACTTCGCGTACTCATAGACTTCGTTGTGATCGTAGCCCTCGCCTGTGATCGCCACATAGATCCCGTAGACGTCGCCGAAGTCGTCGTTGACGTTGGTCTCCCCCGCACCGGGGGGAAGCTGGGGCTGGACGTCGTTGACCTTGCGCCGAAGCTCGTCCCACGCCTGGGGCAGCGAGTGCTTGTCGTACTCATCCTTGATCTTGGCCTTGATGAGCGAGAAGCCCCGATATGAGTGTGACTCGACATATTTGAGCTGACCGAGCTGTTGAACGGCCTTCTCGAGGACGTTGGTGACTTCTTCTTCGACCTCCGCCGCAGTGGCGCCGGGATAAGGAGTGGTGATGATGGCGTCCTTGATGGTGAACTCGGGGTCCTCGAGCCACGACAGCTGGAAGAAGGAGTAGGCCCCGACGACGGTGAACAAGATCGTCATCACCCACGTGATGACGTTTTTGCGGATGCTCAGCTCGCCGATGTTCACAGCCCGCTCACTTCCTCGACCGGTCGGACGGTCATTCCGTCGCGGAGCCGGCTGACGCCGCTGATGGCCACATCCTCGCCCTGCGCGAGTCCGTCGAGGATTACGATCGACCCAGTCTCGGCAAGATCACCGGTTCGAACAGACCGGCGTTCGACCGTGCCTGCACCCCGATCGACGACCCACACGTGCGGCGAGCCGGCCTCATCGGCAAAGACTGCGATGGCCGGGACCATGATATCGACGTGCTCTCCCGGCGGCGCATAGCGCCTGACGTTTGCCGTCATCCCGGGCAGCACATTGACGCCTTCGGGTTGCGGAAGAGTGAAGGTCACCCGAAAGCTCTGAGTCCTCGGATCGGCCTGGGTGGCGACCTCGGAGACCGTCGCGTCGAACTCTCGACCCGGCGCCGCGTCGAAACGAGCGGTAAATCTGGAATCCAACTGGACCGTCCGTAAGGCGGCGACGAGGTTTTCCGGGACATCGACCACGATCTCGACCTGTTTGACATTCACCAGGCTGAGGATCGGTTCCTTGGCTCGGACGTCCTGGAAGTTCTCGACAAAGGCCTCCGCAATCCGCCCGGAAAAGGGTGCCCGCAGGGTGGAGTCGTTGAGGGCGGCCTCGGCGTCCTCCGCCTGCGCGCGTGCGACGTCGCGCGCAGCGAGGGCCTGGTCGAGCTGGGCCTTCGATACCGCATCCTTTTCATAGAGTGCGCTGTATCGCCGGAAGTCGGCGTCGGTACGTTCCACCTCGGCACGGGCGGCATCGAGCCGGATCCGATAGTCTCGGGGATCGATGCGCGCTACGGTCTGGCCTTTCTTGACGAAATCGCCCTCGATAACGGGAACCTCGATGAGTGGCCCGCCGACCCTGAACGACAGATCGACCTGGTCCGCGGCCTCGACCTGACCCGGAAAGCTGCGGCTCATGTCGCCGCTGCCACCACCGGCGGTTATGACCTTGACTGCGCGGACGACGGGTTCCTTTTCGACGGCCTCGTTTCGACCGCATCCAGCGAGCACCACCAACACCCCGACCGCCACGATAGCGGCACCGTTGATCAACAGATTCCTCATGGTTGTCTCCTCGTTCATTGTCCTGGCTCCGCTGCTGCGAGTACTCGCTGGGCGAGCGCTGCTCGTTCACCGGAAGTCTTCTCAGCCTCGAACCACGACAACGCCCGCTGCAGCTCGATCAGATCGAGCAGAAATTCGTGGACCGACACCACGACGAAGCGGTCGGCTGTGAATTTTCCGGTCTGGGCCGAGAGCAGATCGGTGATGTTGACGATGCCCTCGGCGTACTTGTCCTGCACGATCACCAGGCTGGCGGTCGCCGCTTCCGCAGACTGCTCGCTGAACCGGATTCTGGGGAACGAGCTTTCGACCCTTCTCAGAGAGGTCCTCGTCCGTCGCTCCACGAGCTGGTGGGTGAGATCGAGCTCACGGTCGATGCCCTCGAGGACGATCTTGGATCTGGCGGACTCGCTGCCCTTGCGACCACCCTCGAAGATCGGGTAGGAAAGATCGATGGTGAGGGTGTAGAAGTCGGTGCCGAATCCGGGAATGGTGGTGTCGCCCGCGACGATCTCATCGGAGTAGCTTGCCCCCGCGGAGAACGAAGGCAGGTACCACGCCCTCTTGGCCCGGTCTACCTGAATCTGCTGCGCGCCGGTGAGTTCCTCCATGGCGTGAACTTCAGGCGAGTTTTCGCGAGCAATCGTCGCGAATCCTTCTCGCGCCGCAGCCCATCCGTGCGGTCTTTCAAAGACCGACGTCATCGCGCCGTCGAGGAATGAGAAGCTGTCCGAATCGACAACAGTCTCCTCGAGTATCCACCTTTGAACCTGATCGACGTTGAGAATCTGGTTGAGCTCGATCCGAGCGACTTCCAGATGCTGCATGCTCAGCAGAACCGCGCTGCGACTGTCGGCTACGACCGCCTGCCAACGCAGGACCTCGTCGCGACCAGAGTAGCCCACTTCCTCGCGGAGGATCGCAAGCTCCAGATGATCTTCGGAGAGCTGTAGATTGGACTGTTCGACGTCGAGCAGGGCCCGTGCACGGGCGAGATTGACATAGGCTCGCCCGGCATCGGCGAGAGTGTTCAGACGGACGGTCTCGAGATCGAACTCGCTGCTCGCCGCCACCTTCTTCGCCGACTTGAAGTCACTCACCGCGCGGTCGTCATAGATCATCTGCCGCAGGGCGAGGGCGCCACGAACCGAGCCATCGGTGGAGACACCGGCGTTGGTGAACGCGATGTCGGCATCGGTCCCCAGCGCGCTGAGATCGAGCCCGATCTGCGGTAGGAGTCCGCTCTTGGCGATACCGATGTTCTCTTGTGCGGTTGCGGTCACGGAGTCCTGCACCGACAGAATGGTGTTCTGCTCGACCGCCATTGCAAGCGCATCGGCGAACCCGAGTGCCTGCCCATCGCTTTCGAGGGACTCGCCGTGGACAAACGAGGCGAAAAGGCGGGTCTCGGGAGAAATGGGCAGCGCCAGCTCGGCCGCAGTGCGCGCGTTGATCAAGAGCTTGGAGTCGGTGCGAACGAGGACCGGCAGATCGGATGCCGGTTCTCCGCGGATAAGTCGACTGAGATTGAGGGCGACCCTGCGTACGATCTGTTGGCGAGCATCAGGTGTCAGACCGGCGAAGGCGCCGGCCTCAACATCGGGATGCCCGAGTGTGCTGAAGCTCGCGATGCCCCGCTTGGTCAGTCCGTCGACCAGTTCTTGGCGGGCTGATGGGCTCAGCCTTGGCAGGGCGGTCAGGTAGGCGGCCCTGGCGCCGGCGGGTATGTGGGTGAGCGCCGTCGCGGCATCCGGGGGGATGGCGACCATCTCGAGGCGCATACCGGTCGTCTCGGGCGCCTCATCGAGCTGAGACTCAGCCAACCGGTAGAGTGAAGCCTCCTCGGCTCCGACGAGAACGTACAGCGTCTCGAAGTCCACCAGGGAGCGAAAGACCTCCACCTCACGCGCAGCGCGGTGGGACTGCACCATGAACACCAGGTTTTCGAGCGGTGACCGGTCGTCGTCTGTGAGCGGTTGGGGGGTGAGATCGGCGCGTTGGAGGAATGCGCTCACGACCGGTTTTTCGGGCGCCATACCGGTGGCCGCGATCGTGCCGAGCGAACCGGTCACGAGGACCAGATTCACATCGGGGTCCTGCAGCGCCTTCGCGAGCGCAGCATCGATGAACTTTGGGTCCCAACCTGCGTCAAAAGCCGGGTCGATTTTGAAGCGAGCGGTCGTCCCTCTTGGAAGGTGCAGGACCAGCTCGTCCTCGATCATCGGCACCACGTCTTTGCCCGGCGGTGGGCCGTCGCGCACCACCGCGATCACCACCTCGGACTCTTCCGCCACCTGTCCGACAGACGGTATCAGGAGGCAAACGACCAGAACCAACATCGACAATGGGGTGATGCTTGGTCGCATTCGTTGGGGGTGGGAAAATTCATAATTCATAATTCATAATTCCTCATTCGATCCCGCCGCCGATAATTGGAACTCGAAGTGCTCGGGAAGCGCGTTGATAGCCCAGAATTGCATCACCTACGTCCTCCTCCACCACGCCGGCCGCCGCCCCCTCGAGAACCACCTCGAGGCGCACTCTGGGTTCGCGCTGATCCGCGCTGGCGCGACTGGGAACTCCGGTTCACCGACGAGCCGCCACTGCTTCTGGGAGGGCTCGAGGATCGACTGGATGCTGCGCTGGACGGGCGCTGGCCGGAGCCGCTTTGGGCAGCCGCGGCAGCCGCCGCCCCGCGTCCACCGGTGTTCTGCAAATTGCCGCCGGAAAGGGTTGCTCCATCACGGCCCGACGATCTCTGACTATCGCCGCCTCCTGCGCGCTGGCCGGCGGCCGCATCCGCCCGAGAACGGGCCGAATCACCGACATCGCTGTTCTTCCACTGGCCACCGTCGTTCTGCTGCCACTTGCCATCCGAGCCTTGGCGATAGACGCCTCCCTTTTTGTCGGTATAGACGTTGTTTGGCCTGTTGCCCGCTGCGCCCGGACTCTGCGCCTTCTGGGTCCGCCCTGTTGCCGCCACCTTCGAGGAGTTGTTGCCCCGTTGGTAGAGATTTCGTCCCGAACTGTTTCGACCGGCGCGATAGCCGTTTCGGTAGCCGGCACGACTACCGCTTCGATAGCCTCGGTGCCACCCCCGGTTATAGCCTCTGCGATAACCGCGATATCCGCGCGGCCCCCACCACCCGCGGCGGCCCCAACCTCCATAGCCGATGCCGAAGGTGAAGCGGCCGGTGGTGAAGCCGAAACCGAAGCTCCAGCCGTAGTACGGATTCCATCGAACGCTGAATCCCCAGGTTCGGTACCGTGGATAGTAGTGAGTTCCCCACCAGGGTCGGTAGTAATAGCCGGTGCCGTAGACGACGCTCCCGTTGTAGAGATAGCTGCCCGTGTAGCCCTGGTAATAACCAACGTAGACCACCTCGGGGGTGGAATCGTAAATATAGACATAGGTCACGTTGTAGTTGGGATTCGACGGTGGGATCGTGTAGATCTCATCGGGAACCTCGGTGGCCACCCACCAGGGTCCCTCGGGGACGTTGGCCCAGTACCACACGCCGTCCGCGGCGCAGTAATATTTCCCGTCGGCGAAGATCACCTGCGACTCGGTGTTGACGGCGTAGGTCATCGAGGTGCCCTCGATGGGCTCGAACTCGGGCTCACCATCGAAGGTGACCTCGATGGACGCGCCGCGTTTGATGGCTGCGGTCTGGGGCACATAGGAGTCGAGGGAGGTTTCCTCCGCCAGCTCGCTGCCGGCGACCCACGTCAACAGATAACCGTAGTCGGAGTCGGGATCGATCTTCGAGAAACTCTCCGGGAGCTCGTCCGAGGCAACGAACTCCCAAGGTCCGTCGATCGTCTTGGACGCGAACCAGCGTCCGGAAAGCAGCACAAAAATCTGCTGCGTCGTGTTTTCTCGTAGGACATCGCTCTCGGTGTTCTTGATGATCAGCAGCGAACCGTCCCCGATCGGCACGAACTTCGGGAGCCCATCCGTAACGATGAGCTCGGTGGGCTCGGTGACAACCTTGATTTCCGGAGGATCTTTGGGGGATTCTTCCTCGTCTACGGCGTCGATCTCTTCGTCTTCGGGCTCGAGCTGCTTGATTGCCTTCGGCACCTTCTTGGTCGACTTCCAGGGGCCCTTGATCGCGCCGGCCACATACCAGGATTTCGAGCCGGCGTAGAGGTAGTAACGGTCTGAATTTCCGGGATCCTGCGCGACCAGGAACGGCGTGTTGGCAACTGCCTGCACACCGGTGTTTTCGAGCTCGCGAAGCTGCGGCTCACCATCTATGGAGACCAGCACCGTCGGTTCGTCGGTGAAGAGAATCTTCGGGGGAGTGTCGTTGAAATCGGACGCGGCCAAGCTCTGCTGCTCGGCAATCTCGAGCGAAGCCATGAGCTCGTCGAGGGACATCACGATGTCCCAGGTCGGAATCTCCGAGCTCAGCAGTGCGGCGAGCTCCTGCTGCTGCTCGTCGGTCGCGCCTTGGAACCGAACCCGGGGGACCGTGACGTCGATCAGATCGACCGTCCGTTCGTCGTAGTCGGTCGCAACCCGTGCTTCCAGCCAGGCCGCGCCGAAGACCGGCTCGTCTTGACCCGTCGGTTTGACCGACACCGCCGAGCGTCCGGAAAGCAGATCGCCTTCGAGGGTGTCGATCTGAGGCTGGTAGAGCACAACGAGACCTTTTTCGGTCTCGATTTTGCGAGGCCAATCTTCGTCCGCCGCGGGCGAAAATGCGGTCCCGAGGATCATCACGAAAAACACGCAGGACAAGCGTCTCACCGGACACCTCCATTCGATTTATCCGCAGAAACCGGCAGTGAATATCCGCAGGATTCAAGTTGCAGTTTGATGAAGTCGGACGCGCGGGTCAGCCGTACGCCCTCTGACTCGAGGGCGGTGAGCGCCGTCAGCCCGCTGGGGTTCGAGTTTCTGAGTTCCGTGAGATCGAGCTCCACGGGCGACCGAGCGTCTCGAACCACCCTGAGGAGCTCGTCGGACTCGTCTTCGCCCTCGATCCAACCGTGGATTCTGATCGTGGTTGGGCCGCTGTTATGGTGATCGACATTGATGCGTATTGTCATTGCACCGATTGTCAAAGCACGATTCCTGCCAGCTTGGCGGGCGCGCAATGAACTGCTTGAGGAATCCCTGATTCGTCCCGATTGCAATGGGAGTCTGATTCTCATTCCCGGGTGCAATGTCGCCAAATAGTGCACCCTCAGGTGCAATATATTGCCCCTTGTCGTGGTACGATCGCCAGATGGCGGAGACGACAATCCACGATGAGATCTTCGATCGGGCGTTCAAGTTTGAGCGTCTTGTGGCGAACGTCTCGGCCAGGTTCACCGGCCTGATGGCCAGGGAAATCGACCAGGTGCTGCTCGAGTCCATCGCCGAGCTCGGTGCATTTTTTGGCGCCGATCGGACCCAGCTGTCGGAGTTCACCCGTGACGGTCAGGTTCGCGTGACCCACTCATGGTCGCGAACCGGTGTCGAAGCGGTTCCCGTGGGAACCATGTGGGAGGCGATGATCCCGGCGGCGCTCGAGAAGATCAGCCGGGGCGAGATCTTCAGCTTCTCCCACATCGACGAGTTGATCGATGAGAAGTTCTCCGTCGATCGGCAGACCTTCCTCGAGGTTGGCACCATGGCTCATTTGTCGATTCCGGTTGAGGTCGCAGGTGAGGTTTTCGGGGTTCTCACATTCGGTGTGACCACCGGATCTCGATCATGGCCGGAAGCACTGCTCGACCGATTGCGGCTCATGGCTCAGGTCTTGGGTAATGCGTTGACAAGGCGTGACTCCGAGCGGCAGCTCCGGGCCAGTCTGGCCGAGGTCGAACAGCTCAAACAACGTCTGCTGGCAGAATCGCGGTACCTCGAAAAGGAGATTTCCGAGACCGGACGATTCGAGGAAATCATCGGCGAGAGCGAGGAGATCCGTGCGATCTTCCACCAGGTGGAACAGGTTGCGGCCACCGATGCGACGATCCTGGTCCTCGGTGAGACAGGCACCGGTAAGGAGCTCATCGCGAGAACGGTTCACAGGCTCAGTGCGCGGGCCGACCGCGCGTTGGTCAAGGTCAACTGCGCCACTCTGCCGTCGACCCTGATCGAAAGCGAGCTCTTCGGCCACGAGCGCGGTGCGTTCACCGGCGCGGTCAAACGCAAGATCGGTCGCTTCGAATTGGCACACGAAGGCACCATTTTTCTTGACGAGATCGGCGACCTGCCACTCGATCTCCAGGCCAAGCTGCTCCGGGTCTTACAGGATGGAGAGTTCGAGCGACTGGGGTCGACTAAGACCCAGAGGAGTGATGTTCGGGTCATCGCGGCCACCAATCGCGATCTTCCGAAGACCATCGAAGAGGGAGGATTCAGAGCGGATCTGTACTACCGTCTGCGGGTGGTCCCCGTGGAACTGCCGCCCTTGCGCGAACGTCGCGACGACATCGCCCTTCTGGCGTGGCACTTCGTCCGCCTGCACCAGGAGGGAATGAACAAGAACATCCGGCGGATTCCTGCCGGGGTCACCAAGGCCATGCGCGCCTATGACTGGCCGGGAAATGTCCGAGAGCTCGCCAACGTCATCGAAAGGGCTGTCATCCTCACCACCGGCGACACGCTCGTGATCGACGAGGCGTTTATGCGAGCCTCCGAACCGGGGGCTCGACAACCGGAAGCTGAAGACTTGAAGACCGTCGAGCGCGCCCACATCATCGACACCCTCGAACGTTGCGGATGGAAGGTCAAGGGCAGCCGAAATGCCGCCGAACGGCTCGGGCTCAACCCGAGCACCCTGAGGGCGAGGATGAAGAAGTTGGGTATTACAAGGCCGTAGGGTGGTGGTTTCTTCTGGCGAGTGTGATGCCACCGAGGACCAGCGGCATCTGGGTAAGAAACACGACGAGGCCGAAGACCGCGAACTCGGGGCGGCCAAGGGCCGTCATGCCGATAAGTATGGTGAGCGCGGTGTTGCGGCACGCGAACTCGAGCATCAGCGCCCTTTGTTGACGATCTTCGGCGCCCAGCAGTTTGCCAATGGCGAGTCCGACACCGGCGGCAACCACGATAAAGACTGCGGCAGCGAGCACCGTCACCCCGAGATGATCGAGGAGGGTCCCGCGCAGGCTGATGATGAGCACCACCACCGTCAGCACCAGAACGATCTCGCTTGCACGCCGAACCCGACCTTCGTGGCGGATCACCATGGCCGGCCAGCGATGACGCACGACCATGCCGAGGACCACCGGCAGCAGCACCGCCAAGAGTAGCTGCGAGGCGATCGCGGTGATCGGCACATCGGCTCGAAACTCCTCGGCGAGCAGCATGCGAAATCCGATGGTGACGATGATCGGTAGGGTGATGATCGATGCCACCAGCGAAATCGCGGTCAGGCTCACCGACAGCGCCACGTCCGCCCGTGCGAGATAGCTGTAGTAGTTGGAGACGGCGCCCGCCGGGCAGGCCGCGAGCAGTGCCATGCCGGCGACCAGGTACGGCGGCAGCGGCAACGCCCAGGCGACGGCCCACGCCACCATCGGCAGCAGCAGCCACTGACCGACAGTTGCGATGACCATAAGCCGCGGTTTCTCACCGAGCCGGCGGAAATCAAGCGGTGTCAGGCCGATGCCGACTGCGGTCATCATCAAGAAGACGCAGATCTGGAGGACGATGCTCATCCCTGAGATGAATGGGCTCGGGGGCTGAAGTCCCTGGTCTCGAGCTCTCCGCCGTCGATGGTGACTGCCGTCGATGGTTGAATCTCACACCAGGCTTCCGACAGCTTGCCGAATGGTTCCGAGACGACCACTCGGGTGTCATCCGAGAAGCTATCCACCTGTGGGCTGAGCTCCTTGAGGGCGCGCATCTCCTTGCTGTGGAATAGCGTTCTGGGATTTCCGTCGGAGGCGTAACGGATTGCGTAGAGACTGCTGCCGTCGCTGATCCCGAGGGTCATGGTCAGCGCGGCCTCGACTCCGTGCCCTCGGCCCACCGTCTCGACCAGGTGGGCCATTTGCTCGCACGCGCCGATTGGGTCCTCTTCGAGACCCAGGCTGAGGGCGAGAAAGAACATCACCTCGGAGTCGGTAGTGCCCTCGATGTGTGGGAAGAGCTCCGGTGAGACCTCACAGATCAGATCGCGTTTGAGCTTGGTGAACTTGCGGATCACGCCGTTGTGGACAAAGAGCCACTTACCGAAACGGAAAGGATGGCAGTTGGTCTGCTGCACCGCGGTGCCGGTGGCGGCTCGGATGTGTGCAATGAAAAGACCCGACTCGATCTGCTCGGACAGGTCATGGAGGTTTCGGTCATTCCATGCGGGCCGAATACTGCGATAGAGCCCGGGTGTCTCCTTCGCCCCGTACCACCCGATGCCGAATCCGTCGCCGTTGGTGGGGGTGGCGCCGGACTTCGCGGACAGGCTCTGGTCGATGAGCGAGTGCTCGGGTTTAAGGATCAGCTCATCGACAAAGACCGGAGAACCGGTGTAGGCGAGCCATCTGCACATTGAGATACCTCCGTCGATCGAGGATAGCAAGCCGGGGTATACCGATCCTTTTCAGTGCCAGGTCTAACCTTCCTGGCCTTCTTTGTCACGTGATTTCCCTCTCCGCCCTTTCTGCCAGAGTCCGGTGGAGGTCCTCGAAGCGTTGGGCAAACGCCGGGTCCACCGCCAGTTTTACTCTCCCTCGGCTCGACTGCCGGCTGACCGACTCCGCGTGGAGGCCGAGGACCGAAGCCAGCCGTGCCACGCTCTGCCTAGAAACGGCTCTGCCATACGGGGCCGGTGCTTCTGTGGCGAATATTGAAGGACTGGCTGAACCGGCCCTGGAGGCTTCGCATGGTGCGCGACAGCGAAACCGGGCCCTGCCTGAAGGCGATATG
>Ga0164313_10005458_pt1 | contig 11248 bp, 5 predicted proteins | sample GuaBasSedimGuay4_FD_113735 | JGI IMG/M metagenome (GOLD analysis project Ga0164313, IMG submission 113735) | Subseafloor sediment microbial communities from Guaymas Basin, Gulf of California, Mexico - Guay4, Core 4569-4, 0-3 cm | ecosystem: Environmental > Aquatic > Marine > Hydrothermal vents >...
CTAAAGATGGCAGGGTTTTCTGGTTTGAAAATATAAATAATGCTGAGGATTTCAAGTTTCATCCCATAACTGCCAATTCAACCAACCAGGACTTTCACTCCCTTGCAGTAGCAGATTTCGATAATGATGGTGATATGGATGTGTCATCCGGAGGAGGTCCCCTGTCAGTGGATCCTTATAAACTGTTTGTATGGGAAAACATTTCTGCTGATGGCTTGCAATGGAAAGAACACATCATTCTTGAGGAACAGCAAATACATGAAGCTGTAGCAGCAGATGTTGATAGTGATGGTGACATTGACATTTGTACAAAGCCCTGGCATGGTAAACTTCATATCTACCTTGAGAATAAATTAATTGAATAGAAATGAAAAATAACTATTTTCTTTTTCTGGTATCTGTTGCTTTTTTCTTTATAAGTAGCGGAGCTACACATGCGGCTGAAACCGAGTTGTGGCGCAATGGAATATCTCTTATACCCTATCCCCGGACAGTTGAGATGGGAGGCGTAGATTTCGTCTTTGAAAAACAGATTGATATCCTCATCGATCAGGGGGCAAAACCTGAAGATATGTTTGCCGCTGAAGAGCTCAGTCGGCAGCTCAATGAAGAGTGGAACATAGAGTGCAGGATTACTGAAGTTTCTACGGGAACTAACATTGTACTGACAAGACAGGGAGCCCCGGAAAAAGTGGGAGAACAGGGCTACCGGCTTGAGACTTCAGCCAGCCAGCTGGTTATCCGGGCAAACGATGCAGCCGGGTTGTTCTACGGTACCCAATCGTTGATACAGCTTATCCAGAAGGGCCGCCAGGGACCGTATATTAAGGGAATGGCAATCACAGACTGGCCCGATATCTCCTGGCGTGCCGTGCATTACGACACCAAGCATTTCCAGGAAAAGAAGGAGTACGTAAAGGAATTCATTCGTACCCTGGCAAGGTACAAGATAAATACGCTGATATGGGAGTGGGAGGATAAGTTCGCCTATAAGAGTCACCCGGAGGTTGGTGCTCCGGGCGCTTTCACCATGGAAGAGATGCAGGAACTGACCCGCTATGCCCACCAATACCATATGCAGATAGTCCCCCTGGTACAGGGGCTCGGGCATGTGAGCTTTATCCTCAAACACCCGGAGAATAAGCACTTGCGAGAGATTGAGTCAAATAACTGGGGTTTCTGCCCGCTCAATGAGGGTACCTATGAGCTGATGTTCGACCTGTTAGAAGAGGCGATCGAGGCTACTCCGGGGTCGGAGTATATCCACATCGGTTGTGATGAGACCTACGTGTTGGGCAAAGGAGTGGATTGTGGCTGCAAGGCAAAGATGGAAGAGATCGGCAAATATTCACTCAGAATGATCTACATCAACCGGGTTGCCAACCAGATGAAAGAGTGGGGGCGTAAACCTATAGCATGGGCCGCCGGAAGATATGATCCGAACGAAAAAGTGAAACCTACTGAGGGATTAATTACCTGGGGGGGAGATGATCCCATCAGAGATATGAAAGCATTGGAAGAGGGCTACCCGCTATATGTCTACGATCCCAACCCGGGAATCGAACACCTGTTCCTTCCTTACTTTTACCGGGAAACAGAGTATAACCAATATGGGGGCCACCTTGAAAGATCATACAAAAGGCTTTCCGAAGCAGCACTTTCAGGGAATTTCGAGGGCATGATCTCCACCTCCTGGAACTGCTCCGGGGTGCACAACCAGATATGGATGTTGCGTTATATCACCGCCGCCGAGTACTCCTGGAGCGGTAAAGGACCCGATCTTGATGAGTTCGAGGAAAAGTATTTTACAAATTACTATGGATCCGGAAGTAGGGACGTAAAGGAGCTTTTCCTTTTGCTCAACAAGGCCTCCTACTATTACATGGATGCTTTTGAACGAAAGGTCTGGCATTGGGGAGAGGTTGGTAAGACTCACCTGCCTGATCTGCCCCGGGACGATATCGAGTATGACCCTTTCTGGAATACCGAATACCAGGAGATGGTTGGGCGCTCAAGAGAGCAACTGCCCCGGATGGAGCGGGTGCTGGATATCTGCCGGATAAACCTCGAACTGGGTGTAAAGAATAGCTACGATTTTGAACTTTTCACCCGCATTGCGGAACTTTTCCAGCACACCGCCCGAACATACTTGGCCCTCTCCGATCTCGAAAACTCAATCACTGTGGCGCATCGCTCCCACTTTGACAATCCTCAGGCTGCGTACAGTGCTCTTGTTGAGGGTGCCCGGATTGTGGAGGAAAATCTGGCTGAACGTGAGGAGGTATTTTCCCTGATAAAAACTACCTGGGAGAAATCTCAGTTGCCCAGGGGAATGTCGACCCCGGAAAAAAAGTATATTCATGGCCGGGATCAACAGCGCAACTTTGCCAACCGCAGACCTGATCTCTCCTTTATGATTTACGATGAACAACTGCTTGGTCTGGAAAAGTACCTGGAGCAGCTGCAGGATTATATTGTCTGGTATCAAAAAACCTATTTATTAGTGAGCGATTGAAGGCTTCTGATCACATATGGGATGCAAGCAAGTCAGGAATCTATTCCAGAAACTTGCTTAAAATAAAGCCTGTCTGGATCATCGTTAAATCGAAATACTACCCCATTGTTCCGCAGCTTATTACCCTGTCTGTTTTCGTGGTACTGTTTATTGGCAGTATAGGTGTTGGCTATGATCCTAAGATTGCCCCTTACATTGCCAGCACCAATTTGGCAAATCAGATTGTGTGGAACATCTGGTGGCCGTTTACCCTGGTTATTGCCGCCATTGCCGGTCGTCTCTGGTGCTCAGTCTGTCCCCTGGAACTTGTAAACTCTCTGGGAAGCAGAATAGGTTTGAAGAAAAAAGTACCAGGTTTTTTAAGAAGTGGATGGGTGGTAACCCTTTTATTTGCATTTATTCTATTTGGTGCCGGTAAATATTTGGGCCTTCGGGCAGTTCCTCGCACCCTTGCAATCTATCTCGCTTCAATGGTATCTCTTTCATTGATCTTAGGCCTGATTTTTGAAAAGCGCTCGTTCTGTTCGTATGTATGTCCCCTTGGCAGTATTCTCGGAATGTACTCATATATCGCCGGAACTGAATGGCGGGCAGATGATCCGGCAATTCGTAAAGAATGCAAGACCAAAGATTGTGTGGCAAAAAGAAACCGTTACAAACTGGCCGGCCACTCCTGTACCTCAAATCTCAATCCTGCCAATATTCCCGATAACCGTCAATGCCTGCTCTGCACCCATTGTCTGAAGGCATGTCCTTCAACAAATTTCAGATTCTCCCTGCGCCTGCCGTTTACAGATTTCTTTAAAAATATAAAGCTAACCCCTGCTGAAATGGGCATCCTTATGCTTATTATGGGTTTTGTCAATAACAACTGGCATGCACTTGCTGTTTTCACCCTGGTGCCATTGCTACTCTGTCTCCTCGTTTCGTGGAGGTCTTGGAAACCCATGCTCAATGCCTTTATGGTGCTTCTTATTCCCACAACCGCTGCTGCCCATATGCTACATGCCTTCCGTGGTGTGATATGGAACTGGCCTGTGTACAAACTCAATTTTCAGGATCCGTTAGGTGTACAAACAGCCACCATGCTGGCAGAGAAAACCATAGCTATTGACCGCAGTGGTCTGGGCCCTGCCTGGAATCTATTAGGCACCACATCATGGTTGCTCTACGGAGCTGTTTTTGTAGTCTCTATTGTGATCATACTAAAAAGCCCGCTTACCAGGGATATTAACCATATGGGGAAACTATTTCTGGTATGTAGTGTAGCTTCCTATATCGCCAGTTTTTATATTAAAATTTAATGATGAAAAATCAAATTAGAAGAGTTAACAGGGGCACCCGGACTAACCGGAAATTTTTATTATTGCCAGCCCTGTTTTTAGTGTTCCATTCTCTCAGTTTTACACAGGGTATTCGTCCTTATGAGGAAAATCCTTTCTACTGGGAGTTTCGGGGGAAACCCTGCCTGCTGGTAGGTGGCTCTGTGGATGATGACCTGTTCCAGGTCTCCTGGTTCGAACCTCACCTTGACACCCTTGCAGCCTGCGGGGGAAACTACATCCGCAATACCATGAGCCCGAGCACAAGTCAGCGCTGGCCTTTCGGTAAAAAGGGTGGCAAATACGACATGACCACTTTCAACCCCGACTATTGGTTTGATCTGAACCGACTGTTGACAGCGGCATCTGATCGCGACATTGTGGTACAGATTGAAGTCTGGTCCACTTTCAGTTATTACCGCGATACCTGGACCAACCATAACCCGTTTAACCCGGCACATAACATCAACTACACTGTTGAGGAATCCGGTTTGCCTGTTGTGAACAGAAGTCACCCCACCCGGGCCGATAATCCGTTCTTCCGCACTGTTCCAGCATACATGAACAACACTGTGGTGCTTGCCTACCAGCAGAAATATGTGGACAAGCTGCTCTCGATCACAATGAAATACGAAAATGTACTTTTTGCCATGGACAACGAGACCAGTGTTGACCCCCGGTGGGGCGCTTACTGGGCCGGTTATATCACAGAAGCTTACAAAGCCGCAGACAAGACCGCATACGTTACCGAGATGTGGGACCCATGGGACCTGACCCACCAGTGGCACCTTAATACCATCGACCATCCTGAGACATACAATTTTGTTGAGGTGAGTCAGAATACCTGGCAGGAGGGGCAACGTCAGTACGATCGTCTGCATTATGTGCGGGCCCGGCTCTTGGAGAAACAGATGGTTCGTCCGATCAATAATGTCAAGATATACACCATGCGTGCCGGCGACCGTTACCTTACTCCCAGGCTGGCAGTGGATCGCATGTTTGTTCACCTCTGGGGTGGAGTGGCTGCAGCACGGTTTCATCGTCCCACCCAGCCCGGGCATGGTATCGGTCTTGATCTGAATGCACAGCGCACCATAAAAGGGGTAAGAGAGGTTTTTAAGAGATTCGACATTTTTTCCAGTGAGCCGAATAACGGACTGCTCAAGGACCGGGCCGAAAATGAAGCCTATTGCCTGGAGCAGAAAGGCAAGCAATGGGCACTCTATTTTCCGGCTTCAGGTGCAGTAATTCTCAGAGCCTCCGGTGCACCTGAGGAAGCAACTTTCAGGGTTCATTGGTACGACCTCGATTACCTGGCCTGGCGCCCGGCTTACGAGCTAAAAGCATCAGATAACCTTGTTCCCCTGGGTTGTCCGGAACAGGGTAGGTGGGTAGCAATCGTGGAGGTTTTGGAGTGACCGGCCATATACCAGATAAGCATGAATGTCTCCTCTGCACCCATTGCTTTTCTAATATTGGTTGCGTTAACAGATTACTGATAAAAAGAGTTAGTTTTCTGTTGTTATTACTTCTTACTCTTTTTTTGGAACCAGGATCTGCTCAACCGGTCGACAAGCTCAAAATCCAAAAAGAGAATGATCATCAAGGAATAGAAATACTTCTATCCCGGTTAAACCTCAATGAAGATGGATTGGCGCTGGTAAAGCAGTCCGCTAATAATCCTGAGATAGCTTCTGAAGAGCTCTTAAGGTATTATCGTTTAAGAAGCTCCATAAAACACCCGATAGATAGAAACTTAAAAGCTGATTCTCCCGGAAACAGTGCTACCGGAAAAGATATAGAAATAGCCAATGATGCGTTGAAGCATGTTTTTGTTGGCCAGCCGGCCTATCCTTCCCATTTTTGCGGTGAGGATATTGACTGGAACTCACGCCCTGTTCCTGACAACGAGTGGGTCTGGCAATTAAACCGTATGAGTTTCTGGGAATCCATGGGACGGGCTTACTGGCACACCGGTGATGAAAAATATGCAAAAGAGTGGTGCGACCAACTGGTGGACTGGACATGCAAGAATCCAAACGACAATGATCATAAATATGCCTGGCGATCCATTGAGGCAGGTATACGCGGATATCGCTGGACTGGTCTTTTCCAGCGTTTTATTGACTCCCCATCGTTCACTCCAGCAGTATTGGTTGCTTTTCTTAATAGTTGCTACGACCATGCTGAATATTTAATGACCAAATATCGAACGCGTAGCAATTGGGGTTTGATGGAAGCCGAAGGAATGGCATTTATTGCCATCACTTTCCCCGAATTTCGGGATGCGGAAAAATGGAGAAACGAAGCATTTAGACGCTTAAATAATGAAATCACAATCCAGGTTTATCCCGACGGACACCAGCGGGAACTGGCTATTGGCTACCATGTGGGGTGCATCCGCTGGTTTTTGCGAACGTATGATTTGGCAAAAATGAATGGTTTAAACGATGCATTTTCCGAATCATACTTAGCAACCATTGAAAAAATGTGCGAAATACCCCTGAAGCTGGGAATGCCCGATGGCACCAATGCCCAGTTTGGCGATGCCTGGGCAGGAACTCCGGGACAGTACAATGAACTCTTTCTGACATGGGCAGAAATGTTTAAACGAGACGATTTTTTATACATGGCTACCAATGGTGAAAAAGGGAAAAAACCAACAACAACTGCCTTTGCATTGAAGGAGAGTGGCTTGTATTCCATGCGCAGTGATTGGGAATATGATGCCACTTGTTTGGTATTAAAATGTGGCCCCGATGGTGGTGGTCATAGCCAGCCCGACAATGGGACATTCGAGTTATTTGCCGGAGGCAGAAATTTAATGCCCGATGCAGGCAGTTATATTTACCATGGCGATCCCGAAAACCGTGCATGGTTCAGGCAGACAAAAGTACACCAGACATTAACCCTGAATGGTGAAAATACTAAGTATGCTCCTAATCTGTTACTCTGGAAGCCCGGAGAGGAATTGGATATTCTGGTAGTTGAAAATGTCGGATACAATGATCTAACTCATCGGAGATCCCTGTTTTTTATTGATAAAAGATATTTTGTTATTGTGGATGAAGCCATTGGAAAGGGAACTGGTGATGTTGACCTTCATTTTCAATTGGCGCCCGGAGACGCAATTTTTGATGATGAAAACTTGTCGGTTCGTTCTGATCACAAAGATGGATGGAATGTATATGTTCAAACTGAAAAGCAAACGGGATTAAAACTGGAAGAGGAGGAAGGGCAGGTTTCATTTGTTTATACCAAGAAAGAACCTCGTCCGGCCTTTCGTTACCGTATTAAGAAAGAATCAAAAGAAGCAGGAATTCGTTTTGTAACGCTCGTAATTCCTTTCGAAGATGTTAAGTCAAACCTGAAGATCAAAGTTGTGGGTGATCCTCAACCGGGTTCATCCGATCTTCAACTTGAAATTCAGGAAAACGGGGAAACAAAATATATCGGATATTCCTTCCTGGCAAAGGAGCTTTCTCAGCCCGTCTATCAGGTTATTGAGGAACTGGATGTGAAAGTGCCCATGCGGGATGGGATCAGACTATCAACAAACATTTACCGCCCGGATGCAACGGGCAAGTTTCCAGTGCTGCTTATGCGTTCCCCATATGGAAATGGCGGAGAGGGCGACCAAGAGGGACATTTTTATGCCAGCCGTGGATATGTGGTCGTTATCCAGGATACCCGTGGACGGTATGAATCTGAGGGTGTTTTTGATGCCATGCAGTCAGAGGCACTTGATGGATATGATACCCAGCAATGGATCGGGAAGCAGGCCTGGTGCAATGGGAAGATCGGGACTATTGGCGGATCATATCTCGGTTTTACCCAATGGATGCCGGCACCGCTTGGAAGCCCCTATCTAAAAACAATGTTCCCAACGAAAACTTTCTCGGATTTTTATAATGAAGCATATGTAGGAGGAGCTTTCCGACTCTTAAGGTGGAGTCCGTGGAGCTATGCAATGTCACGTCCTTATAATGTGGACGACTCCTTTATGCAGAACATCACTGATAGTGCATATAGAATGATCCCTTTTATCGAACAGGATAAATTATTGGGATGGAAAATACCATTCCTCAGGGATTGGCTGGCTCACCCGCAAAAGGACCCTTACTGGGAAAGGACAAATGTAGGAGATAATTATAGTGAGATTAAAACTTCTGTTTACAATTTAGGTGGATGGTTCGACAGCTTTCAGCAGGGTACCCTCGATAATTTTATGAGAATGACGGCACCAGACATCGATCCGGAGATCAGGGCTAAACAAAAACTGATCATGGGGCCCTGGGTACACGCTTCAGAATCACGTAAGGCCGGAGATGTGGATTTTGGAGAAGATGCAGCACTTAATACCAGGGAACTTAAATTGCGCTGGTTCGACAGCCAGTTAAAGGGAATCGATAACGGAATTATGCAGGAACCGCCTGTCAGGATTTTTGTGATGGGTGAAAATGTTTGGAGGGATGAAAACGAATGGCCATTGGCCCGGACAAATTACCAGAAGTATTACTTCCATAGCAATGGAAATGCCAATTCACTTACGGGTGATGGCAATCTAAATACAAATACTCCAAAAAAGGAGAACCCGGATACCTTTGTTTATGATCCCGAAAACCCGGTTATAACTCCCGGTAGAGATGAACCCATCGACCAACAGGAAGTTGAAGCAAGGAAGGATGTACTGGTCTATTCTACCGGAGTATTAATGGCAGACCTTGAAGTTACAGGTCCGGTGAATGTTGTATTGTATGCCTCAAGCTCGGCAAACAATACCGACTTTACCGCAAAATTGGTGGATGTTTATCCCGATGGCAGAGCCATTCGCTTGTGTGAGGGGATCATCCGGGCCAGTTTTCGCAACCCCGAAGCTCCTCCTTCAGCTATTCAGCCAAACAAAATTTACGAATACAATATAAGTCTCTGGTCCACCAGCAACCTGTTTAAAGAAGGACATCAACTTCGTGTGGAGATCTCCAGCAGCAATTTTCCAAGGTTCGACAGAAATTTGAATACGGGTATATTCCCTGCACTTGAGTCAACTTTTGTGAATGCTACCCAAACAATCTATCACAACAAAGAATATCCATCATGTATTATTTTGCCGATTATAAAGTGATGTTAACCAGAACAGCTATTTCTATCCTGCTTGTATTATTCGTTGCTTGCAATAGCTCCACTGACAAGCAAGCATCAGATCAGAAAGAACCAGATCCGGACATAGCAAAAGTTTATGGAGAACTTACCCTTGATACTCCGCCAGAGGAGTTGTACAGCCTGTTTAATCAATTTTGCCAAACATATTATGGAGCGGAAAGGGATCAACTGATTTATGAAAAATTTGGAAATGAGTTAGAGGTCATCGAAAGCAGCAGGTGGAATTATTTTTCAGAAAAGTCAGCAGCTATCGCCTGGGAAACCAACTTACCGGCCAAAACTTATGTTGTATATGGACCAGGGAAAAACTTCAAGTATAGAACCGATATCCAGGAACGTAATTTTTATATTCATGTTCACTATCTGAAGAACCTGGAAAAGAATACACGCTACCATTATAAGTTGGTATCAATCGATGAACGAGGCAATAAAACAGAGTCCGGGGAAATGGACTTTAGCACAAGGGTAATAGATAATGCCATTCATATACCAGGTGATTTGGGTAGTCCCCCTTACATTCTGGATAAAAAGAATACGATATATATTGTAACGGAAGACATTATTGCCGACAGAACCGCTTTCAATATTACGGCACCGGGTATAACAATTGACCTAGGAGGGCATACAGTAACACATGCCAACCAGATCATTCCCGAATTGGATTATTTAAACCTTGGAAATGCCGGAGTAGGAATCCGAAGGGTAGATGATGATACCCAACAATCCGGGCTAACCATTTTAAATGGTACTATAAAGCAGGGAGTAGCCAAGAATAACCAGGATTATACGGCTGCAAAAGACATGCTTACTCCGGATCCTGAACGGAAAAAAAGATTAGAAAAGAATAGCAGTCGAGGCTTTAGTAACATCGAAATTAGCAATTGTAGCGATGTGGAAATTGCCGGGGTAACGGTAGAGTACCACTTTCCACAAACCTGGGGAATGCGTTTTGAATCGGCTTATGGAAAATACAATATCCATCATAATATAGTCACGGACAAAGGGAATCAGTTGTTTAACAGGCATGGGGGAGGAACTGTAAGATCCATAGGATTTCGCAGTGGATCCGGGGTGTATACATCAAAATACAGATTAAATAATGATGATAATGAAATACAAGTCCACCATAACCTGATTAAACGTACCCGGCATAATGCTCTGAATATTGCTCAAAAAATATACAACAATGAAATCTATGTTGATAGTTGGGCGGTCAATTCATTTGCCATTTCCCCTCATAAATACAGAGGGCAGGTTCATGATAACAAAATTTTTCTTACCGGTTATTACGCCTGTGGTATATTATGGGCAACATCCGATTTGACTGTAAGCGATAACTTTATCCATTTGGAAAGCATGAACACAATGATCGAAAAGCCCTTAAAAGGAAGGCGACTGATCGAAACCTGGGGTGAACAGGATGTAGTGGCAGGTATGCGTCTAACCAATTATGGTAAAGGAGGACAGAAAAGGGAGAATCTTTCCTATACAAATAATTTAATTATTGGTCACTGCAGAGGAGAGGCCGAAATGAGAGGTACAGAGTTTTATTCCGATTATTCCATCCGGAACCTGGTTGTCAGTAATAATATTATCAAAATAGAGGCTGACGATACCATTTGCCGCAAAGGGGCCTGTGTTGATACCCAGGGTGCATTTAATGACCGTTCAAAACACCTCCCATTGTATTATAAAGAGTGCTCACTGATTTCGAATATTTGTAATGTCCGTTTTGGCGATGATTATGGGCAGGGGAGTAACCATCAGTTTATCAATTGTAATATCATTAAAACGGGAGACAATCCGAATTACCATACTTTTGTATTCGATGGACACAGTTCCGTATTCAACCATCTCTTTCTGGATTGCGAATTTATTGGAGGTGCTGCTTATAATGATGTATATTGGAGCAATACGCAATCTTTAAGTAACTACAGGATAGCCTGGACATTGGATATTGAAACCAATCCAGGGGCTAAAATATTAATTAGGGCTCAAGATGGAAAGGTGAAAGTTGAAGCAATTGCCAATGCAAGTGGTCGATATTCAACTCCCTTAGCGCAATGTATAATACGCCCTACAGAATGGAATAATGATGGCAATGAAGTAGAAGTCGAGGATAGATCTGGCTATCAGGAAGAAGAATTATCTTCCTATACTGTAATCATTGAAGCAAATGGCAGCAAAAAGTCAACCACGGTAGAGATGATTGAAAAAACGGTACTTAAATTACTTCTCTAAGTAAAAA
>Ga0164313_10005459_pt1 | contig 11247 bp, 9 predicted proteins | sample GuaBasSedimGuay4_FD_113735 | JGI IMG/M metagenome (GOLD analysis project Ga0164313, IMG submission 113735) | Subseafloor sediment microbial communities from Guaymas Basin, Gulf of California, Mexico - Guay4, Core 4569-4, 0-3 cm | ecosystem: Environmental > Aquatic > Marine > Hydrothermal vents >...
ACCGGGGGTTCGAATCCCTTCCTCTCCGCCAGAATAAAAATTTAAAAATTAATTATAATTTTATATTGTAAAATTTAATTTCTTTAATAACTAAACAGATCTTTAACCATGAAAAAATTATTTGCTCTTGTAGCAGTTTTGGCCATGCTTGGCTTCGGAATCTCCCAAAATGTAGTTGCACTGGGAAAGGTAACAGGAAAATCGAATTTAGAAGTATTTACACCTTTTCAGGATACAGCTGACGAACCTGCTCAGGCTGCTGAAGGTGGGGAACTTCACAAACAAATCAAAGCAAAATTTATTGAAGGTGGTGCTCAATTTATGGGTGCTGTACTCCTTACTTTAATCTTTGGTTTAGCGCTTGCCATTGAAAGAATTATCTATCTTAACCTGGCAACCAGCAATACCGATAAGTTACTGAAAAAGGTAGAAACCGCTCTTGATGAAGGGGGTATCGAGGCAGCTAAAGAAGTTTGTCGTAATACCCGCGGACCAGTAGCAAGTATTTTCTATCAGGGACTTGACCGCTATGATGAAGGTATTGAAATGGCTGAAAAATCTGTAATCGCATATGGAAGTGTGCAAATGGGACGTTTAGAAAAAAACTTGTCCTGGATAGCACTTTTTATTGCCATTGCCCCTATGTTAGGATTTATGGGTACTGTTATCGGTATGATTGATGCCTTTGATAAGATCCGGATTGCAGGTACTGTATCTGCCCAGCTTGTTGCAGGTGGTATCCAGGTTGCCCTTATCACTACCGTTTCCGGTTTGATTGTGGCAATCATTCTTCAGATTTTCTATAATTACATATTGTCAAAGATCGATGGTCTGGTAAACTCAATGGAGGATTCATCCATCACACTTATCGATTTATTGGTAAAATTTAGTGTTAAAAAATAAATTTACAGACCATGTCAAGTAAATTAACCAAAATTATCAGTATTATCCTTTGGGTTCTTTTAGGGGTGTCTATTATTCTAGTTGGGCTTTTCTATTTTGGAAGCTCAGTACCCGGAACTGAAGGGACAAATATGTATGAACCAAAGATCACAGAAACCCTTTTGAACTGGGCCTATATAATGGTCATTGCAACTATTGTGATCGCTCTCGGATTCTCTATAGTTAATCTTATAACATATCCTAAGAAACTTAAACAGGCTGCATTTATGTTTTTAGGGGTTGGTGTATTAGTAGTTGTTTCTTATTACCTTGCTTCAGACCAGGCATTAAGTATGCCCGGCTATGATGGTAATGAAAATGTGCCAAAAACACTGAAATATGTTGGTACAGGGTTATATTTAACTTATATTATTTTTGGTATTGCATTCCTTACAATTGTATATAGTGAGGTAGCTAAATACTTTAAATAAACTGAATTCTCTCTTTTCTCCAGTAAAATCCATACTGAAAAAGAGATTCAATTAAACTATAAAATTATATCAACTAATGGCAAAAAAGGAACTACCACAAATCAATGCAGGATCAATGGCTGATATTGCTTTCCTTCTGCTTATCTTTTTCCTTGTTACCACAACAATGGATGTGGACACCGGGTTGATGAGAAGGTTACCGCCTATTCCTGATAAAGATCAAAAAGATACAGATGACAAAATTAAAGAAAGAAACGTTTTTGTTGTCTTGATCAATAAAAACAATAATCTTTTGGTTGAGAATGAAATGCTGGATATTCACAGTTTACGTGAAAAAGCAAAAGAGTTTATTGCTAATCCAGATGATAAGGCTAACTTACCGGAAAAAGATTATAAGGAAATACAGTTCTTTGGAAGGGTTTATGTTCCGAAAAATCCAATCGTTTCTTTAAGGAACGACCGGGGAACTTCATACGGCACCTACCTGATGGTACAAAATGAATTATTGGCTGCTAAAAATGAACTTCGGAATGAGATCTCATCACAACAATTCAATAAAAAATATAAAGATCTGGATGAAGATCAACAAAGTGCAGTAAAGCAATACTTTACTGCTGTTCTGTCTGAAGCTGAACCTAAAAATATTGGAGGAAAATAAAAATGTCTAGATTTAAGCAAAAAAGTGGCAAGGGACTACCTGCAATAAATACTGCATCACTTCCTGATATTGTTTTTATGTTACTCTTCTTTTTTATGGTAACTACTGTCATGAAGGAAGTTGATTTAAAGGTAAATATTCATGTTCCAAATGCAACGGAAGCAAAGAAACTGGAAAAGAAAAGTCTTGTATCTTATATCTATATTGGTAAGCCTGCTCAAAGGTTCCAGAAGTTATTTGGTACTGAACCTCGTATTCAACTAAATGACCAGTTAATGCAGGTAAAAGATGTGGAAGATTTTATTGCCCAGGAACGTGATTCAATGAATGAATCAGACCAGTCAAAAATGTCGGTTTCTCTTAAGGTAGATGAGAATACCAAGATGGGGGTTGTATCAGATGTTAAACAAGCTCTCAGGCGGGCCAGCGCATTAAAGATAAATTATTCCTCCATTAAGGTCGATAAGCTACAATAATATTTTCATGGAATATATAAAGAGGGTTTTCTTAGGAAAACCCTCTTTTTTTAGCCAAAAATCAAGACAACTCCAGCTCAAAAATCACCATGATAAGCTGTAGAGTTTGCTGAAAAAAAGATCAAATTCATTCTTGATTACTTACTAATTGAAAAGTTTAGAAACCGATGCGAACCAAGAATTTAACCCACTTTGGGGTTCTTCCTGTATTCTTTTATTTATTTGCAGGTTACACCCAGGGTTATTATGGATCACTTATAAAAGTTAGGGATTCACGTCTCTTACATTATTTCGTAACAGGATTGGTTATGTTTTTTGTACTATGAATAGTTTACTAAGAGGAGCCTTATTTGTTTTGATAACTTATCTGACTGAAGGTCAGAGAGATCATAGCACAGGGCAACGCCCTGTGAGAAATTATTAGAATAGTTCATTTACACCCTGTAAGGGTAGTATAATCAATTCAATAGGATTTATATATAAATTATTTTTGTATTTTGCCCTTTCTTTACCTTCACGTAGCCGCTATGGAGAAGCAAGGCATCATATCAAATTATTTATCTCACAACTATTTGAATTAATCCAGTATTTTTTTATTCAAGATAAAATTTGCAATTATAGCCGTAGCTATAATTAAGGGAGCCTCTAATAATTCCTTTCTTTCAAGAAACAAGGATAATGAATAAGATGCAGAAAGAAAAAAGAAGCATTCAATATTAATGGAATTTAGTATTTATGACACTCAATATTAATGGAAAAACAAATAAGCCATAAATATTGAAGCAATTATACCCACAAAATCAGCAATCAGGCCACAAGTAACCGCATATCGGGTATTTTTAATACCCACCGATCCAAAATAAACTGCCAGAATATAAAAGGTAGTATCTGTTGCACCCTGAACCGTACTGGCAACTTTTCCAACAAAAGAATCAGCACCATAATTATTCATTGCATCCACCATCATCCCACGTGCCCCACTACCGCTTAAAGGTTTCATTAAAGCAGTAGGTAGTGCCGGAATAAAATCAGTGTTCACACCTAATTTTTCAAACCCCCAGGATACACCAGACACAAGCCAATCCATTGCACCCGATGCCCTGAAGACACCAATAGCCACGAGGATGGCTACCAGGTAGGGAATAATCTTTACAGCCGTTTTAAAACCATCTTTCGCACCATCAATAAAAGCTTCATAAACATTAATCCTCTTTATCAGTGCCATCAGAATAAAACTGGCAATTATAGAAAATAAAATAAAATTGCTGGTGACATTTGAAATTTGTGTTACCGATTCTTTATCAAGCGTTGAAAAATACCAGATAATACCAATGATAATCACAGAAAGACCCCCTAAATAAAGCAGAACAACCTTATCCAATAAATTTATTTTTTGGTAAATAGCAACCGAAATCAAACCTGCAATTGTTGAAAAATAAGTAGCTAATAAAATCGGTATAAAAATATCTGATGGATTAACAGCACCCAATTGTGCCCTGTAAACCATAATACTTATTGGAATTAAGGTAAGCCCTGAAGTATTTAAAACCAGGAACATTATCTGGGCGTTAGAAGCCGTTTCCTTGTCTGGATTTGTTTTCTGCATCTCCTTCATTGCCTCAAGGCCAACAGGTGTTGCTGCATTATCAAGATTTAGCATATTAGCCGCTATATTCATCATTATAGGGCCATATGCCGGATGATCTTTTCCTAATTCAGGAAATAATTTATGGAAAAAGGGGGCCATCATGCGAGAAAATATTTTCACTACACCTCCCTTTTCACCAATTCTCATAATTCCCATCCAAAGGGTTAGCACTCCGGTTAATCCTAAAGAAATCTCAAAACCGGTCTTAGCCATGTCAAAAGTAGAGTTTACCATTGCAGGGAATACCTCAACATCCCCAAAAACAATTAATTTTATCAACCCTATGACAAAAGCAATAAGAAAAAAGAAAACCCAGATATAATTTAAGGCCATAATTCAACTTTATAATACAAAGCAATAAATAAAATGGAATTAATTTTAATTTTTAAGTAGAAAAATAAGGAAATTGAGCTTTGAAAAGTAAAAATCTTCGTTTAACAGGAAGGCAAAACCAAACAATGAATAAAAGTAAACTTTATTTTATGTAAAATTTCAATAACTTTGGTTTAAAATTGCATTCTGTTTTTTCTCACAAGTATAATTACAATTTGCTATTAAAAATTTCATTATGAAAACCATCTACTATCTTAGTATTTTCCTGATATCTTCCATTTTCTTCAGCACGATCCGGGCACAGGAAGCATCGGATTCCAGCTTCCTCAATATTGACCGGATTTTCAATTCTGATGAATTCAGGCAGGCTGGTCCCAAACCAGTTAAATGGATAGAAGACGGGGAAGCTTATCTTGTAATTGAGAAATCTAATGAAATAGAAAATGTGAATGAGTTGGTCAGGTATGAGAGCCGCTCACAGAAAAAAAGCATTTTTGTCTCTGCCGGGGACCTTATTCCTAAAGGAAGCAATTCAACCATAAATATTGAAAATTTCACTCTTTCTGAGGATGAGACCAAAGTTTTGATATTTACCAATTCCAGCAGGGTTTGGCGATCCAATACCAAAGGTGATTACTGGGTTTATGATTTAAAAAACAAAAATTTTAAGCAACTGGGTAAGAACTTTCCTTCTTCATCCTTAATGTTTGCAAAGTTTTCAACTGATAATAAATTTGTTGCTTATATACATGACTTTAACCTGTACAAAGAGGATTTTAACTCCGGTGATGTAAGCCAACTTACCTTCGATGGTAATAAAGAAATCATCAATGGTACTTTTGACTGGGTTTATGAAGAAGAGTTTGGATGCCGTGATGGTTTCAGATGGAATAAGGATGGTAAATACATCGCTTTTTGGCAATTGGATGCTTCCGAAATCGGCACTTTTTATATGATCAATAATACCGATTCCATCTATTCAAAAATGGTTCCGGTACAATATCCAAAAGTGGGCAGAGAGCCGTCTGCATGCAAAATTGGAATTCTCGCTATGAATTCAAAACAGGTTCATTGGATACCTGTTCCAGGTGGGGAGAAAGAAAATTACATTCCTGCTATTCAGTGGATTAGCAATAATCTACTGCTTATTCAACAAATGAACCGTAAACAAAATGAATTAAACATTTACACCTGGGATATTATATCTGAAAAACTTCGTAAAATCTACACAGAAACTGAGGATACATGGGTTGACCTGGCTTATCCGGATATTACTTCCAGCCACTGGGGCGACAACGACCTGATCATAACTGACAAAGGAACTGCATTTTTAAGAATGACTGAAAATGATGCCTGGCGGCATGTGTATAAAATTTATATTAATAGTGGTGAAAAAGAATTGCTTACCCACGGGAGTTATGATGTAGCTTCTGTTTGCAGGCTTACTAATAAACGATTGTTTTTTATGGCATCTCCAAAAAACAGTACCCAAAGATATTTATATTCAATAGGTATAGATACCAAAGGAGATACGTCCAGAATTACCCCTGAGGTATTTAGCGGGGTGAATAACTATAATCTGTCCCCAAATGGAAAATACGCCATTCATACACATAACAATGTGCTTTCACCCAGGACAGTGCGTTTTGTAAGTTTACCAAAACATAAAACCATCAAAACCCTTTTGGACAATAAGGAATTTAAAAATAGAATAGGGAAAATTCAGTTACCGGAAGTTACATTTTTTAAGGTAACAACAGCAGATGGCATTGAAATAGACGGAAGAATGATAAAGTCTCTAAATTTTGACCCAGCCGGTAAATACCCGGTACTTTTTCATGTATATGGTGAACCATGGGGTCAGGTTGCTGCCGATTCCTGGATTGGGGCATGGAATATAATGCTGGCTCAGCAAGGCTACATTGTTATTGACATGGACAATCGTGGTACTCCTTGCCTGAAAGGAAGTGCATGGAGAAAAAGTATTTACAGAAAAATAGGCGTAATCAACTCAAGAGATCAGGCTATGGCAGCCATAGAAGTGATCAAATGGCCATTTGTTGATCCCGAACGGGTAGCGGTGTGGGGCTGGAGCGGTGGAGGATCCATGACATTGAACCTGATGTTCCGCTATCCTGAAATATACAAGACCGGAATGGCAGTTGCAGCCGTTTCAAACCAACTGGTTTACGATAACATTTACCAGGAAAGGTATATGGGCCTGCCACAGGAAAACATGGAAGATTTTGTTGAAGGCTCCCCCATAACTTATGCTAAGAACCTTAAAGGTAATTTATTAATTGTGCATGGTACTGCCGATGATAATGTACATTATCAGAGTGCAGAACTTCTTATCAATGAACTGATCCTACAAAATAAACAATTTCAAATAATGCCTTATCCAAACCGTTCGCACGGAATTTTCGAAGGCAACAATACCCGGAGACATTTGTATACCCTGTTAACGAATTATTTAAAAATGCATGCCCCGGTAAATACGGATTAATAAGTGTCTGTCCATAAAGTCCGCTATCTTCGTTACATTTGTCAAAAAAATGCTCAATTACACCAGTAAACTCCGCTTTTTTTGACTTCACAAGCCTTGATAGCGAACTTTCTGAATCAGACACCGGGTTTATAGACAAGGACTAATTAAATATTATCCTTTAAAGCTTCCCTAACACAATAAAAAATAACACACATATGAAAAACTGGAATATAATTAAAGAGTTCAAAGAATTTGCCATCAAAGGCAATATGTTCGACATGGCCATTGGAATTATTATAGGAGCAGCTTTTAGCAAAATTGTTTCTTCTATGGTTAAAGACATCATTATGCCCATGTTTGGGTTTGCTGTTGGCAAAGTGAACTTTGAGGATTTAAAATTTGTCATTCAGCAGGAAACAAAAGACAGTGCAGGGAATATAACAAAAGAATTCATAGCAGTAAACTATGGAGCTTTTCTCCAGACAGCTTTTGACTTTCTAATTATAACAATTACTATTTTTATAGTAATCAAGATTTTTAACAAACTGAGAAGTAAGGCTGAAGACGAAAAAGAAACATCTGTTCCAACTCCAAAGGATATTAAATTATTGGCTGAGATCAGGGACCTTCTTAAAGAAAGTAATGCAAACCCTAAAAAATAAAATAAGGTAGGGAAAGAAGCCTTACTGTTGGCTTCTGGCTAACTCCAATGCTTTTGTTGTTATATAATATTTTGTAATCATATTGGGAACCTCCCATTCGGGCAATTTCCCTTCTTTTATATATTGAAGGAATTTTTCAGTAACCTGCCTGAAATGAGCCTCATGACCTATCTTGTATTTTTGAGGAATATCAAGACTCCACTTATTATCATCCAGCTCTATCAATTTTATCCCCGGATAATTAACAGCCAGGTCTTTATCAATGGCATTGTTAAGCTTTTTCTCAAAGCTTTTCATATCATTTCCAGGAGCTGGCTCAATATACAATACCGGCTTAAATTGCTGCTCTTCTTCCTGCCTGATGATCAGGTTGCATAAGGAACCACGCATAATACTATAGTGGGTATCACCTTTAGGTGTATTAAAGTTCCAGATTACCGACACTTTTGCAGAGACTCCATTGATGGTATAATTAATCTCTCCATTGCTATAAACTTTTAACAGACCATCTTCCACATATTTGTTCAAATACTCAGGAAAAATATCCAGTGCAGTTACTTTAGTAAACTGATCCTGTGTTAGATCTGTCGTCCAGTGCCTGGCTTTTACAAGCTGAACATCTTCTTTTTTAATTATTTTACCCGGAAATGCTTCCCACTGTATAAGGTCCACGAGATGGGAAGTAATATCTACAATTCCCTCTCCCTGCTGGGCAACATCAAAAAACCATGCCGGGCGGATTAAAGGGCTGCCAGCTACTATCTTTGAAAAACGATGAATACTCTCCTGGGCAATTCCAGGGTTTTCCAGAGACCCTTTTTCAAGTTCCCCAAAAATTTCCGGCATCCCTGATAAAGCCTTTTGAAGTATGGTAGTTATTTCATGCCGCTCCGTCATAATATCATAAAGAAGAACTCCATTGTTCTGTGCATTCTTAAAAGCCTCTTCAAGCAAGGGGAATTCCTCAGGTGTAATTACCATTGGCTTATCTGAAAGCACATAAAGTCCGGCATCTATTGAACTTTTAATATATTCCGTTTTCTTTGCATTATTTCCTGAAAGGACAACAAGGTTCCCTGCTTTATCAGCCAACATCTTTTCCAGATAGTCATCTCCGGTATATACCTTTTCTTCCCATAAGGTAGGACTTTCTTCCCGGGAGTTAAAACCACTGATCATCTTTAGATACCCGTTAACATCAGGGCCTTCCGGAGCATACACATATACCAAAGGGCTAATATTGGGGTACATGGATTTCTGAACTAAAGCCGCATGAAAATGACCAGGATCCAACATTAGTATCTTAACCTCATCATTTACCACCATTTTATTATCCTTATCTTTCATTTTAGAAGAGTTTTTATTGCCCCCTGAACAAGCCGAAAATAAAATCAGGCAACTGAAAATTAAAATAGAAAATTTTTGTTTCATTGTGTTGATATTTAATTACATTTTAATATTATTGGTACCATAGGGTGCCCTTTGTGGACGGGAAAGTTGTGCATTTGCCTCATCACTGTTTGTAAATTGTTCCTTGCCAGGATCCCAGCTTAATTTCCCCGGTACCTTCATGGCTATATGACTGATCAAGCATACTGAACACGAACGTTGACCTGGCTCAACAGAAGAAATGGGTTGCTCTCTCGTTTGAATACAATCCAACCAGTTCCCATGATGGTCGTCACTTTTATATAGATGGATCTCATTCTCTTTAATTTCAGAAGTTAAAATCTTCAGGTCACTGGCATCCAGCGCCTTACGGCTTTTCTCCTGATCTACAGGATCACTGGCTGTTGCAGAATAGCTCCCTCTGGAAACAAAAATCCATCCATCAGTACCTTCATATCGTATTCCATTTGTGTAGCCATTGCTGGTGTACATGTTTATTCCATTTTCATATTCAGCTTTCACCATAAAATCCATATGTACATTCCAAAGTCCCGAGACAGGGAACTCAGCCACCGACTCAACAGATACAGGTCCTGTAAGTTCTGTATTCATCCCCCAGGCGGCTGAATCAAAATGATGCTGTCCCCAGCCTGTGATCATACCCGCTCCAAACTGTTCGCAACGCAGCCAGCCCGGCCTGCTATATCCTTTTTGCGGATGTACCCTTATTTCCGTGTAATAAACTTCCGGTGTGGATCCCAGCCACATATCATAATTCAGATTCTTTGGAACAGTCATTTCCTCAGCTTCCGGACCGGACGGGTCCCCGGGAAGGCCAATCTTTACAGTTTGGAGGTCTCCAATCCTGCCATTCCTCACCAGCTCGGCTGCTATACGAAATTGTGGCATGGACCGCTGCTGGGTTCCCATCTGCAAAATAACACCTTTTCTGGTTACAACGTCACTCAGCACCCTGCCTTCTGTAACAGTCAGCGCAGTTGGTTTCTCCAGATAAATATCCTTTCCTGCAAGAGCAGTTTCAATAGCAGGCTGAGCATGCCAGTGATCGGGAGTACTGATAATCACAGCATCAATATCCTTATTCAAAAGCATTTCCTTGTAGTCGCCGTACATCTTAACATCTACATATTTTTCGCTTTTTTTCGTTTTGGAATAATACTTGTCAACTAACTTTTTCCCATCAGCCATCCGGTTCGCATCAACATCACTTACAGCCATCATTCTTACCGAATCATGTTTCAAAACACCTGGCATATCCCAGGCCCTGCCAATACGGCCACATCCAATCTGCCCTATATTTATTTTATTACTGGGCGCATTTTTCCCAAAAACAGAGGAAGGCACAATTGTGGGTATTATGATCGTTCCGGCTGCAGTTGCCAATGTTCTTTTCATAAATTTTCTTCTTTCCATAATAATGGTATTAATTGTTGTTCATATACTTAGTCATATTCACAAAATAACAAATTCAATTATTTCAAATCAACATTTTCAACACCAAGTACCCATAATATTCCTCCTGCTAAATGTTTCCTGAATATAGGGTCATCATAGAATTCAATATCGTGGCCTAAAGCTGAGTACCATTCCCTTCCGCCATCAAACTCATGACACCAGCAAAGAGGAAATAAATGTCCAAATGTTTCTCCGGGATACTCATCCTTACCTTTATCCTCAATCGTTCTAAGGTCTGCCGATAATAAAACATGAATATCCGGATTTAGTTGATTTGAATAATAACATTCATCGTTTACTGTCCATGTTTTGGGTAAAAAACTGGTGGAAGGATGATTGGCATCTGTCACCAGCACATCGAATTGCTGATGCGGGGCATGGCGAATAAATTTCCCTCCAACCATTGACCACATCCAGGGCCAGTCACGCTCTGTGGCATTAGCCGAATGGATAGCCACAAAACCTCCACCAGCTCGAATGAAGTTTTGTAATGCCTTTTTTTGTTCATCGGTATCAAATACCTTATTATTTGTATTTGTAAAGATCAGGGCATCATATTTTTTGAGATCTCCATCAGAAAACTTAGCCGGATCATCAGTAACATCCGCTGAAATACCCATTTCACTACAAATTTCATTCAGTGCCTTTACGCTGGCTGCAATGTTATCATGAACATAACCTTCGCCATTCTTTGTATATATCAAAACATGCTTCCCTTTTACCGATTTAAGACCTTTGTCATTC
>Ga0164313_10005460_pt1 | contig 11244 bp, 3 predicted proteins | sample GuaBasSedimGuay4_FD_113735 | JGI IMG/M metagenome (GOLD analysis project Ga0164313, IMG submission 113735) | Subseafloor sediment microbial communities from Guaymas Basin, Gulf of California, Mexico - Guay4, Core 4569-4, 0-3 cm | ecosystem: Environmental > Aquatic > Marine > Hydrothermal vents >...
ACAGGAAAATCCTCTGGATCCCCTACATAATACGATTTATTCATATATACAGCATTATTTAAGCCCGGTGGAGAGGGTATTATACTATCCGTCCAAGTGAATGTTATTTTATTAGTTTGTGTATCAGTGGCGTTGAAATCTCCTATAGAAGTTAACGAACGGCCGCTGTCTATATTACTGTCTCTAGTAGAGTTATCAGATGGGTCAATCGCCTGAACAAAATAGTTTATTGTTTCGCCTGTGTTATCTGCTCTAGTAACTCCACTACTCACATTCGCCTGAACTAATTCCGTTGGAATTTTATATAAATCATATGTGTAATTTACTGCGCCCACTGGTGTCAATAGCCATTCGTGCATTGACCCATCTGAATTTTTTATTACAAATATTGACAAATTATCTGGTTTGTATTCTAGATTACCCCTGGATATATAGGTTCCAATCTGTTTCTTAAAATTATTGTATGTAATAGTATTGGCATCAAAAGGATTACTCATACTATATTCATACATATAATATATGCTATCATTTGTGCCGCCTAGTATTGTCATTAATGTACCATCCGTACTAACTGATAGACCTAGTAGGCTATTGATATCTTGTTCACTCGTATCAAATTGTCTTCCACTCCAACCTCCAGTCGACATATCCCAGCCTGTGCTCATATTAAACTGCCTAATAATATTATTGGAATATCCTACAAATACTCTTGTTCCAGTAGGATTAAATGACATACTGGCAGGTGCATTGGACCCTAAAATTTCTATACCAAGATATTTACTGCTATATGAAGCTGTGGATACGTCGAAGGGGGTGCTTAATGAATATTGTACGATCATTTCAAGACTATTGTTTGTCCCGACGGGTCCTTGAAGTATAAAGAGTTTTGTGCCGTCGGGGGATAATTTAACATCGTATGACTGAGCATTGTCACCAGGACGTACACTATCAAACTGTCTGCCAGTATATGATTTTGTATCTAGAGCGTAAGGTGTTGATAAAGTATATTCATATACAAAATCATTATCGACGATATATAACTTAGTTCCGTCGGACCCGAAAGTGAATCCTCGAGGTAGTGATACCACTGAGGAAACATCAGTTCCATTCAAAGAGTGTCTAGCATACTGTATAGATCCGTCGCCGTTATAGGCTAGAGGATCCGTCCATGTATAAGTAATTTGATTAGGTTGATCGTCAGTAGCATTAAAATCCGCAACGGTAGTTGAAATCGATCCTGAGTCCGTATTGCCATCATGTTCTGTATTAACAGTTAGGTTTAATGCTTTTATAAAAAATGTGATTGGATTTGTATCTATTGTTGGATATAAAAACCCACTTGTAATATCTGCTTGTATTAATGTGTCATTAGTTCCATCGGTTGAATATAAATCATATTGTTGACCGTAACTTACATTACTCCATGTCATTTTAATATCTGCTGGTAAATTATCTGACGCTATAAAATCATCAATGAAACCTGGAGATGGTGTATCATCATCTATTACTACTGAAGATGTAATATTAATACCGCCCCATGTTTGTATAATAGCATCAGTTGAAGGTTCAGTAAGTTCCAACAATGATGCAATAACACCGTCGTTGGCTCCATCATCAAAAAATCCATCTAGGAATTGCACAGTAAAGGCTAATGCATTACCGTTTTTGCGTGTTAAAATATTAATTTCATTACTTTTAGATGTGTTATTACTTTTCTGAGAGAACACAGTAGTATTTGTTACTTCAAGTAATTGGTTGAATCCAGTACTGGATTCAACCGTAGGCGGTACCGTCGGCGCTAAAGCAGTATCCTGAGAAGTACCAGGATATTCAACTCCGTCAATTGTTTTTAGTGTACCGGAACTGGTTAATATTATTGTTCCTACTTCATCACATAATTTTGTCCATTCAAGATCCTCATCACTGCCACTGCCACCTGAGCGTGTTGATGTTACTTTTATTAATCCGCCAGCATTGAAAAAATAACGCATTTGATCTGCTGTTCCAAATGTTATATTAAATGTTATATACACTTGTTCTTGCCAATTAATTCCAGAGACACTACTATCATATGATGCCGTGTGCGTTTGACTTGCCCCGGATTTTAATGCATTTAGTCTATTATCATATATAGTTGTTATATTCGATGCCAAATTAGGAATGGTGTCAATGAGTTCATTCGGATTAATTACGACAGCTTGTTGTATATTCGATCCCTGATGTAATGCTAACAAATCAATACTGGAATTTATATCGTTCCATTGTGTAGCTGTTATTCTATGGGAGTTAGTAACTGGAGGTATTGAAATCATCCCATACCCAGTATCACCTTCTCCAATGGATAAAACAGCATTCACATTTGGTACTAACGGATTTGGAACCCCATCTAAGTTACCTGTTGCAAAGTTATTATATTCATCATCCAGGATGATGTTACCTTGTTGATATGCCATTGTTTTTTCCTTTTAATTAATTCTTACAAACGCTTCAATTACACCTTCACCATTGGTATCTTTATTTTCTAAAGAACGTCCAATTACATTAAATGCTGTGATATCATCACTAGTTACTGATTGTGCTAACCCGTTTCCTGCGGAAACTAATCTTTCGCCTTTCTTTACTTTGCCAATTACTCTTACTGGCACACGCCCGTGCATTGCCACTGCTGGATGCGTAGTATCATCTCCAGCATCTGAATTCATTAAATATGCGGCCTGTGTGCTTATTACACCAAATACATTATCACTAAATTGTTCAGTTGCCATTGTTATTTCTTTATCACCGCCCAACTCAACTACAGTACCTGCTATCATTGATTTATCTGTTTCAAAGCGTTCAGCTAAATCGGCATATTTTGCTTGAGTTGAAGTGCCTTGGAATGTTGTCGCATATACTGTATTAAATTGTGCTGATGGTGTACCTAAATCAGTACTGCCGTCAAATTCCGGTTTTAATATTCCGGTTATTAATATTGAACCATCTGCGGCAAGTAATCCGTTTACGTCACCACCACCATATGTATCCACGTATGCTTTAGTAATAAGAGTATCGTCTGGTATAGTTGATGGGTTAGTTAAATCATATAATGCTCTTGCCATACCGTCGCCGTCCGTGTTAATACTAATAATATCGGAAATGTTAGTATTGCCCAATTTTTTAGCACTTATTACAATTGCTTTTGCATCTGCTGAATTACTAATATGTGCTTCACCGTTGCTAACTTTAAGTTGTAACTCACCAGTTGCGCCTGTGCGGATGCCGCCTTCTGAATTTTTAACCCATAAACTACCTAACATTTCCTCAACATTTGTATCATTGCGTACGAAACTACTAGTTGGAATGGATAAACCGTTTGCGTCAACAAGATTTAGTGCTTCTCTTGCTGTACCTTCAAAAATAGGTTTAATACCATTTGGCAAAAACTCCGCTAATTGAATTCCAGGTTTAATAGTAGGAAAACCAGTAATTGCGGGATCTGGTTCATATTCAGCATCTTTACTAGTAATAGCAACAATTACATCATTGACTAATAATTCAACAATTATATGTTGGTTTCCAGATGTGTCAACAATTGATTTAACAATAGAACCGGATTCACCAAAACCGGCCTCATATGAGGGTCCAATTAATAACCAGTCCGTACCTGTATATACATTTAGTTGTTCCTTTCCTGTGTCATACCATAAATCACCAATTACTGGATTTAACGGAGATTCAATACCAGTGCCAGCGGCACCTAAGTTTTTAAAATTTGAACCATTGAATACTTTTAAAGTTTGTACGTTTGTATCAAACCATAATTGCCCAGTTAAAGGGGCGTCCGGCTCGTTCTTATCTGCCGCATTCTCTAATAAGCGAATAAAGTTTTCACCTAAAAATTCACCATAACCTGCATAGTTTTTACCAACTACAATTTGACTGCTGTCCGTATTAATAGTTCCATCCTGAACGACTGCGAAAATCGAACCATTTGTTTTATTTATAGTATACGACATTAATTAATTACTCCTATTTTATTTTTGTTAGGGCACTATTATTTTAGTACCCTAAATGTTTTGCCATTAACAGAGTCTTTAACTTAAAGAACTACTATATGGATTATTCTCACAACACGTAGTTATCAGAATGTTTTATAACATTATTTATCCGCTTAAAGATGTAATTATAATAGCTACATCTATATATTTTTACAATCTAATTATGTTGTTGAAAGATTAGTCAAGGTTTGTATTCTAACTGTATAATCAATTTGTATTTGTCTATTTAATGATTTTTGTACGGGATGAAAAATCACATGAGTAACTAATTTTAAATCTTCAGTAGACCCACCCCATGTTTTTAATCCTAGTTCATCAAATACATACTCACCGTTTAAATCTGTACTATTATCAAATGCCTGTTGACCCTGAGGTTCACCATAATCTAATAGACAACTAACTAAAATATCTGTATATACCTTACCCGGGGTATGTAAAACTGTTAGATTGTTGCGTGTTATATCTTGATTAGCGGCAGAATTATCATCTACTACTTTTTGATAAGTTTGATTATATAAATCAGCACTTTGTCCGACAGTATTAGGTGGCAAATATGTTATAATTCCTGTTAAATCAACATTAGTACCCCCATTGCCAAACGCCATTTCATATATGTATCCCGTGTTTTTATTAGCTATACTTTGAGCTAAAGATTCAGAAAAATTTTCAAAATGAATAGCATTACATTTTTCAACAAGCACTTCATTGTTGTCTGTATAGAATATTTTTAAAAAACCTTTAATCATTACTTGTTGTTGTTCTTTCATACATTACCTTTAATTATCATATTTATCCATAGTTAATAATTGTTATTCTCTTTTATTGAGTATTACTTTATTGGAATTAGGATCAAATATTTTGATGTGTTCGTCTATTAGTATCCCGCCGTTTTCATCCACTTTTTTATTCTCTTTCTTATTCTCTTTTGAAAGATCTTGTTGTTCCATAGTGATATTTTTCATATTATTTACCTTAAATTATACTATAATTTTGAATCATTTGCATCTAAGAAATCTGGATTTTGAAAAAAGATTTCGTCTAAAGCCATATTATCAACTGGAGTACCTAACTCATATTCCGCTGAGAATACGTCAAATTTATCAGCTGTTAATACAGTATTATCCGCTGTGATCATTGTTGTATCCCCTCTAACTGTGACACCTATTTTGAAAACAGTTATATCATGTATAGCGTTATTTTCAATATCTTTTGTTTTAAATATTAGTTTATATTCACCTATTAATATAATACCCTCACCTGTCTTGTCCCAGCTAAGTTTACTTAAATTCTCAACATCATCTAAATATACAGTATCAAATATAACTCTTCCGCATTCATTGAATACCGAGGATACTGTATTATTTATAATTTTTATGTCAGCTAATAAAAATGATATACTTTCGCCAGATACAGCAGAATTTGGTACTAGAGCGTTTGAATTCATACTGTATACACTAGTATTATCATAATGTTCTGTAATTGCAGTGCCTGCTGTACCTCTGCGTAAACCACTTAAAGTGTTTGTTGCTAAATTACGGTATTTAAATGTAATACGCTCACCGTCTATACTAAGTATGCCCATTACACCGTTAGGTAGATCGGGCTCTATTAGTACGGAAGCGTCAATAACATAAATTATATCATCATCAGAAAACAAATCATGTTTTAGTGCTGTACTAACATTATTATCTAACGAGTACATTGCCCTATTATCACGCATATCTTTAAAGTATCTAAAATTAACGCTCGAATGAACTGTATTATCAGTCATATGTGTTACAATTACTACATCGTCTTCTAATAGAGTATCTCCTAATATATATAATACATTATCTTTTATTGTGTAATCTATACCGCCTGTCAATCTTTCACCATTGAATGTTACCCAGGATCTACTAGTTACTAGCTGTGCATCTTTGTTACTAGTCAAAGTAAATGAATTAACATCTATATCAACACCTTCAGACTGGTCAAATTTTGATGTGGCAAAATTTGATTCATCAAAGAAGTCATCTTTAATTTTTTCAACTACTGTTGGTCCTACAAATACTTGTGTCAATGCGGCAATTTCATTAGGATCGCCGTAAGTGAAAACACCTAATACATCACCAACTGTTGGGATATCATTTAATATTAATTCATATTCTTTCACTAGGTCATTAAATATAAATTCGTATGTTTCCATAGTAGTAATATATACTTCAATTACATCGTCTGCTGACGAAGGTTTTGTTAATGTTATAAAACGAGGACTACTATCAATATCTGTAGAAATAAATCTTGAATTATTAAATGTTGATATAGGGTCATCATAAACACCGTCGTTTATTAGTATATCACTATCCGATGTAATAATAGTGTTATCCGCTGTTGGCACGGTTAAACTAACGAATGCTGTACTAGTGACACTAACTGGTGAACTAACATTATAATCAGTGTTTAATACAAGTAACTTGTTATTCATAAACACAATTACTTCGCTGTCCTTAACTCCGCCTTGATAAAAACCAGCTGAGTCTGTTGGTAGATCTCCACTATTTGGGAAATAATATTTCACCTGGTCAAGTAATGATATATAGCGTATACCTTCTGGACCTTGTAATCTTAATCCATTTTGTTCAACGACAGCATTTACACGAGTTAACATTGTGTCTACAATACCGGGTTGCATGAAAAATTGATCAACAACTATTGTTGGGTCGTAAAATCTTGCGTCATTAATAGTAGGATTTGACAAATCTACAAAAAATGATTGGTCAAATAAAGCATCTTTCGCATGACCTACATCAAATGATGATAATATATATAAATTTTCTGAGTAATCCGAGCTAAACCCCATTATTACAATATTAATAATATCATCATTTTCAAAAGTGTCAGTAAATAATAATTCAGATGAGTAATTATCCAATGGTACAGCAACAACATTCTTTAATTTTATGCCATTGTCAAATATTACAATTTCTTTAATATCAAGTGCATTAACTGGAATTATATAACGATCATTGACAATGTCATTACCATTGATAGAATTTCTAAATAATTGATCTCCGCCTCCAATACCACTCACAGATACATTAATTCTGTCAGATATATTAATATTACTAGTAAGTGTTATTACTCTTTTTTCCCAATCAATGCTATAATTTATATTTTCATATAATGATTTTCCAGTTGTAATGTTGTATACCATTACCGTAGTCGGCATATCAATTAAACCATCAAAACTATATTCATAATGAGCGATACCTGTTAATGAATCATTAATTATTAAATCGCTATCAGATGTAATAATAGTATTATCCGCAGTTGGGAAATATTCAATTTCATCCCCTTCTACTATTATATAATTGAGGCTCTTTAAATTAAATATATGTCCATTATTTGCGTAATCCCATCCCGGTCTGCTAAACACTCGTATATCTAGTGTATCAAACATAGAACCGGGTATTAATTCCTCTGGTGAATGACTATGATAAGTGTCAATGAAGTTTCCACCTGTTATATTAATATCAGTTGAACGAGTTCCCAAATATATGTCAGTGAAATTACTATGAAAATCAGTATCTATTAGTGTATCACTATATGTTACATATCCTTCTTCGGAAAGTGCGGTATTGTCAAATGGTGCGGAATCAAAAGGTACGTTAGACGTACAACCCGTTTGTGAATCACTGCTATATATTGAATCTGAATCGAATGGGTCTGAATCAAACGCTGTTGAATCAAACGGAATGCCGTCACTGCACCCTAAGGAGTTAGGGAATGTATCTGACTCGCATCTGCATGGGTCAAAACCAAAATCAGCACTAAAATCCAAGTCATGTACATCAACACCAGGATAGGATATACCATTAATTAATAAAGATAAATCCATTCCAACGTCATTTTTACCGGGTGTGTAATAACCTGTTGTTCTGTCTATACCGCTAAGTGTTTCAATATTGATTAGAGCATATTTTGCCTGGTCAAAATATGCATCCGTATTACTATCTAATACCTCGTACACTTTATTTTCATATCTAACCCGCTCACCCTTAACTAATACATTGTTTTCTTCCCATTTAATAATTGTACTATTATATTCATACCTGTCATATTTCATTGAAATATTATAAGATCTAACCAGGCTATTTTTTGATATTGCTATTGCTACAGCGCCAGTTCCGTTACCTCCAGTTATTTCAATTCTTGGGCTGACTGTATAACCTTCACCAGGGGACGCTACTACAATTTTATCAACTTGCCCGGATGAATTAATCTCCGCAAGCAATACCGCTGGAGTAATTGATTCCCCTATAACTTCGACTTGAGGAGGAACAGTATAACCGGAGCCAGGATTAGTAATACTAACACCGCTGAATGTAAGTGAATTGCTATTAAACCATTCAGTCCACGGTTGTGTTTCCCAAATTGGATTATCCGCCGGCGTATTACTTGGATCAGTTCGTAAAATAGCACCGTCATCTAATATTGGGCTAATAAATTGTTGGAAACCGTTATCCCAATATGATGGACAATCAAAATCAGTAATTAATCCATCATATAAATCAAAACTATCATACTGTGAAATGAAATTTTTAATCTTACAGTGATAAGGTTTAACTTCTGTTATATATTGTAATATAGAATCCTGGTTATCTTTTTTAAAGTTAACGTCCGGTAATAAACTTCTAACTTTATAATCAATATCTATTAGACTAGTTTTATATACCCAATCAACATTTTGCTGTTCTGCTATAACATAATTAAATACAGAAATCAACATTTTATTACGTAATGTTTGTAATGTGCTTACTAAAATTTCTTCATTGATTGATCTTAATATATTACGAGTTTCAATCACTGGTTCTTCATCAAAATATTGTGCATCGAATACTTCAACATCAAATCCATTGCGTCCTATGCTATAATCATATAACGAGGCACTGAATTCAATAGTTCCATTTTGTAATCCTATTCTATCCCATTTATTGTTGTATCTGTATAACTCCCAGTTATTCATGCTATTAAGACGAACTTTAACAATATATCCATTAGTTACATTTAATTTCACTAGATCGTCGTAAGTATTTACAATATCATCAAATTTAACAAAGCTATTAATACCGGCGGCATACCAATCTATGTGTTTCCAATATTTATTTGTGTCATATGATTGAACTCTAATTAAATCTAATTCTTTATATTCGTTTACATTATAGATAGTCCATAAATTATTATTATTAGCATCATGCTCAACTAAAATTTTATATCCAATATCTATTATATCTAAATTTTGATAGCTCAATTCTTGTAAATCAGCTACGATAATATCATACTGGTTTAAATTTTCAGACGGATATAATTCTTCACTTTCTAATAACGGATAATATGCACCTTCAGCAACTGTATAATTTAACAGTGTATCATTAACTTTAAGTATATAACTTTTTAATGCAGCAAACCTATCTATGAACATAGACTGTCTAGGTCTAAATAATATACCATACTTTTCATTATCATATAAATTCACGTCAGGTACAAGATTTCCTAGTTCATTTACACCACAAAAACTATCCAGAAATTTAATATATACTCTATCTGATAAGAAATCTGTCTTGTTATTCTCTCTTATTAAATTGTATTCTAAAAATATATTAGCATCATTGGGTATAGTATCATATAATACGTGCAAAATAGTATTCTTATTATTAATAAGATCTTTAGCATTAGTCAATCCAATTACATTTTGCTTAATAAATGATACATAAGGGATTCCAGAACTTTGCGGAGATTCTATATACGAGGCCACAGCAGATACACTAAGACTTTTATTAATATTTGAACTTATATCTTTAATATCTTTAACCCAAAAATAATACGTATTTACAATTGTATTGCTTGAACTTATTTTTGATATTATAATAAAATCATCGTTGTTTTTAGGTGTACCTTCACCTTTGTACTGTTCAGGTGGGTTATCACTTTCAATCCATTGGTATACATTAATTGTACTTCCAGGAAATAAGTTAGCCCATAATGCATTCGAATAATTAACATTATCCTGGCGATAATCTAAGAATCTTGCTTCGGTAATATCCCACCACATTTCGTTTAATTGAGCTTCACCCCAATGTATACCGGATGACGTCGAATATGAAGCTGGGTCTATAGTTGTTATATAATCTATATTTTCCTGTGCTATACCGAGAATTTTTCCATTTAACGGATCTATATAGTCCAGATATTTTGTTCCTTGTGTTGAATTTTTATTATATAATTTAACAGAATTTATCATTCTCACATCTACTTGTTCTTGTTCAGTTTTAATTATTTTCCAACTAGTGGTATTATTTACATTGTTGAATATAGCTACTCTGCCAGCCTGGTCCACTGGATAATCATATGAGGGTGATCCAACTAATAGTGTACCTTTATATAAGGACAATGAACTTCCAAATTTAGCAAAATCATTAACACCTATTTCTTTATATAAAGTATCACCTATGTAATCAACTGTAATATTAGTGGTATCTGCTGTAACAAAGATAGTGTCAGATGTTAACGGTTGAACTGTATACGGTATAGATAAAGAATCATATATTTCTTGTCCAAACGCAAAAGCGCCAGGAGAACATAATGTTTCGTCAGGTAATAAGTCGTAACTATAAACAGCACCTGAGCGAATAAATTTATCAATTATTCGCATAGTTCTACCGTCGTACGTAGTACTTCTATCATCAAATGATGTTAATTTATATGTTGAACTATTTTCAGCGGCAATTATTAATTGATTCATATCCTGGTCTATTAATACATCACTGCCAAAACGATTATAATTATCCGGATTAGGGCTGGTTATTGTTTGTGTATTAGAATATAATAATAAATTTAGATCATCCAGCGCGGTTCCATCTCCAGGCTGAATATCCAATTGTCTTGACAATGATTTTAAATTTTTATCAGTTAACTCTATGCTTAAATAACCGTTATCCACACTTGATGTTACATTGGGTATTAGTGCATCATTGATGCTATTAGAAATTACATCCACATTGGAACCAGATATTATATTAACTAAAATTTTGTTAATTCTAATACTACTAGTAGTATTAACTATTGCATTTTGACGTTGATTAGTAACTATGCCGTAAGTAAGTGAGTAATTTATTAACCGCTGAACACTACCCGCATTAATCATTACGGTATTATCATTTTCAGCTCC
>Ga0164313_10005461_pt1 | contig 11242 bp, 9 predicted proteins | sample GuaBasSedimGuay4_FD_113735 | JGI IMG/M metagenome (GOLD analysis project Ga0164313, IMG submission 113735) | Subseafloor sediment microbial communities from Guaymas Basin, Gulf of California, Mexico - Guay4, Core 4569-4, 0-3 cm | ecosystem: Environmental > Aquatic > Marine > Hydrothermal vents >...
CACAGTTGCGCGAGAAGCTGCTTCTTGATCGCCGTCGGCCGCGCAAAAAGGATAAGCCGCTTTGACTGACGTGAAGGCATTGAATCGAGCTGAGCTGGCGACCGCATATACTCCTTCGTGTCATCAAAGCTCCATTGACCAGATAAGAAAAACTACTATTCGTTTGGCAGATTATATGCCTGCACCGCAATTGACTTAAGGGAGTGCGCCTTAATTTCCTTTTCTATCTATATCTTCTTGATTGTCTGGATACTACTCTTCGAGTCTAGTCGGCAGCCGAAGGGTATCCGAATTGATGGCCTCCTGATGATAAATCTAAGTTTCGCCGTTACATACGGTGCCACGGGTCTGATGGGGGTGGATGGTCTGTCGTCGAGACTTTTTATGAACATAGAGGCGCTCAATGTTCTGGTAGGTAGCCTCTGCCTCTTCTCTTATTTGATTGTGTTAGTAGGCTACAAAATGGGAGCAATGCTTGGTAGCAAGATAACAATCAGTTCTCCGAGGATACACGACAAGGCTGTCGAAAGATCTTGCATATTAGCATTTGGTGTCGGTCTTTTATCGATATTCGCATATTCCTCTAGCTACGGTGGAATTGTTAGAAGTATAGAGTTTGCTGCAGCTATTCGATCAGGAAATATGAACTCTATTGAAGGTGGGAACTACCTTTTTATGAAGAATCTTTTGCCGCTACTGATATTCCTGCCGATGCTCTCGTTTTCGAAAATTTGCAAACAACCTTCGACAGGCCAGATAGCCTTGTTCCTGGGTTGCACATCCGTGGCTCTCGTGGGATTATTTATGATGGCTGGCAGAGGTCGGATTGCTGTTTTTTTGATTGTACTGACCATAATTTATTCTCGAAGTGACCGAGGAAAAATGACGGTGACGCCACTGAGTCTTGTGGTAATAGCTGTGGTCTTGTTCTTACTAGATTTCTATCTGACTTATGGGAAGGAGCTATTTCGCTACTTTTATTCTTCGCAGGGCTATTCAAATGGAGGGTTACTAGAGAAGAGTTATTCTCCTCTAGGGACGGTTTTAAGCTATTACAATCACCGTGTTTCATCAATTTTTTATGCGCTTACTGATAGTTCTTATTCGCCTACTTTCTTTTACGATGCTTTTTTGCTTCCTTTGTATGTGATGCCAGATTCAATTATTGGTTTCAGACCTCCAGATAGCATTAGCTACATAAATACTTTTCTCCACACAGGTGTCTGGGATTCGACAATTCCTCCCGGATTAGTCGCATATGGAGTCTACTCTCTTGGAGTTATAGGTGTTCTTCTATCGTCATTAGTATATGGCTTTGTCCCTGGAGTCTTAGACAAGAAATTGCGGAAAGAAGCAGGATCGGATAAAAGGGATATGTATCGACTGCCAATGCTAATTATTTGGATAGTGTACTTCTTGCAGGGCGATCCGAGAGTGTTTGCGGTAAATATGTTTCCTTGTATATTTCTTTTCTTCCTAATCTATTCTTTTGGCTTGTTGAGGCGAGTCAGATTTTGATTATGTGGAAAGCTTGAGTGAAGCATTCAAAGCCCCTTCTCGTGTATGAGAGTGAGATCAATTGTGAGCAATCCTCGCAATATTAAGCCTATTGCCCTGTGAAGAGCGCGCGAGAGTTTGCCGTATTTTACCAAGTGGAAGCGGGTGAAATGTGGGTGATGAAGGCGTGAACTTAGTAGTGGTGTATAAAAATTCAGAATGGGAACGTACAATAAGTAAACTCTGCTGTCAGTAGTATTTCCCCGAGTTTTCTCTGCTTGCGGTACCAATAACGTGCTACTCCTATAAGCAATATGTTTGAGTGCTACCATCGGAGGCGATCGATCTAAATGTCTCCCAAATGACAAATATAGAGAGACGTGGGATACGAGCCGCCTCGATCTTTCCAGCCAAGAAGTAGACTTGAAATGATTTTAAAGAAGGCGCTTATAGTATTCCCGCATGACGCAATGGGTGGTGCTGAACGAGTGACTCGTAGCGTTGCCTATTCAGCACTTCAATCAGGTACTTTTGACGAAGTTACTTGCTTCGTCCTAAGTCGGGGTAATACAAGTACTTTGAAAAGCCTAAGCATGCTGCCGGGTGCGAGGATCGTCTATTCGAGTGCAGGGCGTATGGCCAAAGGCATACCTGACCTTGTTCGAGTATGCCGCAAAGAGCGCTACGACTTTACTTTTTGCAGTTTTGTTGACCTTAACGCTATCCTATGCGGGCTTCGCAGATTGGGTATTTTAAGGACTAAGCGTTTAGTGACACGAGAGTCAACGATGATGTTCGAACGCGATTTTGGTTGGAAGACGCCTATTGTACGCCTGCTGTATCAATTCTATGGACGACAGGACCTTATAGTATGTCAAACTGACCGGATGGCGATCTCGCTGACTGAAAACACGGGTGGCCGATATCGCAATATCACCTCAGTGATTCCAAACCCTGTCGATTTTGAAGTCACCCTTGCACGTGAGGTACCGGTGGGCGGTGCGCTGTACGAGATTCCAGAAAAGAAGGAACGAATAGTTTGGTGTGGACGGATGGTTCCAGTCAAGTCGCCGCTGCGAGCGATCGAAACCCTTGCCGAGCTTCATGCAGCTGGAATTGACGAATCACATCTAGTGATGATCGGTGAGGGTCCGATGCGGGCTGAGATAGAAGCCCTTGTAAAGAAGCTCAAGCTTAGTGATCATGTGACGCTGACTGGATTCCAGAGCCTCCCTGTTGCGCTGATGCGTGGCTGCCGTGCAGGACTTGTGACCTCTGAGGTGGAGGGTTTTCCTAATGTCATACTAGAGATGCTCTATGCCGGTGTGTCCGGCGTAGCCACCACTAACTGTGCCGGTGGATTGGCTGAGGTCCCCGGCATTGCCATCGCTGGGGAAAACACGCCTGCAGTGCTCGCAGGGGTGCTATCCGAGATACTGCAACGTGCGAGCCCCCAAGCCGAGATAGAACATTTTCTTGAGGCCCGCCAACCGCAGATTTTCTTTAGCGCGTTAACGAACGATCGATGAGAGCTCGATTTAAGTAAATGTTATTAGTACTTTCCTTACATGGCTCGTATTTTTGGCCTCTGGGGGGAGAATCGTGCCCTAGCACTTGCCGATACCCAGACTACCTCATCCGATCTCCATTGACTTCTATGCTCCACAAGTGGGCTGCGGAATGGCATTTCATATATAGCCTAACGGCGGTGAGTTCGGCGACGATGTCCCCATCTGTAAGTTGCTCGGACCGCGCCTATTACGACAACACCATTTATCCATAAAGAGATGTTATTTATTGTGCCAATTTGTCTAGCTGGGAATTTTTACGTCGCGCGAATACGGCTGTGCTCTAGATTCATTGCACTAATCACACTAATTGGATCATTGGCGCTGGCGAATCTGTTGACGAAGCCTGCGCTTTTAGTAAAGAAATGTCTTGGCGAACGAGGATAGGCGACTGCTTTTCTATAATGCTTTTTGGTTGATCTTTCCAGCAGTGCTGGTGGTCGGCTACAGTGCGTTCAATACATGTCGATGGCGGGATCACTTTGGAATTGTGGTTACCACAATGGCACTCAGTTTCCGAAGGGCTAGGACTCCCTCTTCATCGTGCACGTCATCTCGGTAACTATGTCGATCGTATCTATGTTGGCGTATCGGTATCGCCTAATCGCTCTGCCAATTATGGGGATCTATGACGTGGCTCCTTTTTCTTTCAGGCTACGCTGATGAGGCGAAATTTTCTTACAATACTCAGTGGTGGCACAATGGCGCAGGCTATCACTATTCTGGCGCTGCCGGCCTTGGGGCGAATTTATACGCCGGAGAGCTTTGGCAGGCTGGCCGCCGTTATGGCGGTGGCCTCAATCTGTGCCTCTGTGTTACATGGCCGTTATCACATGGCGATCCCGGTCGCCAAATCGCCTGAGGAGCCACCGGCGCTCTTAACTCTCTCTGTGTTATTGTCGATGGTGCTCGCAGTTCCAGTGGTCTTGGTCGCTCTGGCATTTGTCGGCAAGCCATGGGAGGGAATCAATCCAGCATCATTTGTGGCAACCTGTGTATTTGCTACCGTTATCACGGTACTCTTGGATATATCGAGCTATTGGTTCAGTTATCGCGATCGATTCTGGGTTACAGCTCAGTGTTTAACGTTACGTGCTTTCATTACCGTGGGGAGCCAGTTGGCATTGGGTGCGCTGACTGTGTTCGGGCTCTTGATCGGTGCATTGATTGGGATGAGTGGTGCATTTCTTTATGCGATTGTAGACCTTATCCGGCGAGACCGAAGTTTGGTGCATCACCCATCCTGGTCCGAGTTGCGTGGGGTACTGATTCGGTATCGAAGTTTTCCTCTTTTTGGGACACCACAGGGGCTGTTGGCGGCTACATCTTGGAACTTGTTGCCACTTCTGCTGCTGAAGCTGGGCGATGATCTGCTGGTTGGACAATATTGGGTCGCCTATCGGTTATTGATCGCACCGCTAGCGCTGTTTAATAGCAGCTATCGCCAGGCCGTGCTGCGCGAACTCGGGCGTGCAGATGTGGCTACGGCAAGGTCAATCGTAAAAAAACACACTGCTTACCTTGGTGGGATTGGAGCGTTTGCGGTGCTGGTGTTGGCACTCTTCGGTGTGCCGTTCTTCCAAATTGTAATGGGCGAGGGATGGGGCGAAGCCGGCCGAATTGCTAGTTTCCTGTCGATTTCGATCGCAGCAGATCTGTTTAAGGTACCTTCAATCTGCCTAATGCAGAGCCAGCAACGGCAAAAGGAGCTCCTACTTTGGGAGGCCGGTGTGACAGCGCTGCGCTACTTTCTGACCATCGCACTACTCATGTCGGGCCAGGTCAATCTTGCTATCCTAGCGTTCGCGATCGGTGGTTTCACAGGCTGGCTCATCTTTACAATCACACAAGTCCTCCTGCCGCGCAGTGGGCATCAATAGGAGGAATCATGAACTCGATCCGGCGTGTACTGGTGCTTATCGTAGATATAATCTTTTACATTCTGAAGGGTGGAGCATCTGCCGCCCGCCGTAAAGGTGTGAAAGTGGGTTCGGATTGTCGGATCTACATCCGGAATTTTGGGACCGAGCCATTTTTAGTGTCGATTGGCGACCGAACGACGGTCACGTCTGGGGTCCGGATCCTAACTCATGACGGTAGCACAAGCGTTGTGCGCAACGCCTCGGGGCGCCGCTATCAGCGTTACGCGCCGGTTAGGATAGGAAGCGACGTGTTCATAGGGGTAAATAGCATTATCATACCGGGTGTCACCATCCATTCTCGTTGTGTAGTAGGCGCGGGATCGGTGGTTACGCGGGACGTGCCCGAGGGTACTGTGGTTGCCGGCAATCCCGCTCGGCCGGTCAAGAGTTTCGACGAATTCTGCGAGACGATCCGCATGAGCTGTCCCAATGATGAGGAGCTTGAGGGCGCTAAGGATTACCAGGCACGGGTCTCACGCGCCATTAGGATTTCCGCGGAACGGACGGAGGCATGATGAGAGTGAGACCAGGGCGCGATATCGGACATGGATCGGTTTCACCCTATTCTCCACGCTAGGCAATCATTGCAAAGGCGAGACCAAAAGCCAGGAAATGCAATGTCCAATGACAATTTAACTTGAGATCAACGATGGCAATTCTGGATAAAGAGCGATCTGAAAACCTATACAATGCGGATTCGTATAAGAACAATACCGACAACTGGGAGGACGAAGTCTCGTTCTACCGCGCGGCTGGATTCCTTGATGCGCTCGAGCAGGCCGGCCTCATCGGCGAGATCGACTCGATCCTCGACGTGGGTTGCGGTTCGGGCGGCGTGTTGGCGGAGATGGCCGACGATCTGCGCCTGGAGGAGACCCATTTGGAAGGCATTGATATCTCCAGAATAGCTGTCGGTATAGCGAATTCGCTAGCCGAGCGTAAAGGTGTTAGGGGCCGAATAAAGTATCAGGTTCAGTCGCTCACTGATGTTGATACTTCTGCAAAATACACTGTCACATCGATGATTCACGTACTTGAACATTGCCCAGATATGCTCGAAATGCTTGAAGAGTGTGCCAAGCGATCCGAGTACCAGTACATTAACGTTCCGCTGGAATACAACCTGTTTTATTGCCTACTTCGCAACGTACCTGCCCAGCAGTACGAGAAGTATGGGCACCTGCACTTTTTCGACGAGCCGTTCATCTTGAAATGGCTAGACAGCAACGGCTACGACGTCGTCGTCAAAGTCTATTCCAGCGACTACATGGTGCAAAAGCCCGGCTTTTCCTATGGTGCCTTTCAGCGACTGCGTAAGTTTTGGCACCGAGCCTTCGGGCCGCTCTCGACGATTCGCTACCTAGCAGGATTGAGCGGCGGCTACCTCGTTAAGAAACGTACTTAAAGACCACTAGGCTGGGACAAGCAAAAGGATTCTTTCATGCCACGACTGCTCTTCGTCTGCAATACGGCGGCAATTCTCGTTCGCTTCCGCATGCCTCTGCTTAAAGCTGCGGCGGCGGAAGGTTACGAGGTGACCTGCGTCTGCGGAGAAGGTATGGATGCAGAGAGCTACGTCGCGAAGCTGATTTCGGCAGGTTTCGGTGTCCATCGTCTGCCAGGCCTTGAACAGGGCGGACTCTCGCCCCGACAGCTAAAACGGGAAGCGGACACGATCGGCGCAGTCGTAGACGATTTGCGCCCTGCCATTCTGCATTCTTTCACCCACCGCGCTAACGTGGCCGCATTCCTTGCGCTGCGTAATCGACCAGGGGTACGTTTCATTCCCAATGTGACAGGGGCTGGGCGACTCTTTGACGAGAAATCTTCACTGCGCAAGCAACTGGCGCGGATGGCACTGCTGCAACTCTACCGTCAAATGGGACGGCGGTGCGAGTGTATCTTCTTTCAGAATAACGACGATGTTGCGGAGATCGGTGGATTCATGCGCCTGCCGTCCGCACGATTACTGCTGACCGGTGGATCGGGGCTAGACCCAGAAGAAATAGGAGTAGAGCCATCGGACAATACTGCCGAGTTACGACGACAGTTTAAGCTCAATTATGACATCGCTCCGGAAAAACGGATATTCCTGTTTCCGGCTCGTGGGTTGAAGGCCAAGGGAGTGCAAGAATTCTACGAGGCCGCCGGCTACTATCTAGATTTATTTGACGATGCGGTCTTTGTTCATGCCGGGGAGCCTGGTGATGACGACCCTCAAGGAGTGGGCCACGAGGAGTTAGTTGACATGCAGAGACCAGGGCTGCATTTCATCGGATTTCAGCCGGATATCTATAGTTTAATCAACGCATCTGCAGTTGTTGTCCTGCCGTCCTTTTACCGCGAGGGAATTCCGCGTTCGCTGATCGAGGCGCTATATTTCGGCAAGCTAGTACTGACAACCGATGAGCCCGGCTGTCGTGAAACGGTAATCGACGGCTGGAATGGGCGCGTCGTACAGGCGCGTTCGGCGCAGTCTCTCTTGGCCGCGATGGTGGCGACACAAGCAATGAATCCCTCTGAGGTCGCGCGCAATAGCCGGCGTCTGTTCGACGCCAAATTCCGTGTCGATCGAGTTACGGCCGTCTATCTAGAACAATACGCTAGGCCGGTGGAGCAGTGAGTAGCGGCTGTAGACACGGGTGTTGACTTAGTTTGGAAGAAAGCATGACGCCGAAGATTGCGATATTGGGTACTGTGGGTATTCCAGCCTCCTATGGTGGATTCGAGACACTGGCTCAGAACCTCGTCCACTATCATGCTGACCACGGTGTCACTGCTGAACTGACGGTCTATTGCTCTGCCAATGCCTATCCCGACCGCTCGCCCACCTACAGTAGCGCCCGGCTACGCTATGTTCCCTTCGACGCGAACGGGCCGCAGAGTATTCCTTATGATGTCTGGTCGCTTTTCGACGCCGTACGAAATGGGGCGACTACTATCCTTTTGCTAGGGGTTTCCGGTGCACTCATCCTGCCCCTGATTCGCCTATTCTCGAGAGCGCGAATCGTTGTTAATATCGATGGGATTGAATGGAAACGGGAGAAGTGGAAGGGCTTAGCAAAGTGTATTTTACGTTGGTCCGAAAGCGCGGCGGTGTGTTGGGCGCATGAAGTTATTGCCGATAACCCCGCGGTCGCCGAGCATGTGCGAGCGAACTATGGTGTAGACTGTCATGTCATTGCCTATGGCGGAGATCATGCACTCGCGGCGCTACCTAATTCGGCTTCTGAGCTTGGTCTTCCTAAGAACTTTGCCCTCGCGCTATGCCGAATCGAGCCTGAGAATAACGTTTTAATGATTTTGGATGCTTTTGCCCGTAAGTCGGACCTGCCTCTGATTTTTATAGGAAACTGGGACAAGAGCGCCTTTGGGCGAGAGCTGAAGCAACGTTTCGCATCCGTCTCGCATTTGCACCTGCTAGAGCCAATCTACGATTTGGGATTGCTTCGTACTCTACGAGAGCAGGCTTTGGTCTATATACATGGCCATTCGGCAGGTGGCACGAACCCGTCGCTCGTAGAGATGATGCACTTTGGTTTGCCAGTTCTTGCTTACAACTGCGTGTTTAACAGCTTTACAACAGAGGGAAAAGCAAGGTATTTCAACGATAGCGACGAACTGAGAAGAATAGTTGACTCGTTGTCAATGCCTCAAATGAAGGCTATCGGAGCGGAGATGTTTAGGATTGCGCAGCTACGTTATACATGGGCCAAGATTGGCCAAGCTTATTTTGATTTATTGTTGTGAGTACCGCGTTAATATTGCGACCCCTAACGAGGCCCTGGGCTAATTGTAATTAGGCAGATCAGTTCGATGTGGGTGAGGCTAATAAAATGGAATGAACTTCTGACAGCGCGCTATATTTTCATTCGCTCAAAATAACTGAAAATCTTGTTAGGGTTTGAAAAAAGTGCATTTAAGAGATGTCTCGCGCGCCCCTGGAAATCAAGGAGACTCCCCAACAGACTGTGATTATATCTACCTATAATCAGCATTTCTTGAAATATGGGTGGTTTTGTTGAAAGTAAATAGGGCGAAGAGATTTCGGGTAAACAAATCGCCAGCATCGCAAGAAAATGTCGGCGCTTGCTAGCGCAGTGCTTATCTACCTGATCCCATTTAATCCGGCTTCCTGGTGCTGAGCAAGCTGTTGTCAAATCGATGTAATCGCTTATTGCCCGAAATGGAACTTGGCTTTTGGACCAGTATCCATCGCGGACATATTCGCCCAGTATCAGATGGATTAATCTGTGCTCGATTGAGGGGGCCCTGATTTTGGCGCCGTGTATATCATGAATTTCACAGGATCGAAGCAAGCTTTCCATTGAGGGGCAACTTTTTAGCTCTATTGGTAGATGGGTCTTGTGGATTTCGATTGGGAGTGCATGGTCAGGTGAAACCATTGGAGGCAGATGATGATGAAATCTCGAGTTTCTCTTAGCTTCATCTATGTCTCTATGGTTTTTGTTTGCTTTGCTGTAGGCAATAAAAGAATAGCCAATTTCCAGGAGTGTTTCGCATGTCTGGTAGATTTGGTCGGGTTCTACAAGTAAATCGATATCGGCCTGTTCTCGCGCCCCTATATCAGCATTTGCCCTCGTAAGGAGCGACGCAGTACCTTTTAGAAAGATAGGTTTAATCCCGGAACTGTTTAGAGCCTGAGTTACTTTTAGCGCCTGAGAAAAAATGCCCATGTTTCGCGTGACATTTTCTAAATGTGCGTCATGAATAATACGCCTAATCTCTTCTGTCACTCCATAATCGATTAGATTCTCTTGGCTAAGGTTTGAAGCTATTAGGCCAAAGCATTTCTCTGTCGTTGCTGTATCTATTACCAAGTCCCAAGAATTGCTCTCGTTAATGGTTGTGACGGCCCTGGAGATATTGTTGCCAGCTACGAGTTGGCACACTGAGCGAATAATCTGCCAGTCTGGCCTATTTCTTTTTCCTCTGCCACCACTCATATTTCAATATATCAACCAAACCCATTTTTTGGGGATGTTAGCATATGGCAGATTGATTCAGGCATTTTTGGCCACTTCTGGCTTAATTTAGTCGAATCGTGTAAGCCAGCCCGGATCTCGTATGTGCGGCGGGCCAGCGGGATCTCCCGGATAACGTAAATTCCCGCATCGTGGTACCGGGAGAGTCGTGTATTTGGGGTGAATGCGCTATCGCCCTATGCAAGTGTAATGAAAACCTTTTGCCCGCATAGGTTCTGGTTCGTAAACATTTCTGAGGTCCAAGAACACACTGCCGTTTCATTGGCTCAGCTGTATGTTGGTCACTCCCCAGCGATAGCCTGCGATATTTTCCACAAATTTAACCTGGTTGGTAGCGGGGAGCTGCGCAGTGGCGGATATGGCGAATGAATCACCGGAATTCAGGTCATTGTTTGGTCCTTGGCTCAGATAGCCCAACAAAATTCCATTTAGGTACACACTGATTTCGGTGGCAGAATCGACGTCGTAGCCGGTGACAGACAACACCATATCAGTGCCGGTGTATTCAAAGGTCGCAATGACTTCCGTGGGGTTTTGGTTTGTGCCGTAACCGTTGCCGTACATCCCGGTATCGAGCGCGTCGAGGGTCAACACTGTGTCGATGATTACACCTTCCGTTAGCAGTAGACCAGTGACTCCCCAGTTCCAGCCTGCGATATTTTCTACAAATTTAACCTGGTTGGTACCGGGGAGCTGATCCGAGGCCGGTATGGCGAACGTGTCGCCGTCGTTGAGTGCATTGTTTGGGCCCCTACTCAGGTCGCCCAATGGAACCCCGTTCAGATACACGCTGATTTCGTAAGCTTTATCGATGTCGTAACCGGTGACAGATAACACCATATCAGTGCCGGTGTATTCAAAGGTCGCAATGACTTCCGTGGGATTTTGGTTTGTGCCGTAACCATTGCCGTACATCCCGGTATCGAGCGCGTCGGGGGTCAACACTGTATCGATGATTACACCTTCGGTTAGCAGTAGACCAGTGACTCCCCAGATCCAGCCTGCGATATTTTGCACAAATTGAATTTGGTTGGTCCCGGGAAGTTGATCCGAGGCCGGTATGGCGAACGTGTCGCCGCCGTTGAGTGCATTGTTTGGGCCACTACTCAGGTCGCCCAGTGGAGCCCCGTTCAGATACACGCTGATTTCGTAAGCTTTATCGATGTCGTAGCCAGTGACAGACAACACCATATCAGTGCCGGTGTATTCAAAGGTCGCAATGACTTCCGTGGGGTTTTGGTTTGTGCCG
>Ga0164313_10005462_pt1 | contig 11239 bp, 7 predicted proteins | sample GuaBasSedimGuay4_FD_113735 | JGI IMG/M metagenome (GOLD analysis project Ga0164313, IMG submission 113735) | Subseafloor sediment microbial communities from Guaymas Basin, Gulf of California, Mexico - Guay4, Core 4569-4, 0-3 cm | ecosystem: Environmental > Aquatic > Marine > Hydrothermal vents >...
ATTACCAAGAAGACGCCCTTGGCACTGCCCATGCTATCCTCTGCGCACAAGAAGCGTTGGATGGCCATGTGATCGTAGCATTCGCTGATACTTTATTCCGTGCCGAAATGCAGTTGGATCCAGATCTGGATGGCGTTATTTGGGTGAACAAAGTAGAAGACCCTTCCGCCTTTGGCGTTGTGAAGGTGGACGATGAAGGCATCATTACCGATCTGGTCGAAAAGCCAGAAGAGTTCGTTTCTGATCTGGCAATCATCGGGATCTATTATTTCTCCGATGGTGAAAGACTAAAAGGCGAATTGCAGTATTTGATCGACAACGATATCAAGGATAAAGGAGAGTACCAACTTACCAATGCCCTGGAGAATATGAAGAACAAAGGCGCACGCTTCTCCGCAGGCGAAGTCATTGAGTGGTTGGATTGTGGAAATAAGAACGCTACGGTCTATACGAATCAACGAGTTCTTGCGAATTCTACAGAAGATCTTGTTTCCAACGACTTGGTGAATGAGGATTCAGTCATTGTTCAACCCTGTTTTATTGGCGAGGGCGTATCGATCAAGAATTCAATTGTTGGGCCACATGTTAGCATTGGCACTGGCACCAAAATTGAACGTTCTGTCGTCGATAATTGTATTATACAGAAAGACAGCACAGTTTCCGATGCGCGCATTAGCAATTCCATGATAGGAAATGCCGTTGTGTACAGCGGGTCTCCAAAAGACCTGAGCCTCGGAGATTTTTGCACTACTAGCGAGGCCTAAAGGCCCGCACTTTCATTGGATGAGACCGACACGGTATATCATACACGCATTCCTACTTCTTTTCCTTTTTGGAATAAGCGCTGACCTTAGTGCTCAGCGTGGTAAAAAGAAAAACAAGTCCAACAATAAAGAGCTTTCTTATGAAGAGGAGTTACAGGCACGGCGGTTTTTTCTAAACGCTACTAGATCCCGATTGCTCGGGAATTCCGAGGAAGCTTTAGGTTTTTTCGAAAAGTGCATTGAGATCGACCCGAGTAATGCGGCCGCTAAATTCGAAATGGCCAAGATCTATGAACATCTCGAAAAGACGGAAGATGCGATCCGACTCGCCAATGAAGCGGTTGAGATCGACCAGAAGAACATTTGGTATCGTTTTCTTCAGGCCGACCTGTATTTGGCCAATGGAGATGCTGAAAATGCGGCACTGGCTTATCGTGCGGTCATCGATCTGCAGCCAGAAAAATATGAGGTCTATTTCGAGCTAGCGCAAGTATATCTCGTTTCTGGGGACTATAACAAAGCGCTAAAGGTCTATGATGAACTTCAAGAGAAGGTCGGCTTGGCTGAGGAGGTCGTTATGCAACGATACCATGTTCTTCTAGCTATGGGCGAATTCAATAGTGCCATTACTTTGATGGAGGAGATGATAGAGGAGAATCCGAACGACCCTAGATATCACGGTGTTATAGCTGAACTCTATGATCAAGTAGGTGAAAGCGACAAGGCTTTGGTGGAGTACCAAAAAGTATTGGAGCTTGACCCGCTGAATTCTAGGATCCATTTGGCTTTGGCAGATCATTATCGAGTAGTTGGAAAAAATGATCTGGCCTACGAGGAGTTGAAATTGGCCTTCAGAGACCCTGAAGTGGATATTGATACTAAAGTTCAGATCCTGCTCAACTTCTACGATGTTACTGGACATGCAAGTGTTAGCTCAGAAGAACGCAAAGAATTGATGAACAAGGTAGATGAATTGATCGACCTGCTTGTAGAGGTGCACCCCAACAATGCACGCACGTATACCATTTTGGGTGATTACCAAATGCGCGAAAGTCGTTTTACAGAAGCGCGCGAAAGCTTTAGAAAAGCAGTAGAACTGGAGCCCGATAAATTCGTGATCTGGCAACAGCTTATAATGCTCAGCTCTCAACTTAACGACCAGAAGGCTGTTGCAAGCGAAAGTGCCCAAGCGATCGAGCTGTTCCCAACAATGCCGATCTTCTATTTGTATCAAGGCATTTCACTGGTGCAAGAAGAGAAAGCAGAGGAGGCTATTGAAGCCCTTACGGCTGGAAAAGATCTGGTAGTAGATGACCCGCAAATACTTGCTCAATTCTATTCCAGTCTTGGAGATGCCTACCACGCAATAAATGACAACGTACATTCTGATAAGAATTACACAAATTGTTTAAAGGTAGACCCGGACAATATTTATGTGCTGAATAATTTCGCCTATTACCTATCGGTGCGAAATGAAAAACTTGATGAAGCCGAATCGATGTCAAGAAGAAGCAATGAGCTTGAGCCCGGTCAGGCTTCCTTTCAAGACACCTATGCATGGATCCTTTATCAGCAGGGGAAATTAAATGATGCCAAGGTGTGGATGGAAAAGGCTTTGAATAATGGTGGACAAAGCAGTGGAGTGATTTTGGAACATTACGGCGATATCCTTTATAAATTGGGCGACCAAGATGGGGCTCTCGAAAATTGGCTTAAAGCCAAAGCGCTCGGGGATGCTTCCGATCTGATCGATAAAAAGATCGATGACCGCCAGTTATATGAATAGAAGGCCAACGCTTTCGAACAGAAAGGGGACTAATTACATTTTTATCCTTGCGCTGTTTCTGGCTGCCTGTGCGCCAAAGGAAGACATCACCAAGCGGGCGCTTCTTAACAAACCACCAAACTATCTTTTAGCTCGTATTCAGGATCCGGCAAAAAACGTTCAGTGGTTCAGTGCCAAGGCTGCTACCGAAGTTGTTCAGAACGGAAAGGCGAATTCTTTCAAGGCGAATTTCAAGTTAAGAAGGGACAGTTTAATATGGGCATCGCTTTCTCCTGCATTAGGAATAGAGATCGTTCGAGCGATCGTATCGCAGGATTCGGTGCACTTCATCAATAAATTGAACGACCAATATTTCACTGGTGCACTTGAAGATCTAACTGCTCGCACGAATACGGAGATCTCCTTCGATCAATTGCAATCATTGCTTTTGGGCAGCGCGTTAGAGTTCGACCAAAATGAAAAATACAAATCCAGTGTTGAGGGATATCGCTATGTGCTCACTTCTAAGGCAAAGAAGAAATACATTAAGGTGGCTGAGCAAAAAGAATCCATGAAGGACAGTAGCCTGACCTATAGGCCCGGTCTAAAAGAAAAACACGTAGAGCGGGTGCTCGAAAAAAATGAAGAGAAACTAGTTGTACGCAAATATTTCATTTCACCAGAAACCTTCTTGATCACAGAGATCGAGATATTCGACTTAGGACACGAACAACTGTTAGAAATACGTTATTCAGAGTATGTGGAAGTGGAGGGTGTCCTTCTGCCTCATCATCTAGAATTCTTGGCTACCGATGGAAAGAACACGCTAAGTGTAGCGATGGACCTGTCAAAGATCAAAGTGGACCAACCGCAAAACATGCCCTTCAAAATACCAGAGAAGTATGAAAGGATCTATTAGGTATATCTACACGGTGCTGCTCCTTTTGCTGGTTCTCTTCAGTGCTGGACAAGAGCGCAAGGCATTAGAAAAAGAGAGGGCTCGTATTGCATCCGATATTTCCTACACCAATAAATTACTTGATGAGACCAAAAAAGGGCAACGACTTACGCAGACCCAATTAGCCTTATTGAACAAGCAGATCGAGCTACGACAAGACCTGATCAAGGAGATCGGGTACGAAGAAGACCGTATCAACAGGTCCATTTCAGAAAACCAAGCAGTAATAGAAGGTTTAGAGTCCGACCTGGTCCGACTAAAGGAAGAATACGCCAAAATGATCCAGTTCGCATATGTGAACCGGAATTCTTTCGATAGACTTACATATATTTTTGCTTCAAACTCTTTTGCACAAGCCTATAAGCGTTCTGCTTATCTGCAACAATTCACTTCTCACAGAAAACAGCAAGCAGCGCTAATTCAGGAAACACAGATCAGCATTCAAGCTAAAGTCGAAGACCTTGAAATTCAAAAGTCCGAACTCGCTCTTGTATTGAATGAACGCAAAGCAGAAAAGTCTGCTCTTGATAAGGATAAAGGATCCCAACAGGAATCATTACGCAGCTATCGTAATGAAGAGAAAAAATTAAGAGCTGACATCAAGAAAAAACAGAAGGAAAAGGCTCGACTGACTGCTGCTATTAAAAAAGCCATTGAAGATGAGATCCGCAGCACGCGCACCAATAGTGGTGGAACTTTTTCATTAACCCCAGAAGCTCAAGTACTATCAAATGAATTCGCCAGCAACAAAGGAAAATTACCCTGGCCTGTGGAGCGAGGGGTTATAACTGGCGGGTTTGGCAAAAGAAAACATCCAACCGTGCCTGGTATAATGATAGATAATGACGGGGTGGATATAAGTACGAATGCCGGAGCAGCTGTGCGAAGCGTATTTGATGGAGAGGTGAGTGCCGTGATCGTAATTCCAGGTGCAGGCAAGGCTGTGATCGTAAGCCATGGAGCATATCGAACCGTGTATTCAAACTTAAAAGAGGTATTCGTAGCTAAGGGTGAAAATTTAAGGACCAAACAAGATATTGGCATTGCGCTTAGCGATGATGCCGGAACGGCGGGTCAAAGTCATTTCGAGATCTGGCAAATAACAGACAGTGGAATGAAGAAACGAGATCCAGGACGTTGGATCTATCGTCAGTAATACTTCCTTCTCGATCTATTTGGGTAACTTTGCTTATTCTAAGATCTCATGACAAATTCAATTTTACTCGGTTGGTTAGGAGGACAAGAGGTCCTTATCATAGTGCTGATCATATTGCTTCTTTTTGGCGCACGCAAGATCCCTCAACTTATGAAAGGTATGGGCTCCGGCATTAAGGAGTTCAAAAAAGGTATGGAAGAGGGCGAGACAGAGCCTGACAAGAACAGCCCCACCAAGTCCGAATAGCTGCTATTCCTCTAGCAAGAATGTCTCGACTTACTTTATCTAAGGTCAAAATTGGCCTTGATGATGCTTCCTTAACTGTAGAAGGCGTTGTTAACTCGTGCTTGGAGAAGATCCGCTCAGGAGAATCTCTGAATATTTTTTTGGAAGTGTTCGAGGATGAGGCGCTCGAACAAGCCAAGACCATAGATAAAAAGATCGCTGCGGGAACTGCCGGAAAATTAGCTGGAGCTGTCATCGCAATTAAAGACAATCTCTGTTACAAAGGGCACAAAGTTTCAGCATCGTCTAAGATATTAGAAGGGTTTACCTCCTTATTCACCTCAACAGCGCTTCAGCGCCTTTTAGATGAAGATGCAATAATTATTGGCCGAACGAATTGCGATGAATTCGCCATGGGGAGCTCCAATGAGAATTCCGCATTTGGACCAGTTGGAAATCCTTTGGATCCGAATAAGGTCAGCGGTGGGTCTTCGGGTGGCTCGGCCGCTGCTGTAGCTGCAGGTATGTGCATGATGTCCCTTGGTTCCGATACAGGCGGATCCATTCGTCAACCTGCTTCATTCTGTGGTGTTGTTGGGATGAAGCCCACATATGGTCGTGTTTCTAGATATGGGTTGATCGCCTTCGCTTCTTCATTCGATCAGATCGGCCCGTTCGCCAATTCTATAGAGGACGCCGCATTGGTCTATGAGATCATGGCTGGAAAAGATGAACATGATGGCACGACTACACCAAAACCAGTCGAACCTTTCCTTCGAGAAGAAAAAAAAGGTCTCAAACTGGCCTATATCGCCGATTGCTTGAACAGTCCATCGCTTGACCCGCAAATAAAAGCCGACACTGAAAGGCTTATTGAAAAGCTGAGGGAAGAAGGACACAGTGTGGATGCGGTAGAATTTCCATATCTCGAACAGGTGGTCCCAACATATTATGTTCTGACCACTGCTGAAGCCTCATCTAATCTGGCCCGCTACGACGGCATTCATTATGGTCACAGAGCTGAACAAGCTGCCGGAATAGACGAAACCTACACCTTGTCGCGCACCGAAGGCTTTGGCGAGGAGGTTAAAAGACGGATAATGGTGGGCACTTTCGTTCTAAGCGCCGGCTATTACGACGCATACTATGCAAAGGCACAAAAAGTAAGGCGCGTTATTCAGAATTACACTGAAGACCTGCTTTCCAAATACGACCATTTAATATTACCGACCACACCAACCACGGCTTTCAACAAAGGCGAGAATTCCGATGACCCGATCGCAATGTACCTACAGGACATTTTTACCGTACAAGCGAACCTTTCAGGCGGACCGGCCATTTCGATCCCTCTTGGTACAAGCTCTAATGGAATGCCGTACGGCATTCAGGTAATGAGCGCTAAGTACACAGAGCAGACAATGTTCAATATGGCCGACCTGCTAAATAAAATTTTGAACAAAGGAGATGTGGGCCATGAAAACTAAATTGTACAACAACAACGTTATTGAAGCGTATTCTAATCGAATTAACTCATCCTGCAAGGTGAAACAGATCTCGCTCTTCTCAATTTTCTTGGCCGTGTTAAGCACGTGCTCTTTTGCTCAGAAAGCAGAGAATATTGATACTGTGGCATCTTCTGGCCCGATCATTTTAGCGGATGACCCGAGCTTGGTAGCGCTCGATAGGTTGATCAGCTTGGAATACATTAAAGCACTGCCCGAAATTTCAGGTTCAGAAAAATCAATTATCGAAACCTCGCCAGAAGTGTTTGCCGAGCGCATGGCCGCTCTCGATGCTCAAAGTCCCATGGACTTGGTTTACAACAAAACCGTTCAAGCATACATTAATATGTACTTGAACAAGAAGACCGAGCTAACAGCTAGAATGATCGGTCTTACTGCTCATTATTATCCAATGATCAATGAGAAACTGGATAAGAACGACCTTCCTCTTGAATTAAGTAATCTGGCCGTTGTTGAATCTGCTTTGAACCCTTCTGCAAGATCAAGAGCTGGAGCTGTGGGGCTTTGGCAATTCATGTTCAATACAGGAAAGATCTACGATCTTAAGGTCGACTCCTATGTTGACCAAAGGCAGGACCCACTGAAATCCACCGATGCGGCTTGCGAATATCTTGCCTTCCTTCATGGGATCTACGATGATTGGGGCCTAGCACTAGCGGCTTATAATGCGGGACCGGGAAATGTGAACAAGGCCATTCGTCGCTCAGGTGGAAAACGGGATTATTGGGAAGTGAAGCCTTGGTTGCCAAGAGAAACGAGAGGATATGTGCCAGCGTTCATTGCTGTTAATTATGTAATGGCGCATTATGCCGACCATGGTATCGTTCCTGTCCAGCCAGAATTCAAATACAATGAATTGGACACGGTCCAGGTTCAGAAAAAAGTAGAATTCGATCAACTAAGCGCTTTTGTACATGTTGACGAAGAGGTCCTAGTGTCGCTGAATCCAATGTATCGCAAAAAGATCGTTCCAGCCACGCCCGGCCAAGACCACCTTGTTCTTCCAATAGAAGCGGTTGGTTTGTTCTTGGCTAATGAAGACAGCATTTATGGGTTCGAACCAGCTCCGGTCGTTGTGGATGGTTTCGTCACCAAAGACGTAACCATAAAGCACCGTGTTAGAAGTGGAGAATACCTTGGCGGCATCGCCGAAAAATATGGCGTGGGTCTCTCTGAGTTGAAATCGTGGAACGGAATAAGAGGCACGCGTATCTACCCAGGAAAAATATTACTTGTCCATAAAACCGAAAAGGTTCCTGCTGAAGGAACTGCAAAAACTTCAAAGCCCATTGAAACGAAAGGAGAAGTCAAGGTAGCTACGGTCGATAATGGCGATTATCGCTACCACATCGTTCAGAAGGGAGATACGCTTTGGGATATTGCCAATAAATATGATGGCGTAACCGTTAGCCAACTTCGCTCACTGAACAGCGATGTGAATGTTAAGCGCCTCAATCCCGGGCAAAAGATCAAGATAGGCCCACAGGGATGAAAGCGTTCAGTTCGATCGTTATCATTCTATTCCTATTCTCATGTTCTTCAGAAGAAAAACGACCTGCTACTAAACCCCATTATGCGGGTAAAAGTGGTGAGGTACTGCTGGTCTTGGACAATGCATTAATAGGCTCTGTACTAGAAGACGCGCTAGAAAGAGCATTGACGGTTCCTCTTGCTCGGAGCCCACAGTCTGAAGCTAGAGCCGAGACCAGAACCGTGGCTGCGGAAAACTTGGCAGACCACAACAAGGTTCATCGGAATTTAATTTTCGTTGAACTCGGCCGCCCCAGTAAAAAAGTTTCTGTCAGCAGAGATGTTTGGGCAAATGGTCAGCTTGTTCTCCGAATAGTATCGCCGGATATGGATGCAGCGGTTGAAACCGTTAATGCCAATGCCGAACAGATCTTAGCGCTCATTGAACAAGAGGAACGCTTTCGCACAATGTCCCGTTTAGGATTTCATCGCGCCGAGGCGCTGGAAGAGCGCGTATTTAATGAACATGGAGTTCGGTTCATTATTCCAGAAGAGTACAGAAAGATCCGTTCCATTAAAAACTTCGAATGGTTCGAGGTGGATAGGATTAAGTACAAGGGTGGACGTGAACACCATTCCATCCAAGGCATTCTACTTTATCATTATCCTTATACTAATGATTCCCTCTTGGAGGTAAGTTCACTTTCGATAACCAGAGACTCTATTCTTAGGCGAGAACTACCTGGTCCTACAAAAGGCTCTTACATGACCACGGAGTATAAGTTCAGGGACATTGATCTAAGCCCAATTGCCTGGGAGACAGAGCATAACGGAATGTACGCCGTATACCAACAGGGGCTATGGAAAATGGAGAACAATTATATGGGTGGGCCTTATGTTAGCTTAACTCAAATTGATAGCGTTGCTGGGCGAGTGATAACCCTCGAGGGCTTTGTTTACAGCCCGGAATTCCCTAAGCGTGAAATGCTCAGAGAGATGGACGCTATCGTTCATTCGCTCGATATCGATCCACAGGTCGAGATAAAACCAGAATAGCCAACTCCTTTATTTTCAAGCGCCCAAGGCGCGAATACCTTTCGATATCAACATTTCGAAAGCTAATGTGGATAAATCTATATTGGAAAGCAAGGGGCTACTGTGTACATTTATCATTGCCTACGCGCACTATGGATCGCTCTGACATTATAGGTTATTTGGACAAGCATTGTCGAATTAGACTTCGCTCTGGAAGGGATGTTTACGGTGTCCTTTGGGAAGAATGTAATGAAGGGGGTCTATTCTTTTCCAGCGCAGGCGATCGCCAAACACCAAGCCTCCTTGATATAAAAGATACGGCCTTATCCCTCGACCCGGATGATATCATCTTTGCCGAAACGCTAATAGACCAAATGGCCTCCTAGATCCTATTACTCTCTTATTCCAGCTTCCTTCAGAAGGAAAGAATACTCCAATGCCGTTTCCTTGTGATACTCGAAACGACCTGATGCGCCTCCGTGGCCAGCATCCATGTTCGTTTTTAGGAGTAAGACATTGTTATCGGTCTTCATATCTCGAAGCTTTGCCACCCACTTTGCCGGCTCCCAGTATTGTACTTGAGAATCGTGCAAACCAGTTGTGATAAGCATTGCAGGATACTCTTTGGCTTCCACATTCTCATAGGGAGAATAGCTCATGATATAATCGAAATACTCTTTGATCTTTGGATTCCCCCATTCATCAAATTCTCCTGTGGTAAGCGGAATGCTCTCATCCAACATTGTGTTGATGACATCCACAAAAGGCACTTGGGCAACAATGCCTCGAAATTGCTCTGGGGCCATATTGGCAACCGCACCCATTAGCAATCCGCCAGCACTTCCGCCCATAGCAAATAGCTTATCAGAAGAAGTGTATTTGAGTTCTGACAGAGCCTTGGCGCAGTCGATGAAGTCGTAGAAAGTGTTCTTTTTCGTCAACATTTTTCCGTTCTCGTACCATTGTCTTCCCATTTCCTCGCCTCCACGAATATGGGCTATGGCGAATACGAATCCTCTGTTCAAAAGGCTCAAACGAGCATAACTAAAATACGGATCCATACTGTGGCCATACGAACCATATGCGTACAACAGCAACGGCGCTTTGCCATCTTTTTGAAATCCCCCTTTGTAGACGATAGATACCGGAACTTTCGCCCCATCCCTTGCTTCAACCATGATCCTTTCGGAATGGTAGTCGTTTCGATCGAAGCCGCCGAGCACCTCTTGCTGCTTCAGTAATTTCATTTCTTTCGTATTCATATCAACCTCATAAACAGAGGATGGTGTTGTCATTGAGGTATAACCGATCCGCAATTTATCCGTGTCGAAATCTGGATTAACGCTCGCATAAACTGTATATGCTTCCTCATCGAATTTCAAATATTCATCCTGAGTTCCGTCCCAGCGAATAATGCGCAATTGTGTCAAGCCGTCTTTTCGTTCATTCAACACCAGATGGTGCTGAAAAACATCAATGTCTTCTAATAGAACATCTTCACGATGAGCGATTACTTCAATCCAATTCTCTTCACTAGTACTTCCCTCCGGACACTCCATAAGCTTGAAGTTCTCTGCATTCCTGTTGGTAGAGATGTAAAATTTATCGCCATAATGAGAAAACCCGTACTCGTGCTTCTCGCTACGAGGCTCAAAGAGCCTGAATTCACCCATAGGATCGTCTGCTTCAAGTATTCGATATTCTGAACTCAAAGTAGCCGCGCTCCCAATTACCAAATACTTTTCGGATTTGGTCTTATAAACAAAGGTGTTGAAGGTTTCGTCCGTTTCGTGATAAACCAATTCATCTTCAGAGCTATTCGTTCCTAGTTCGTGCTTGAAGATCTTGTAAGCTCTTAAGGCCTCATCTTTTACTGTATAGAAGATCGTTCGGTCATTATTGGCCCATGTGCAACCTCCTGTTGTATTCGGAATTTCATCTTTCAAGATCTCGCCCGTTTTTAGATCTTTGAATTTGATGGTATAAATTCGACGTCCGAGTGAGTCCTCTCCATAAGCCAATATCCTATTATTCGTGCTTATGCTGCGCCCAGAAACATTGAAATAACTAAACCCTTCTGCCATTTCATTCACGTTGAGCATGATCTGCTCTTCGGCCTCTAGGGTTCCTTGTTTTCTACAATGGACAGGATATTCCTTGCCCTCTTCGTAGCGCGTGTAGTAGAAGTAGCCCTTGTGTTTAAAAGGCACAGACATATCCGTTTGTTTGATCCGGCCGATAATTTCTTCGTATAATTTCTTCTGAAGACCCTCTGTCTCGGCCATCATTTCATTCGTATAGTCGTTCTCGGCATTCAAATAGTCGAGCACACGTTGAACTTTG
>Ga0164313_10005463_pt1 | contig 11239 bp, 10 predicted proteins | sample GuaBasSedimGuay4_FD_113735 | JGI IMG/M metagenome (GOLD analysis project Ga0164313, IMG submission 113735) | Subseafloor sediment microbial communities from Guaymas Basin, Gulf of California, Mexico - Guay4, Core 4569-4, 0-3 cm | ecosystem: Environmental > Aquatic > Marine > Hydrothermal vents...
ATAAGGTAATCATCATGAGTAAAACTTATCCTGTTATACCCGCTGCTGCGCAGCGCACCCACGTTGACCAGCAACGTTATGAAGAAATGTACCGCCAGTCGGTCGAAGACAATGCCGGATTCTGGTCCGAGCAGGCCCGCCGGATTAACTGGATCATGCCTTTCAGCAAAGTCAGGGATGTGTCCTTCGATCGCGACGACCTGCACATCCGCTGGTTTGAAGACGGCACCCTGAATGCCTGTTACAACTGTGTTGACCGTCACCTCGATACCCGTGCTGACCAGACCGCTATTATCTGGGAAGGAGATGACCCGGCCCGTGATCTGCATATCACTTACCGTGAGTTGTATCAGCGCGTGTGCCGTATGGCCAATGTGTTGAAGGAGCTTGGTGCTAAACGCGGAGACCGCATTACGCTCTACATGCCGATGATCCCGGAGGCCGCTGTTGCAATGCTCGCCTGTGCACGTATCGGGGCTATTCACTCGGTCGTGTTTGGCGGGTTCTCACCGGATGCACTGGCCGGACGAATCACAGATTGCCAGTCCACCATCCTCATTACCGCCGATGAAGGTTTACGAGGCGGTAAATCCATCCCGTTGAAGAAAAATGTCGACGCAGCCTGTGAGCGGGACGGTGTAATGGACATCCTCAAATCGGTGTTGGTGATACGCAATACCGGTAACGATGTAAACATGGATGACAGCCGCGACCATTGGTTGCATGAACTTGAAACAGGTGTTTCCGATGATTGCCCCTGCGAGGAAATGGGTGCGGAAGACCCCCTGTTCATTCTTTATACATCCGGTTCAACCGGCAAGCCCAAGGGTGTTCTGCACACGACCGGCGGCTACATGGTGTATGCCTCGTTTACCCATGAGATGGTTTTTGACTACCAGGACGGCGACATCTACTGGTGTACGGCCGATGTAGGCTGGGTCACAGGCCACAGTTATATCGTCTACGGCCCATTGGCCAATGGCGCGACAACCCTGATGTTTGAAGGTGTGCCTAACTACCCCGATACCAGCCGCTTCTGGCAGGTTTGCGACAAACACCAGGTCAACGTCTGCTACACCGCCCCCACCGCCATCCGCGCGCTCATGCGTGATGGTGATGAACCGGTCAAAAAGACATCAAGATCATCATTGCGACTGCTGGGTTCAGTGGGCGAGCCGATCAATCCCGAAGCATGGGAATGGTATTACCACGTCGTCGGCGATGGCCGTTGCCCCATTGTTGACACCTGGTGGCAGACAGAGACCGGCGGCATCATGATCACGCCATTGCCGGGCGCGACACCGATGAAACCCGGTTCTGCGAGTTTCCCATTGCCGGGCGTTCAACTTGAGATCGTTGATTCTGAGGGTAATACCCTCGACGGAGCGGTTGAAGGTCAATTGATCATCACCGATAGCTGGCCGGGTCAGATGAGGACCATTTATGGCGACCACAAACGGTTTGCAGAAACCTATTTTACCGTGTTCCCGGGTAATTTCTTCACCGGTGACGGCTGTAAACGCGATGAAGACGGCTACTACTGGATTACCGGCCGTGTAGACGATGTCCTGAACATTTCCGGTCACCGCATGGGTACTGCCGAGGTCGAGAGTGCATTGGTATCGCACCCTTCGGTGGCAGAATCTGCCGTGGTGGGTTATCCACACGATATCAAGGGCCAGGGTATTTACGTTTATGTCACCCTGAATTCCAGTGTCACACCGACCGACGAGCTGCGCACCGAGCTGCGCAACTGGGTACGCAAGGAAATCGGACCGATTGCATCACCGGACCTGATCCAATGGGCACCATCGCTACCCAAAACCCGTTCCGGCAAAATCATGCGCCGTATTTTGCGCAAAATTGCCGCCAATGATTACGACAACCTGGGTGATACCTCAACCCTGGCCGAGCCCGAAGTGGTAGATGCACTGATCGAAGGCCGCATGAACCGGTAGTGTTCTCAACGCCCGCTGTACTCCAGCGGGCGTTCGCGGCGCACAACAATTCGAAAAGGAAATCTGCTATGAAGTGTTCTGTTTTTCGCTCCAGTCTCAAGGACTACACGTACATCTATTTACGCGATGGACATAAGTTTGAGGACCTGCCGATATCTCTCATCAAGATTTTCGGCGAACCCGAGCTTGTCATGGCACTGGATCTCACACCGGAACGCAAACTCGCCTATGAAGATGTCAACCAGGTTATAAAAGGCTTGCAGGACAATGGTTATCACCTGCAAATGCCCCCGCAGGAAGACGCGACGGGTTTATTGGAATTACCTGAAAACAAGGAGCCACTTTTTAAATAAATAATACCTGTTGGCACGCCGTTCGAACGACTTATCAGCACCTTAACAAACGAGATTGATCGGACGGCCTTGCATGAAAGCATTGATAACCCTGGAAACCTGATCGATACACGCCTGTCTTGCAGGCTTACTGGCCCAGGCGTTGTGGGGTGTGATGATCAGGTTGGGGATGTCCAAGGCCAGTAGCGGGTGGTCGGGTGGTGGCGGTTCCGTACTGAGTGTGTCCACCCCGGCGCCGGCGAGCTCCCCTGCCCTCAGCGCATCGGCCAGGTCCTGTTCAACAACAATTCCACCACGGGCGGTATTTACCAGCACTGCACCCGGCTTCATGGCACGTAAGGTGCTGCGGTCAAACAAGCCTCGTGTTTCTTCATTCAAGGGGCAATGAATACTGATCACATCAGCCGCAACAAGAATATCTTTAAACGGCAGACGGTCGGGCCTGGGCTCATGTCCACGGTGTTCCGCTACCAGCACATTCATATCCAGCGCACGCGCCAACCGGGCCACGGCCTTACCCAATACACCGTAGCCAACGATACCCAATTGCAAATCTGGCAGCTCCCTGATGGTTTGATCGTGCAGGCTGAAATGCCTGCTTTTACACCAATCCCCCTGCCTGACCCTGTCAGCATAAAAAGGCTGGGCCGTGACCAGGTTCAGTATCAGGGTAATGACGTGCTGCGCGACAGAACGGGTGGCATAGTCCCGAACATTGCAAACGCTTATGCCCAGCTCTGCTGCCGCTTCAAGATCAACCACGTTTGTTCCGGTGGCTGCGATGGCGATCAGCTTCAGGTTTTCAGCGCTCTGCAGATGCTGACGATCCAGTACACATTTATTCGTCACCACCACATCTGCCATCCGGATTCGGTCGGCAACTTCATCAGCCCGGGTGAAATCAAACCACTGCCAACCTGGCAATGACCTGTCGAGCGCCCGGGTATCCAGGTCGCCATTGTCGACCGAGCCTAAATCCAGAAAAACACCTTGTGAAACTGTCATAAGAAAAACCCAGACACAAAAAAAGCCGCTAACAGCGGCTTTTTTCAATTATTCCATTTTGCTACCTTGTCGTCGTAGCAACACTGACACTGGCAACACCGACGGCATCTGCAGCATCCAGGATGATCACCAGTGCATTGGTATCCGCATCCGGATGTGCCGCAATGATCAACGGTGAATCAGGCTTCTCGGCCTTTTCCCGTTCCAGGTTAGCCTCTACAGCTTTGTCTTCCAACATCCGCCCTTTCATCGAAATATTGCCGTTGCTGTCGATCTTGACCACGATCGGCCCCTTTTTCTTTTTGATTTCTTTGGGGGGCGAATTGGATGGGCGGGAAACCTCGAGACCGCGTTCCTTGACGAAGGAAGTGGTCACGATAAAAAAGATGAGCATGATAAAAACGATGTCCAGCATCGGCGTGATGTTGATCTCCGCCTCATCATCTGCATGGTGTCTTCTACGCATTAAATAAGCCTCTCAAAATTCCTGACCCGGTCAATTTTGACAACCGGGGACACAGCTTACTGAACCCAATGGGTTTTCGCCAGTGTCTGTGGCAAATTTTTGATCATTCTACCGTAACAGACTTGGCAAGATTGCGCGGTTGATCCACATCCGTACCCCTTTGCAAGGCCACATGGTAGGCCAGCAACTGCAACGGGATCGTCATCACAACCGGTGACAACAATGGCCCGCCGGTGTCCAGCCCGATAATGTGACCGTGGCGTTGTTGAAAACTTGAAACCACCTTGGTATCTGCAATTACATACAGTTCCCCGCCCCTGGCGCTGACCTCTTCGATATTACTGATCAGTTTTTCCAGCAAAATGTTATTCGGCGCCACCGCAAACACCGGCATCTCGGCATCAATTAATGCCAGCGGGCCATGCTTCAGCTCACCGGCGGCATAAGCCTCGGCGTGAATATAAGAAATCTCCTTGAGCTTGAGCGCGCCTTCCATCGCAATCGGGTAATGACTGCCCCTGCCGAGGAACAAGGCATGGTTCTTTTCAGTGAACGCGGCTGATAATGCGGCGAATTCAGCGTCCAGGCCCAGCGCCTGGTTCAACAGTTCCGGCAGGTGGTTCAGATCCGCGACATAGCCGGCATAAACATCCTTATCCACACCATTCAGACTGGCCAGTTCCAGCACCAACAACTGCAAGGCAACCAGTTGGGTCGTAAATGCCTTGGTAGAAGCAACACCGATTTCGGGACCGGCGCGGGTCATCAAGACCAGGTCTGCCTCGCGCACAATGGAGCTTTCAGCTACGTTGCAGATCGCCAGCGTGGTGGTATATCCCGCCTGTTTTGCATGTTTCAACGCGGCCAGGGTATCCGCCGTTTCACCTGACTGTGAGATGGCTACAAACAGTGTGTTGTCAGGCACAACGGGACGCCGGTACCGGTACTCACTGGCAATTTCTGCATGGCAGGGAATTCCGGCCAACTGCTCCATCTGGTAACTGGCCACCAGGCCCGCATGATAGCTGGTACCACAGGCGACAATATGTACCTGTTTGATTTGCTGCAGTAAATCGACTGCACCGACTCCGAAGATATTCGGCAAAACTGCCGTGGCACTGACCCGGCCTTCCAGCGTTTCGGCCACTGCCTGGGGTTGCTCAAATATCTCCTTGAGCATGTAGTGGGGGTAATCACCCCGCTGCACTGCATCAGCTTTGGTCTCTACCTCTTTGACCGGTCTTTCAACAACCTGCTGGTTTTCATCAGCGACCTCATATCCATTGGCAGTCAGCGCAACAACATCGCCTTCCTCGAGAAACACAAAACGGTTGGTTTCGCCCAACAATGGATAAATATCGGAGGCCAGAAAACATTCTCCGTCACCCACACCAAGCACCAGCGGGCTGCCCTGCCGGGCACCGACAATTACGCCGGGCTCGGCGGCGCTGATGACGGCAATTGCAAACGCACCGCGTAAGCGGCCAATGGCCTTTTGCACGGCTGAAAACAAATCCAGGCCGGAGTCCATTATGCACGCAATCAAGTGCACCATGACCTCGGTGTCGGTCTCGGAGCTGAATGCGCAACCGGCAGCCTCCAGTTCCTGACGCAACTCCTGGTGGTTTTCGATAATGCCGTTATGCACCAGTGCCAACTGGTCGCCGGAAGCGTGTGGATGGGCGTTTTGTGTATTGGGGACACCGTGGGTTGCCCAACGCGTGTGGGAGATGCCGCAATGGCCGTCAATGGGCGTGGCTTCCAGCAGTGCTTCCAGAACTTTCACCTTACCTGGTGCGCGCAGGCGCGTGAGATAACCATCCTGCTGAATGGCGATACCGGCCGAATCATAGCCTCGGTATTCAAGCGTATGCAGGCCCGTGATCAGGATTTCCCGGATATTACGTCCTGCAGCAGCTGCAACTATTCCACACATTGATTAACAACCCCCCAATTAACTATTTCTTCACCGGGCGTTTCCAGCCGGGTATGGTCACCTGCTTTGACCGGCTAAGCGTCAGCTTACCGGCCGGCACATCCTTTGTCACGGTGCTGCCGGCGCCAATATCCGCACCTTCACCAATGGTGACCGGCGCAACCAGCTGGGTATCGGAGCCGATAAAGACATCGTCTTCGATGACTGTGCGGTGCTTGTTAACACCATCGTAATTGCAGGTGATGGTGCCTGCTCCGATATTGACCCGCTCACCGATAGTGCTGTCACCCAGGTAGCTTAAATGGCTGGCCTTGCTGTTCCTGCCAAGGGTCGTGTTCTTGATCTCGACAAAATTGCCCACCTTGCTGCCGGCCCCCAACTCCGTACCGGGACGCACACGGGCAAATGGTCCAATGTCACAAGCACCCAGGCTGCGCATACCCTCCAGAACGCTGTAGGCGTGAACCCGGGTCCCTGCAGCCAGCTGGCAATTCTTCAATACACATCCAGGACCGATCTGAACGTCATCACCCAGGCTGATTTCACCTTCAAAAATGACATTGATATCGATATAAACATCGCTGCCGACTTTCACCGTGCCACGAACGTCGACACGCTGCGGATCAGCCAGTTGCGCACCGGCAAGCATCAGCTCAGTTGATTTTTTCATACGATAGCGTTGCTCCAGGGCAGCCAGTTGGATTCGATCATTTGCACCTTCCAGGTCAGCGGCAACCGGTGCCACAATGCCGGTGGTCTGTATATTCCTGGAATTGGCGATGGCAATCACATCGGTCAGATAATACTCGTTCTGTGAGTTATCACTGGCCAAATCTTCAAGACATGACGATAACGTGGAGTACTGCGCCAGGATAATCCCCGAGTTAACCTCGGTAATGGCTTTTTGCGCCTCATTGGCGTCACGTTCTTCGACAATGCCCGTAACATTGCCATTTTCATCACGCACAATACGCCCATAGCCGCCCGGGTCAGGAACGTCCATCGTCAACACGTTAATTCCGCCCGTGTCCGCATCCATCAGCTGACTCAGAACAGCTACTTCAATTAAGGGTATATCACCATAAAGCACCAGCACATCGGCACCATCGGGTATACCCGGCATGGCCTGCTGCACAGCATGTCCCGTACCCAGCTGTTCTGCTTGCGCTGCCCAGGTGATATCGTAATCACGACAGGCTTCCTGAAGCTGCGGGACCGCGGGATTGAAAACCACGTGAATACCGGCAGGTTCGAGTTGCAAAGCAGTACCCAGTACATGAATAATCAGGGCAGAGCCGCCAACCGTTTGTAAAACCTTCGGCACCCGTGACTTCATGCGGGTGCCTGCGCCGGCGGCCAGTATTATGATATGAAGGGGTCTGGACATAATTTTCTGTTGGTGGTTTGAACAGGGTGATGGCTTGAACGGGATTATACCGTCAACAACCTGCAGGCTCTATGACAGGTTTATGTCCTTTTCGGGTCTATTGAGACAACACCAGGTTTTTAGCTCAGAGGATTGAATGCATAAAATATTAACAGCCATGGTTTTTCTATTGCTGGCCATCAGTTCCTCCGCTGCAGAGATACAGCGCCGCACGGCCAATGACGGCCAGTTAGTCATGGAAGATATCCCACCCATTCCAGCATCCCTGGGCCAAACGATTAGCCGCTATCAGAACATTCGCTCCGCCAGGATCAGTGGCTGGTCTGAAGACAGCAAAAGCATTTACATCAAAACCCGTTTTGGCCCGGTCAGTCAGCTTCACCGTGTCGATATACCGGGTGGTGCGAGAAAGCAATTGACCTTCGCAGATGAACCCGTCGGCGAAGTGAGCACTCAGCCCAAAGGTGACTTGTTGGCCCTGACCCGTGACCGCGATGGTGATGAGTTTGACCAGGTACTTCTTTTAAATCCGGAAAATGGCCTGACCCGTAACCTGACGGAAGGACACGCACTTAATAACCGTGTGGTCTGGGACCAGCAGGGACGACGCATTGCATATCGATCCACGCGCAGAAATGGCCGCTCAAACGATGTCTGGGTCCAGGGTGTCAATCCTTCGGTGGAAGCACAATTGGTACATAAGGCCAATGATGGCGCATTGTGGAAACCGATTGATTTCAGCAAGGATGGACAATATTTATTGCTCCAGCAATTCATTAGCGTGGTTGATTCACGCATTTGGATAAAAAAGCTGCCTGACGGAGAGGCGCACATGCTGGTGGGTAACACAGAAAACCCCGCCAGTAACATCGCCGCAGGCTTTGGCCACAAGGATGCCAATGTTTTGTTTGTCACCAATCAGCGTAATGGGGCTGCCGAACTGGCAACCGTATCACTGGATGCCGGGCAAGAGATTACATTTGTACCCAGCGTCGGCGACTGGGACATCACCCAGTTTGCATTAAGCCGTGACCGTAAGCGTGGCGCGTTCATTACCAATGAAAATGGCATAAGCCGGCTGCATTTATATGATCCGGCGCTGCTGAGATACAGGCGGGTGGATAAAATACCACTGGGACTGATCAGCGGCCTGAGCTTTAGCCCGGATGGGAAAAAACTGGGAATGACGCTGAATTCTGCACGCAGCCCGAACGATGTCTGGGTGCTCGAACTCGGCCGAAAGCCATTTTCGGCAAAAAAGCTGACACGCTGGACCTTCAGCGAGGTAGGTGGGCTGGATACGCGCAAATTTGCGACACCGATACCCATCAAATACCCCTCCCCGTATGGGGACGAGGGCAAGGTTTTATCCGTGCCTGCTTTTGCCTATCTGCCCCCGGGTGATGGTCCGTTTCCGGTCATTATTCACGTACATGGTGGCCCGGAGAATCAGTTCCGGCCATCGTTTAACAGCGAATTTCAGCTCTGGATAGACCAGCTCGGTGTGGCCATCATTGCACCAAACATCCGCGGCTCCCTGGGCTATGGTGCCAGCTACATCGCACTTGATGATGGTTATCAACGCGAGGAAGCGGTCAAGGATATCGGTGCCCTGCTTGACTGGATAGCGCGGCAACCAAGGCTGGACCAGAACAGGGTTGCCGTATTTGGTGCCAGCTATGGGGGCTACATGGCGCTGGCTTCCGCTGTCCATTACGGTGACCGCTTGCGAGCAGCAGTGGACCGTGTGGGTATCAGTAATTTTGTGACCTTCCTGGAAAATACGCAGGGTTACCGGCAAGCCTTGCGCCGCACAGAATACGGTGATGAACGCGACCCGCAGATGCGCGCGTTTCTTGAAAGCATCAGCCCTTTGAACAACGTGGATAAAATCAATATCCCTTTGCTGGTCGTGCAGGGAAAAAATGATCCGATCGTGCCGATGTCAGAGTCTGAACAGTTGGTGAAGGCCTTGCGTTTGCGCGGCCAGACGGTCTGGTATATGAACGCACTGAACGAGGGTCACGGCTATGACAGAAAAGAAAATCGCGACCTGTATCAACAGGCCACGATTCTGTTCTTGCAGAAGTACTTACTACCTGTAGGAGCGGCGTCCCCGCCGCGATAGGGTCACCAGCCTCAAGAAATTGCGGCGGGGACGCTGTCCTACTTCTGATTCTTTTTGTAGGCCCGCACGGCTTCGTTGAACATATCGGCGACACGCTCTTCCATGTCTACCGAGTAATTATGTGCATTGGTAATGGCCTGACGGTTACCATCTGAAAGATCTTTGCTCAATACATCATGATTGACGCATTCGCGGTACGCTTCCATGTCAGTCTGAAAATTCTTGACACCCTTTTGGGCCCGCAACAGATCTTCTTTGACCGGCACTTCCGGAATGGGAGGCGGTGCATTGGGCAAATTGCACTGCTGAGCAGTTATCGGCAAAACCACCATGCTGCCATCATCCATCGCTTCCTGGGCCATCGCCGGCGCCATAGTCACTAACATCAAACCCGTAAAAATAATTCTTTTCATCTTGATTCCTGCTTAATTGAGCCTTTCTGATTGCGTATGATATAGCGCATCACCCGTAATGAACAGACCCCCGATTATCATATCCAGCGTCTCACTTTGGCTTTGTAAGCCAGGTATTGTTGGCCAAAAGCTGCTTCCATAAACCGTTCTTCACCGGCTACAAAGTTGTAGCGGATAATCAGCATAAAGATCAATAATGGAATTAAAGCACCCATACTACCCATCAAAAAGGCCGCACCAAACACCATCAGGAACATACCCAGGTACATCGGATTGCGCGTGAACCGGAAAAGGCCACCAGTGACCAATGCGGTTGCATCCTCAAAAGGCAGCAGACCGGTTTCCGCTTTCACAAACAGGTCTGCAGACACGGCTGAGATCGCGATTCCGAGAAACACAAAGACAACACCGGCATAAGCCAATGGCGGCTGAACATACTGGTACATCGGTAGAAAACCTTGCAACAGACCCATTAAAACCAGGCTGCCAAGCAAGTATACGATGGGGATGATTTTTCGCTTTTTTTCCACTGCCTAAATGTACACCAACCACCCCAAAACCGACTTCGTCAACGCCACTGAAACAATATACAAAAATGTCAGTAACCCAAAAACCCACGCAGCCAGCCGCTCGTTCCTGCTTCGGCCAAACCGCAACGCAACCATACCGGCACCGATATATACCAGCAGAGCGATGATCTTCGCCATCAGCCAGGGGTGCTCCATCGGTGACATCCGCATCTGGACAGCCAGCACAATGGCGCTGGTCAGTAAAAGGGTGTCAATGATATGCGGTGCAGTTTTTACCCAGCGCTGCCCGAGTCTGGCCGAGCCTTGCAACATCCAGATGCCACGGACAAAAAAACCGCAAAAAGATAAGGCGATGCAGGTTAGATGAATGCTCTTTGTTATATAAATTAAGGTCATGGGTAATTTAAGATCATGGACTTTGATAAAACCTTTTCACTTCGCATATTTCAACACGATACGATTTGTACCACTTTTTATGTCCGACTTGCTGGGCGAGCCTGTGTTCCGGGTCATTCTTCCAGTCGCGGATTTGTTGCGTGGTTTCCCAGTAGGAAATTGTAATCTCTTCATCGCCTTCAGTGACAGCAACAAAGTCGAGGCAGCCATACTTGTTGAATGCCAGCTCTCTCAGCCTTTCAGCCGTCCGGTAGTACTCATCATCAAGATTTTTAGTCGTCGCTTTGAAAATGACTGCAAACATGTTGGATCAGGCAGGTTTTTTGACAAACTTTGTCAAGATCACAATCTGCTGACCGTTGACCCGGCCTTCAATATGTTCCGGATTATCAGGTACCAGCGAGATATTTCGAACTGCGGTGCCACGTTTAGCAGTAAAGCCGGCACCTTTGACATTCAGGTCCTTGATCAAAGTCACCGTATCGCCGGCTTCAAGCACTGCGCCATTGCTGTCTTTATGAACTGCACCGGTGTCTGCTTCATTTTGCCCCTCACCGCTTGCCTGTGCCCACGCCAGGGTCTCGTCATCCAGGTAAAGCATATCGAGCAAATCCTGCGGCCAGCCCTCGGCACTTAAGCGCGTCAGCATTCGCCAGGCCATCACCTG
>Ga0164313_10005464_pt1 | contig 11234 bp, 11 predicted proteins | sample GuaBasSedimGuay4_FD_113735 | JGI IMG/M metagenome (GOLD analysis project Ga0164313, IMG submission 113735) | Subseafloor sediment microbial communities from Guaymas Basin, Gulf of California, Mexico - Guay4, Core 4569-4, 0-3 cm | ecosystem: Environmental > Aquatic > Marine > Hydrothermal vents...
ACCGACACGATGAGTGATAACGGTCGTGCAAATCCGTTTTTATCACCATTAGCCAATATGGCTATACCACCAATAACTGGCAACCAGATCAACAATGTTAACAAGGGGATATTAGCAAACATTAATAGCTTAGTTCCTTAAACAACAAATAGTGTTAATAAAACAAGAACACCCAAAAGCATTGAAAATGCATAATGGTACAAGTATCCAGATTGAATGCGCCGTACAAGCTTAGCGAGTATTCCAACTGTTTTTGCTGTGCCATTTACAACAACACCATCTATCAACAATTGATCGCCAAGATTCCATAACTTGCCGCCAATCCAGCGTGAACCACCAGCAAATACCTTTTCATAAAAGGCATCAAAGCCATATTTATTTTCAAGGATCTGATACACAAAACTAAAACGTTGTTTTAATTTTTCAGGTAAATCAGGACGAACTATGTATAAATAATAGGCTACCGCCACACCCGACATTGCCAGTACAAATGGTAACGCCGTGATGCCATGCAGAATAAAACTGATAACACCATGATAATCCGTTGCATGATGTGCCAATACGTCATGTTGTGGTAATACAAAAATCGCCGAGCCAAAGAAATCACCAAACACTATACTGCCGATAAATAAACCTGCCAATACTGAAGGTATCGCCAGCAATATCAACGGCACTGTTACTGTTGGAGGAGACTCATGCGGTAAATGGCCACCATGTTTATCAAAGCATTCTTTGCCATGGAAAACAAGGAAGAACAACCTGAAACTATACAATGCGGTAACAAACACTCCGGAAACAACTGCAAAATAAGCAAAGCCGCTACCTGCCAGATGCGAAGCATGTACTGCCTCAATAATCGAATCCTTGGAGAAGAATCCGGAAAAACCTGGGAAGCCAATCAAAGCCAGTGAGCCAATCAAGGCCGTCCAATAGGTGATTGGCATATATTTTTTCAGGCCACCCATTTTCCGGATATCCTGTTCATGATGTAGCGCCATAATGACTGAACCTGCTCCAAGGAACAGTAAAGCCTTGAAAAAGGCATGTGTCATCAAATGGAATACACCTGCAGCATAGGCTGACGCACCTAATGCCACCGTCATATAACCTAGTTGTGATAAGGTTGAATAGGCAATCACCCGTTTGATATCATTTTGAATCAAACCAAGGAAGCCCATAAATAATGCCGTAATGGCACCAATCACCAGCACAAAAGACAATGCTGTTTCAGAAAACTCAAACAAAGGTGACATCCGCGCCACCATAAAGATACCCGCTGTCACCATCGTTGCAGCATGGATCAAAGCTGAAATAGGTGTTGGACCTTCCATTGAATCCGGTAACCAGACATGCAATGGAACTTGAGCAGATTTACCCATCGCACCAATAAACAATAAAATACAGATCACAGATAATACTGACCACTCAGCACCCGCAAACAATGACATTGTCTGACCAGTCATACTCGGTGCCTGATTAAAGACTTCTACATAATCCAGACTACCGGCATACATCAGTACTCCAGCGATACCTAACAAGAAGCCAAAGTCGCCTACACGGTTCACCAAAAATGCTTTTAAATTTGCATAAATAGCGGTTGGTTTTTTATACCAGAAACCAATCAGTAAATAGGAAACCAGCCCTACTGCTTCCCAGCCAAAAAACAGCTGCATGAAGTTATTGGCCATCACCAGCATTAACATCGAGAAAGTGAACAGGGAAATATAACTGAAAAAGCGACTATAACCAGAGTCATCATGCATATAGGCAATGGTATAGACATGAACCATCAGTGAAACAAACGTCACAACAACCATCATCATTGCAGTCAAGGAATCTACCATAAAGCCTACTTCCAGACTAAGCGAACCCGCTTGCAACCATTGGTAGACAGTTGCATTATAACTTTCACCATCAACTACTACTGCTTTCAGTACAAGCAACGAAAACAAAAAGGCAATACTTACGCCTGCTACAGCGACCCGATGGGATCCGGTTCGGCCTAGCTGTTTACCAAATAGCCCGGCTAATATGCTACCCAGTAAAGGTGCTAAAACAATGATCAATAAAATTGTTTGACTCATCTCATTAACCTTTTAACTGATCTAGTTCTGCCACATTAATCGTTCTCAAATTACGGAACAATACGACCAATATCGCTAGCCCAATCGCTGCTTCTGCAGCAGCTACCGTGAGAATAAAGAATACAAATACTTGTCCCGCCATGTCTCCGGAAAAATGTGAGAACGCTATAAAATTAAGATTTACTGCCAATAGCATCAATTCAATACACATCAATAAGATAATGATGTTTTTCCGGTTCAGAAAAATTCCAGCAACTGAGATACTGAACAATAGAGCACTTAATATAAGATAATCAGATAATGCGATCATTATTTTTGCTCCGGCATGGCTGGTGACTCAACATCCATGTCATCAATCATTCTGACACGATCTTCACGACGAACCTTGACCTGTTCTGCAGGATCTTGATACTGACTCTTTTTCTCTCTTAATGTCAGCGTAATAGCAGCAACAATCGCCACCGTTAAAATCACCGAAGCAATTTCAAATGGATAAACATAAACGGTATAAAGCAGTAGTCCTAACGCTTTAGTATTACTATAGCCATCTGGCATAGGCGTCGGTGCAGAGACAATATCAAGACCAAAATGTGGCGCTCCCAACACAGCCACCATTTCGATAGTAATCACCGCAGCAACAACAATGCCCAACGGCATATATTTGGTAAAGCCTTCTTGCAATGGTGTCAGATTAATATCCAACATCATCACTACAAATAGAAACAGCACCATTACGGCACCAACATAAACCAGTACCAGAGTGATCGCTAAAAACTCTGCCTCTAATATCAACCAGATTCCAGCGCTGGTAAAAAAAGCCAGTATTAAAAATAAAGTAGCTCGTACTGGATGGCGCACGGTTATCACCATCACTGCAGCAAACAGTAAAATACTTGCAAAACAATAAAAAATAAACTGTTCCATATCTATCTTGTACCCTAGCGGTAAGGTGCATCAACAGCACGATCTGCTGCTATCTGCACTTCATTTTTATCACCTATTGCCAGTAATTTTTGCTTAGTCATAATATTCTCACCACGCTGTTCAAAGTGATAATCAAAAATACGTGTCTCAACAATAGAATCTACTGGACAGGATTCTTCACAAAACCCACAATAAATACATTTAAACAAATCAATTTCATACTTTGTTGTTCTTCTGGAACCATCATCACGCGGTTCGGTATCAATTGTAATCGCCAATGCAGGACAAACGGCTTCACATAATTTACAACCAATGCAACGCTCCTCACCATTCGGATAACGTCTGAGTGCATGCAAGCCCCTGAAACGTGGTGATTGAGGTGTTTTTTCTTCCGGATACTGAACCGTAATTTTTTTGGCAAAAAGATAACGTCCGGTTAACTTCAGCCCTAGTAGCAACTCCCATAGGAAGAAACTCTTAAAAAAGTGCTGCACGGCCTTCATGACAATGCCTCTTTTATAGCAGTAGCTTCAGTAAACCAAGGACCAATATCAAAAACCTGTGCTGTCGAAACAACAACTAGCCAAACTAAAGTTACTGGGATAAATATTTTCCAGCCGAGACGCATGATCTGGTCATAACGATAGCGAGGAAAAGTGGCCCGAATCCAAAGATATAAGAACAGAAAAAATGAGGTTTTCATTAATAGCCAGATTAAACCAGGTACCCATGAGAAAATTGGCTCCAATAAAGGCATGCCTTCAAATGGAGATAACCATCCACCCATAAACATCACGGCAGCTAACATGGAAAGCAAAATCATATCGGCATATTCAGCTAGGAAAAACACAGCAAAGGCCATACCTGAATATTCAACATGGAAACCAGCTACAATCTCCGACTCACCTTCTGAAACATCAAATGGAGCTCGATTGGTTTCAGCAACGCCGGAAATAAAATAAATGACGAATAGCGGGAATAGCGGCAACCAAAACCAGTGGAAGATACCGCCCTGTTGCGCCAACACGATCTCTCCCATATTCAAACTACCCGCAGCGACCAATACACCTACCAGAGCAAATCCCATCGCAATTTCATACGAAACTACCTGAGCAGCACTGCGTAAAGCACCTAAAAAAGCATAACGAGAATTTGAGGCCCAACCGGCAATCACGATTCCATAAACACCCATTGAGGTAATCGCAAGGATATACAATAATCCTGCATCAATATCAGCCAGCGTCATCGTTGCACTGAACGGCATAACTGCCCATGCTGCTAATGCGGGCCCTATCGCCAGAACTGGCGCTATAAGGAATAAATATAAATTTGATTTAGCCGGAAAAATAACTTCTTTCATTGCTAATTTGAGGCCATCAGCTATTGGCTGGAGCAGACCTATCGGCCCAACTCGGTTTGGACCAATCCGTTGTTGAATGTAACCAATGACTTTACGTTCTGCATAGGTTAAATAAGCAACTCCTAACATCAATGGCACAATAATTAACAAGATCTTGGCAATTATTGGTATCAATGTATAAACAATTAAATCAAACATAAACTGTTACCCCACCGCCTTGATAGTAACGTCTGCATACATTGGCAATCCGTGACTTGATGCCAAATAGATACAACCATCTGCAATTGTATTATCGATTTCAAATGCCACCGTCAGTACATTGCCATCTACAGCTATTTCAATATCTTGTGCCTGGGTAATGTTGTAGCGTTCAGCTTCATTGCTATTTATTCTGACTTGCTTAGCACGTTCATTTTCTGTTGTCTGCTGCAATGCCGTACTTCGCCTTACTACAGCATCACATTGATACATAGGCACCTCAGATATCAACATCAAGTTTGACTTAGCAGATATTATTTCTGGTATCACAATCGGCACCTCCACAGGGGAAGCCCTTTCGAGTTGATCACGCACATCATCACGCACATCTTGTGAAGAAACATAATCAAAACCATCAATCTTGGCTAGGTTTCCCATAACACGCAAGACCTTCCATGCTGGTCGACTTTCACCTGGTGCTTTTATTGCACCGGTAAAACTTTGCCAACGACCCTCTGCACTGACATAGGTACCCGAAGTTTCAGCAAAAGCTGCAACAGGTAAAATCACATCCGAGTATGACTTCATCGTTTCGGTAACAAATGCACTCATCGTCACCACAAAATTAGCCGAATTAAGTGCCTTGATCGCTTGCTCAGAATTACTACAGTCAAATTCTGGCTCGATGCCTAATAATAAATAGCCTTTCAGCCCTTCTGCCAACATCAATCTGGCATTCAAACCAGATTCAACTGATTGGTCATTAATGGCACTCAGATGAGGCAGTGCACCCGCCAAACTGGCCCCTATATTATTTGCAGCAGCCGGTAAGATAACAATTTCACTGCCTGATAACTCAGCAATTAAACGGCAAAGTGAGCGATAAAGAGCAGCTTGCGGATGATTATTAACCAATGCACCAACAAATATTGTTGCTTTTTCAGCCCCAGCTAATTGCTGACCAATGATATGTGCTTCATCACAAGGTGTTATATCTTTCAGTAGCTCATGCCAAGCATCATGTTTATCACTGAATGTTATTAACTCTTTTGCCACATCCGATAAAACCGAAACCATACATTGTGAATCAACCACAATTTGTTTATCTACAGGCATTAATAAATCAGTCGACATAAAGTTAACCGTTGTTACAAGTGAACCGGCCATTGCTGCTTGTCGAATATGATGTGAAATAATGGGCTGTTCTGCTCGAATATTACTACCAACCAATAAAATCATATCATTATCAACAATACTTTCCAGACACCAGTTTAATGCAAGTGCCACCGGTCCTTGATCTGAAAAATCCTGCTGGCGTAGACGATGATCGATATTATTTGAGCCTATGCCCCGTAATAATTTCTGGAATAGAAAAGCCTCTTCCACCGTTGATCCTGGTGATAATAGACCGCCAACTTGCTCTGGCCCATTTTTACTGGCAACAGACTGAATTCCTTTAACTGCGACATCTAATGCAGTTTGCCAATCTGTTTCCTGCCACGTGCCATTACGCTTAATCATGGGCTTCTCTAGTCGTTGCTCATGAGAAAGTCCAAGATAACTGAACCGGTCACGATCTGACAACCATGATTCATTGATGGCCTCATTATCCCGAGGAACAACACGCATTACTTCATTTCGACGAGTATGTAGTTCAATATTGGAACCCACAGCATCATGTGGTGCAATTGAAGGATGTGCTGTCAATTCCCATGCTCTGGCGCGGTAACGGAAAGGCTTTGATGTTAGAGCACCGACTGGGCACAAATCAATAATATTACCCGACAGTTCAGATGCAACACTATTTTCAATGTAGGTACCAATTTCCATATGCTCACCGCGACCTGTCGCACCAAGCTCTTTGATACCAGCAATTTCCTCACCAAAACGAACGCAACGAGTGCAATGAATACAACGTGTCAGATCAGTAGCAATCAATGGCCCAATGTTTTTGTCCTTTACGACACGTTTCCCTTCTGAGAAACGGCTAACACCAGCCCCATAACCAATAGAAATATCCTGTAATTCACACTCACCACCTTGGTCACAAATAGGACAATCTAGAGGATGATTGATCAACAGAAACTCCATCACTCCACGCTGTGCATCAACAGCACGCTTGGAATGGGTAAACACTTTCATCCCTTCTGTAACCGGCGTAGCGCAAGCAGGCAATGCCTTACGTGCTTTATCAACCTCCACCAGACACATTCGACAATTTGCTACGATAGATAATTTTTTGTGATAACAAAAACGAGGGATATCTATTCCAGCCTCATCCGCGGCCTGAATAATCATCTTCGTTGAATCCACTTCTAGTGGTATGCCATCAATTTCTATATGAACCATGTAATTTGTCTGCTCAGCTTATCTATGTCGTAGGGTAAAATGGGATTACACCATGCATCGACTGTGATCGATATGATACTGAAACTCCTCCCGAAAATGCTTGATGAAACTCGTTACAGGTGCCGCAGCTGCTTCACCCAGTGCACAAATTGTATTGCCATTAATATTGTTGGCTACATCCAGTAAGCGATCTAAATCCTGCTGTGTACCCTCGCCATGTTCAATACGACGAACAACTCGATACAACCAGCCGGTACCTTCACGACAAGGTGTGCATTGACCACATGATTCTTCATAATAAAATTCGGTAATCCGTTCCAATGCTTTAACCATACAGGTTGTTTCATCCATGACAATGACCGAACCCGCCCCTAACATAGAGCCAGCACGACTGATACCATCATAACTCATTGCTGTTTCCATCATAGTCTCTGCAGGCACCACAGGCGTAGAAGTTCCACCAGGAATTACTGCTTTAAGTTTATTGCCATTTCGTACCCCACCAGCCAACTCCAAAAGCTGAGAAAAAGGTGTTCCCATCGGTACTTCATAATTGCCAGGTTTATTAACATGACCTGAAACACTAAAAATTTTGGTACCACCATTATTTGGTGTGCCTAATTCGTGGAACCAGTCACCACCCTTTTGCAAAATTACCGGTACCGAAGCTAAACTTTCTGTATTGTTAATCGTTGTGGGTCGGCCATACAAGCCAAAACCAGCTGGAAACGGAGGTTTGTAGCGTGGCTGTCCTTTTTTACCTTCTAATGATTCAAGTAAAGCAGTTTCTTCACCACAGATATATGCACCTGCGCCTGGTTGAGTATATAACTCGAAGTTAAAACCTGAACCTAAAATATTTTTGCCCAGATAGCCTGCTTGCTGTGCTTCTTGTATCGCCATTTCAAATCGGTCAAACGGCTCAACAAACTCGCCTCGAATATAGTTATAACCAGATTGTGCGCCGATGGTATATCCCGCAATAATCATACCTTCTACAACCTGATGGGGATTAAACCGCAAAATATCCCGATCTTTGCAGGTACCAGGCTCACCTTCATCCGAGTTACAGACAATATATTTTTCACCCGGCAGGTTTCGTGGCATAAAACTCCATTTCAACCCAGTTGGAAAGCCAGCGCCACCACGGCCACGTAAGGCAGATGTTTTAAGCTCTTCAATAATTTCTTCGGCAGGGGTTTTTTCGCGTAAAATTCGTTCAAGCACTTCATAGCCACCGACACTTCGGTAAGACTCAAGCGTCCACGGCTGGTCAAGGTGATGGGTGCGAAAACAAACTTGATTTAACTCCATCATTCTAACCCATCCAGAATTTGATCAATTTTTTCAGTCGTCAGTGTCTCATGATAGTCACGGCCAACCTGCATCATTGGTGCACCACAGCAGGCTCCCAGACACTCAACTTCTTTTAATGTAATCTTTCCATCTGTCGTCGTTTCACCGAAACCAACACCCAACTTATCATTGAGATGCTTAACGACATCTTCCGAGCCACACAACATGCAGGAAATATTGGTACAAACACTAATCAAATGTTTACCAACTGGCTTCAACTCATACATTGAATAGAAGGTTGCTACTTCATAAACACTAATTGAAGGCATACCTAGATAGACTGCTAATGCATCCATCAGATCCTGTGTTAAAGATCCATTATTTTCAGCCTGTAAAATATGCAAGGCAGGGATAACAGCAGACTGACTCTGTCCTTCAGGATATTTATTCACCCACTGATCAATCTGTTGGCGTAGTTCAGCCGTAAACAATTGGTCTGTAGCACCCGTTAATTGCATTTTATTCATCGGTCAATTTCACCAAATACGATATCCATAGTACCAATTACTGCTACCACATCAGCCAACATATGCCCTTTCACCATCTCATCCATTGCAGATAAATGAGCAAATCCTGGTGCCCTTATTTTCATTCGATAAGGTTTATTTGCACCGTCAGAAACCATATAAATCCCAAACTCACCTTTTGGATGTTCTACAGCTGAATACACTTCACCTTCTGGCACACAATACCCCTCAGTGAATAATTTAAAGTGATGTATCAGTGCCTCCATATCATCCTTCATTTCTTCACGACCAGGAGGCGCAACTTTTACATCGTTAGTAATCACTGGGCCGGGATTTTCTTTTAGCCATTTCACACATTGCTTGATAATACGATTAGATTGGCGCATCTCTTCAATTCGTACCAAATAACGATCATAACAATCCCCTTCAACACCCACAGGGATATCAAACTTCAGTTTGTCATAAACGGCATACGGTTGTTTTTTACGCAGATCCCAAGCAATACCCGATCCTCGTAACATAGGACCAGTAAAACCAAGCTGTAATGCTCTTTCAGGTGAAACAACACCAATTCCTACCGTACGTTGTTTCCAGATCCGGTTATCCGTTAATAGCGTTTCATATTCATCAACACATGTCGGGAATCTTTGAGTAAAATCCTCAATGAAGTCGAGCAGACTACCCTCACGGTTTTTATTTTTTTGTTTAACTTCTTTCTCACTGTGCCATTTTGATGATTCATAAAGAGGCATGCTGTCCGGCAAGTCACGGTAAACACCACCAGGCCGATAATAAGTGGCATGCATCCTAGCGCCAGATACAGCCTCATAACAATCCATTAAATCTTCACGTTCACGGAAGCAGTATAAAAATATCGTCATTGCACCGACATCTAGGCCATGTGTACCTAACCACATTAGGTGATTAAGAATGCGAGTAATTTCATCAAACATGACCCGAATATATTGTGCACGTTCAGGTACCTGAACCCCTAACAAGGTTTCGATGGCTTTCACATAAGCATGCTCATTACACATCATTGATACATAATCGAGCCGATCCATATAACCAATACTTTGGTTGTATGGCTTGCTTTCAGCCAACTTTTCGGTACCTCGATGCAATAAACCAACATGAGGATCAGCACGCTGAATAACTTCACCATCCATTTCAAGAATGAGACGTAATACACCATGAGCTGCCGGATGTTGCGGACCGAAGTTGAGGGTAAAGTTTTGAATCTCAGCCATTGCTATTTATCCTCCTGATGATAACGGTTATCATCGCGAATAACTCGGGGGACAAGCGTACGAGGTTCAATGCTCACCGGTTCGTATATCACTCTTTTTAGCTCGGGGTCATAACGCATTTCCACATTTCCAATCAAAGGGAAATCTTTGCGGAATGGATGACCAATAAATCCATAATCAGTCAGTATTCGACGTAAATCAGGGTGGCCACTGAACAAGATTCCAAACATATCAAATGCTTCTCGTTCGAACCAGTTTGCACTCGCCCAAACTGAAACCACACTATCCAATACTGGAGAATCAGCTTCCAAGCGTACTTTCACTCTCACTCGTTGATTTGTTTCAATGGCCAACAAATGATAAACCACGGCAAAACGCATACCTTCAACTTCTCGATCGGTTTGTCTCGTTTCTTCAACCGCTCGACTAAAACCATGACCCGATGAAGCCTTAGTTTCCCATGAAGACCCACCATATTCTGAATAATCAACGCCACAGACATCAATTAACTGCTTGAAATCAAACTGATCGTGCAAAGTCTTGCAAACTGAAACAATACTATCGGCTGGAACATACAAAGTAACTTCGTCTCTTTCAATCTCGCAAGACAGCAAATCGTCCTTCAGGCGCTCTTTCAGTTTAGTCATTAACTCCTGCATGATTAAACTTCCAGTTCCGGTTGTTTGGTTCGCGCTATCGTATTGGTACGCCTAATTTTCTTCTGTAACTGAATAATGCCATACAACAAGGCTTCAGCCGTTGGAGGACAGCCAGGAACATAGATATCAACTGGCACGATACGATCACAACCACGTACAACAGCATAAGAATAATGATAATAACCACCACCGTTAGCACATGAACCCATGGATATTACCCAACGTGGCTCAGACATTTGATCGTAAACCTTGCGAAGTGCGGGGGCCATCTTGTTTACCAGTGTTCCCGCAACAATCATTACATCAGACTGGCGAGGACTAGGACGAAAAACAATTCCAAAACGGTCTAAATCATAGCGAGATGCGCCTGCTTGCATCATTTCAACAGCACAACATGCCAGACCAAAAGTCATTGGCCATAATGAACCTGTTCGTGCCCAGTTGATTAATTGGTCGGCTGAAGTTGTTACGATCCCCTCTTCAAGAATACCTTCTATTCCCATTCCAAAGCTCCTTTCTTCCATTCATAAATGAAACCCACCACAAGAATGGCGAGGAAAAGAAACATTGCTAACAACCCGAAAACG
>Ga0164313_10005465_pt1 | contig 11234 bp, 11 predicted proteins | sample GuaBasSedimGuay4_FD_113735 | JGI IMG/M metagenome (GOLD analysis project Ga0164313, IMG submission 113735) | Subseafloor sediment microbial communities from Guaymas Basin, Gulf of California, Mexico - Guay4, Core 4569-4, 0-3 cm | ecosystem: Environmental > Aquatic > Marine > Hydrothermal vents...
AAATCAGTGATTTCTCTCGAATCTGACCTATACAATATCTTGTGCTCACGCAAGCGCAACCGCGAAGGCCATACCCAATCCGAAGAAGAAGTGGTTTGCCAGACTGGAAAGTGGAGCCCTAATACCTTCGGGAGACCGCCAGCCAAACACTCCCAGCCCCATGGAAGGGTAAACGAAGAATACAGAGGCTACCGTTGTTGCGACGCCATAGGCAAGCGTCCATACCGGTGATGCAATCCCTCCGACCAAGAGATCCCAACCGAGCACGTAGGGGACCGCAAGGCCCACGCCTATGGTGTAGTGCGTGACATAACCGTAGAGCATCTCATTTGCGACCTGTTTCATTTCGCTTGGACTGCGATAGCGGAAGCGCCCGTGCACCCAACCCATGGACATTCTTCCGATCATCCTCATGTCAATTTTTAAGAGCATTCCAGTTCGGGCGAAGAGATGGTTCAAAGAATCCATCACCAACGTCCCCAACACTCCGGCTACTACTCCCATTACGACGAGATCCAACGTCCCTCCAATCTCCAAATATGAGATACCAGGCTGCCCGGGCAGGTTAACCTGGCTGTACCCCTATTGGTTCGTACCGGTATCTTCACGACTCGGAAACACCTAACATTAATGTTGGCCAGAAGTTTCTCTGTTCAGCGGTGTTCGTTGATGGCTTAAAGTGCTTTCACCATTCTAAAGAACTTCACACCCGGTATTGCTAAGCGTTTTGGCCACTGCGACTCAACGGTCATCCCGCGATGCTCATAGAGTTTGCGAGCGCCTTTATTTCCGGCTGAAACATCGAGGGAAAGTCGGGTTGATCCGTAGACACGAGCGTGGTCTTCGACAAAGTCCATCAAAGTGGAACCGACGCCTTCGCCACGGAGTTCTTTGTCGACAGCCATAGCTTGGATGTAGAAATCGTTATCGGCGATGGTGTCGATAATTCGAAAGAGTGGTGCGAACAGGGTTGAAATGACCATCATCCGCAGATGAAACCTGCCCGCGGCCTGCTTCAGAGGTCGATCTGAGGATCGTCGATGTTGCTCGGCCGTATAGCCTGAGACCATTCCCACAATGACCTTTTCACGTTCGGCGAAAGTTACGTTTTTGTACGAGAGGTCGTGATCCGGTCGTGTGAATGCCGTAGCGATTATGTCCATGGAACGCCGCCCGAGCATGAAACGAAAGAATCCTTCGGCTGCTTGATCGAGGTAGCGTGCAAAAACCCGCCCCTCGTCAAAGGTGGGATTGGCGGTACGAAACTTTATTGGGGATTTAGGCATGATAACTACTACTCTGCTGGATTATTCTGTCCTGCCTTGTTTGAAAAAGAATAGCTTATGATATTATGCTTACATCCATCTATGCAAGTGCCACAGAGTATACATTCTGTGTTTTCCATCTTATTCTGGCCTACCATATCTTCAACAGAAAGGCTCATTGGGCAGTTGTCAATACAGGTATGGCAGTGTTTACAGTTTTCTGGCTCGACACTGAGTTGTAATGAAGGCCATCCAAACCTATTTCTTATCTTTCTGCCAATTATCATAAATGGAGCCATCCAGCATATATGGTGGCAAAACGATCTTCTCCCAAAAATATATGCTGGTAACACGATCAGGAACAAAAGAACGATAAGGTAAGCAATGAAAGAGCTAACGTCCCCTATGGAAAGGCCGTACCTCGTATCGTAGAAAAAGTCTATTTTTTGGTAACCGCCATTTAAAGCCGCAAGGATGACTATGGTACTGACCCATGGTATCCAGATTATCCATTTGATCAAATCACCCTTGGTAATTTTCTTGTCTCTCGATTGAAAGATAGCTTCTTGACAACCGGCTGCAGGACATACCCAGCCACAATAAGCACGTCCAAGAATTAAGGCAATTATAAACATGAGAAGAAAAATGATGAAGCTGCCATTGATGATCCCTTCCAGCGTGGCTCGGATTATGACGACAGGGGATAAATAATAGAAAATTGCTGGAAATAGAAAGAATGAGAAAAGGATAATTCCCTTCCTGAGCTTTTGTCTGGTTTTCATAGTAATCTTAGGAGTTTAATATAGGTGGTTTTTTATCCGTGAAGCAAATTGATTTGTGATTTGTTAAGGGTTATTGTTACTTTTGCTTGAGATAATGGCAGTAATTACCAAGCCTATACCCAAACCAGCGAGAATAGATCCTACAAAGGCCAGAGCAGATGTCTGAAGAAAGAAAAATCCAACACCAATGCCGAATAAAACTCCACCACCAGTAGCCCACGTGCTTTTGTCTTCTTTATTAAATGTCATATGTCACTCCAAAATCGTTTGAAAGAGTATTCACTATAGGCTCTATAACCGCTCAACAAGTAATTGTCAGGACTTGCATATCATAACATTCAGAATTCTACCAATAATATACCCAATTTGCTTATCAGAATTTCGAAACAGCTTGATGCAGATATATAGTAAGATATCCCCACCTATGAGTTTGATTATTCAAAACCGGAATAAAAAAAATATTTTGGGGTGAAGGATTGTATATTTCCCTGCTTAACTTCACTTCAACCCCGCTTTTCGCAGAGCAGCCATATCTCGTTCTATTTGTACCTGATCTTTAGTAGGGCTTCTTTGCCCCCAAACCTCTACGGAGAAATTGGGTACGAGTTTTAGGATTTCTTCCGCTTCAGCCCGAGCATTCTCTTCTTGACCTGACCCAACATACAGAATTGCCAGAATTAGGTTGGCACTGAATTTATCTGCGTGAGAGGGATTACGGTCGAAAACTTTCTTATATGTTGCCACCGCTTCAGCCTGACGGCCAGATGAGGCATATGCAGTAGCCAGTGTGCTTAAATACCAAGCTGGAATAGCAGGATTGAGCTGCATCGCCTTTTCTACCATTTCAATGGCTTCCTCTGGTCTTCCTACAGAATTGAAACTGGCAGCCAGTAGCGCATAACTATCAGCACTTTCAGGAGCGAGAGCGATCAGTTTCTCCGCATCAGAAAGGGCTTTTTCATGCTGTTTTTTATATAAGTTAATTATGCTCAATGCGAAATATCCATACTCTGAGAAATCGTGATTAGCCGCGAGTTTTTCCGCTATTTCCAAAGCTCGATTCAGCATTGAAGGGTCTTGATTCTGTGTTATTCCCCACGCCAGACAGTAATTCATTGCCAGTTCAAAATAAGCCGGAATCCAATCTGGGTTCAAGGCCAGCGATTCCTTCAAGGATGCAATCGCTTCCATATACTGACCTAAATTTCGATAGGCGCTGGCTAATTCAGTAATGTAGTAAACAGCATAGTGAGGATCAAGGTACATTGCCTTTTTGATAGCCTCAACGGCTTCCCCTGATCTTCCGACAGAATTAAGAGTTTTACCCATGCTGTAATAAGCAGAGGAATTATTGGGATTCAGGGATATCGCCTTATCTGCCTGAGAGATGGCTTCCTCAAACTGACCTTTTATTCCATAAACCTCGGCCAATAAAGCATGGGCAAGAGATGAGAAACCATCCAGAGATATAGCCTTTCGTGCTAATTCAGAAACTTGTTCAAAAGTTCGAGGATCTGTTTTCGATCTAAACACAAAATCCATGAAGTGAGCATAACCCAGGAGTACATAAGCGCTGGCATATTCCGGGTCCAACTCGATAGCCCTTTCAAACATCGCCGTCGCCTTTGCATTCTCCTCTTTTGTTGATCGAGAAAAATGGCTCAATCCTCGCAATATGGAGTCATAAGCTGTCAGATTTTCAGTGTGGATGCGCCTAACACGCGCTTGTTCCGCGTCACGGGACTTTATATTCAGGGCCGCAACAATCTGTTGTGCAATTTCGTCCTGAAGGTTAAAAATGTCCTTAAATTCACGGTCATACGTTTTTGCCCAGAGATGACCTTCAGTGGTGGCATCGATCAGCTGAGCAGTAATTCGGACCATGTTGTCCGCTTTACGCACACTGCCCTCTACAACATATCGCACCCCCAGTTCCTGACCAACCTCTTGTACTTTTACCGGCTTTCCTTTGTAAATAAAAGTCGAATTGCGAGCGATTACAGAAAGCCCCGGGTTCATGGACAACCTGGTAATGATTTCCTCTGTCATTCCATCGCTGAAATACTCCTGCTCGGGATCACCACTCATGTTGGTAAAGGGAAGTACGGCAATAAGGGGCCTCCCAGGTAATGGTAAGACATTTTTTTCCATAGAGGCAGGCTCTACCTTTGGGCGAACGTAAAACTGCCAGATACCCACAGCAACTGCCAAAACAAGTATCGAAACTGCCCCAACAAGAATTGGCGTTCGACGAATAGCCACGGGCTTTCCTGAAACCGTCACTCTTGGATCCATTAGGACTCTGTAAGCCCCCACCGGTTTGGCAATATTTTTTACGGTTTGGTCGCCTATAAAATCGTATCCATAAGGCAGTTTACTTTCGATATGATCAAAAACCGTTTTGGAAACGCAGATACCTCCGGGATCAGCTAATCCTTCCAGTCTGGCAGCGATATTGACACCATCACCGTAAATACGTCCTTCTTCTTCAATGACATCACTGAGATTAATGCCGATGCGGAACTGCATCCTGCGGTTTTCGGGTAATTCGTCGTTGCGTGCTTTGATTTCTTTTTGAACGGCCACAGCACAGTGTACTGCATCGACAACACTGACAAACTCAGCCAGCAGATTGTCACCAGGAGAGTCCAGTACTTTTCCGTTGTGTTGCTGGATAAGAGTGGAAAGCACCTCACGGTAGGCCGTTATGGTGCGAACAGTGGCCTCTTCATCTTCACCCATGAGGCGACTGTAGCCTTCGACATCGGAACTGAGGATGGCAGTTAGCTTGCGCTTAAAACCTTCTTGAGTCATGGACAGCTCCATTTTTTAAGGCATTAAAACGAATATGGGGAGCAATTAAGACCTTCTGTTAATATTAGTAATATCCAAAGGGGCTTAGGAGGTCAAGAATAATTATATTAGGGCTTTTGGGGAATATTCATTTAGAAGCAGAGGTGTTGCATATATTCGAATATCTATGCAGAATACCAAATATCACTGAAACTGTGATTGATCATTCACGGTTTCTCAGCCTTCGAAAAACCTGTGATGTCCGAGCATATCTGGCACCGAAATGCCCCTATATGCCATTACAGATACCAACTTTCTGACAAAAATGCAAAAAAGGGAAAATCAGCTGAACCGATCCTCCCCGTGATAACATGAAAATGCAGGTCACTTAAAAATGCCTACGGTGGTGATATGCTAAAAAACCTGTAAACATCCCGAAATGGGTATAATTGGAGGCATCTGTATTTGGCTAATAAAATAAGCGGTTGCCATAATTGACCCTGCCTGTTTCGTTCCTTAAAATTTAAACAATTCGGATTATCCCGTACAATACACTATATCCTGCAAGATTAAGTGTGGGAGTGTCCCATGTATGCGGCGAAAACGCCTCAACAATCGTCATGAGAAAAGGGATAAATATTAATGCAAGGATGAATTGCGATTGTGTAAATGAAGGATGAAACACGACAATCACAATAATGCTTGTAAGAAAAACACAGGCACTACCTTCAAGAGAACGAACATATTTCTTTTTTGAAAAAAAAGCATATGTTTCATATTTATGCCTGCCGAACCGGATGCCGACGGGTTCGGCTAAACCGTCCCCGAAGGCTATTATTAAAAGAGGAATCCATATTATTCCCTCCAAACCATTTTGCACAAATAAAATCACAGCAGGAACGAGGACAATATAGCCTGCAAGGATTTGGGTAAATAACCACCATAGCGTATTGGGACGGTCTTCGGGACGGTCGAATGACAAAAACATGGTAGCAACAATCGATAACTTTTCCCTTATGGGTTTGATATAAATTAAAAGAATAAGCGTTCCTATTACGCAACCAACAATAAACCGCAAAAATGTTGGTTCATGGGGAAAAATAGATCTTAGAAAAACAGGCACAAAAAAAAGAGCAAAATGGTTAATTTTGCGCGTATAGTTCACCTTAATTCCCACATGCCGAACTAAAAGACCTGTACAATATTGAATAGTAAACAGGCTTGCCAGAATAGACAATTGGAACCATACGAAATCTGTCATAGCTGATCTCCCTTTGATTATGTACTATCTTCGATGTCCCGGAAAAGATGATACTCGAATATTCTGATTGGTAGAGAACATCCTTTCAACTGTGAAAGTCTTCGAGTATGATATATGATCGCAACTATTGGAACGCCCCTAAATTATAAGGATGGGGGAGCTATAGGCACTTCTTAAAGGTCAGAGCCATGTCAGACTCTGACCTAATATGATACAGTTGATCTTATAAACTCATTCCTAATAATGATAGGGCTTCTTCTACTTTATAATGAATCTCCGTTATATATTCAAACCCTTCTATACCTTGGAACATTACCATCATATTTACAGTACGGTTTAAGGCTTCTTCAAGTTTTCCTTGCTTTACCTCTGTAATCCCCGTGACTTTGATTCCGTCATGAACTGACTTGACTGCAGCAGGTACAACCTCAGTACCTAAATTTTCATCAGGTGGATATTTTGTTATTGCTTCAAGGTATCTTTCAGCGACTTCAGGACCTTTATGACTTGGATATAAAGAAGTTGTTATGATATAAGGCATTATTAACCTCCTTTCGTATTTTGAGGCATATGATCAGAGCCACTGCTGACCCTTCACATATGGTAGGATTTAACTAATGAATGATTGTTGTCATGGTAATTTATAACTTGTTTTTGACTTAGATACACTTTGATATGTTCCCTCTTCTGCTGGGCGAACATTATAGCCTGTATACTCTCCTCCACCTTCAATGCCAGCAAACTTTCCAGTCCCAGCAATAAAACGGATTTTTCCCAATTTTGGAACGGGACCAGGCTTCAGATTCGCTTCAGTAACCTCAAATAATATCTTATCGCCATCGGGGGCTAATGCAATGCAGTAGCCAATGGTGGAACCAACCTCTTTTTCCCAGAGAACTACTCCGGAGCAATTCGATGACATGTTGTGAAACGCACCAGTACCAGAGTCGCTAAGCATAACACCTTTTTGTTTCCAGCTCATGAACCCAGTCCCTTCTTCAAGTTGATGCAATTTCCATCTACCGCTTGCGGTACTCATGCCGCTACCCGAACCTTCCTTGGCTAATTCTTCACTATACACATTTCCGACAAAAGCTGTTAGAAATAGCGTAAGCAGTATTATTGTGAATGTATTTTTCATAATGCACTCCTTTCTGTGTGTGGATTAGATTGACTACTTTGCAAAAAAAAAGCTAAAATTAAAAGTTTGGAACACATAGTTCTTCTTCTACGGGTAATCGTGTTCCTGTCTTGGTGCTTGAACCACACCAATTTTCGTTAAATTCCTCTGATCTGAAATCCCAATTTTGAGTCACTTCAAAGGTGTTGCAATCTACCATGCTTAGTTCACCACTTGTGACTATTTTCCAATCGGAATTTAGGTCAAAACTGTAAAAAGTAAAAGCGTAGACTCCAGGTGCGGTTCGTACGTAAATCCCTCGAGAATTTGAGTATTCTCCCTCACTGAATTGTTCGATACCTTCTCCCATAGAGGCAAATCGCTTTCCGCTATTTTCAAGGGGCACAAAAGTGGCCAATCCCTGTCGACCCTGACTCGTCATCGTGTGCCACAAGCCTGCAAGACTACATTTGGGACCTTTGGACCAAGCCTGGCCGGCAGACACATCCGCACATATCAAAATTTGGAATGAAAAGAACATAATGAAACAAACAGCTATGATTATGGAATTTCGCATGATACCCTCCTTCCTAAGTATAGATTAATTGATAAATAATTTCAGAACGGACATCTCCTTGCGGTCTGAATTTTTCGCAAGGAGATTTGCTTGCACAATTTGAGGGGGGTCACTATGATTATTCCTAACAATTTGATATGCGACATACCCACCTCCTTTCAGCTATAGACTGTTAACGCCACTGGGGACGATCCCAAAGTGCCAAATATACGCTTAGCAGGAATCACACTGGAAATTTAAACATCCAATTTGGTTTTCATTTGAATTGAATAAAAGATAATACGTATTGGAAATGCCCAATGCGTTCAGAAATCCCTACAAATTTGACGGCCCTGAGTGGTTAAAAATGGTGGCATCGAAGAATTGCATTCAGTCAGGAGACTCTGATCTACCTGTAGGTACTCGGCGCATTCCTCTACGGAACTGAAGATATTAATGTTGACCATCTTGGTTTCAGTCGATAACGTATAGATATATGCAAGAGGGCGAACTGTACTGTTACGCAAAAACACAGCGATTTTGACATCGTTAGACTGACGTTTGAACCGTCTATACCCTTTTACGGTTTCCACCACAGTATCAAGGTCGACTTCAATTGTCTCGATAGCAGATAGATCCGCATATCTGTTGTAGGAAGCATATGTACCATTATCATGGATATATATTCGAGTAAGCAGGTCACGGAGGCTGCCATAGTCAAATACATTGTCCGACTTTATCACAAGTAATTTATTCTCATTGTGTGCAGTTACATTCCACAAAAGTTTTACCGCCCAATTATATTATGATTATGGTGAGTTAACTGGTAAGCATAATTTAATTAGAAACAATCAAGTTTAACTGATTACAAATTAATGGTATAATAATCCATACACACATCACGGTCTTGACCGTGAACATTTTTTAAATTTCTTCAATTGCGATATTTTTCTCCTCATTTTTCCTAAATACTGAGGTTAAATTTTATGCAAAAAGAAGCCCAAAAGCAGATCAGGATCGACCTCGACCAGTTCAAGCTACAGGTTAACATCCGGCCTGAAATTGTCATCAGCCTCCATTTCGACTCCCCCTCACGTAAGTTTTATTTCTCACTGATTGCCATGATCGTTTATCATATGAAGAAAATGGGCAGGGTGACCGCCATACCCCTGGAAACCCATTATGAAACCATCGTGCGGCTTAACGAAACTGTGGGTGGGGCGGCTGGGTCTTCTGTCAGGTCGAAACTGTTTCCCCGGATATACAAAAAGTGGAAAAGCGATCTGCCTGACCTGGAAAACGCGCCGTTGTTCAGGGTGCTTGCCAAAAAAAAAGAATATCGTGACGGCATCGAAAAGGTCTATCCCTTTAGCGAAACGGAAAAGGACAATTGGGCAAATTTGTTCGCCTATAGGGGCAGCGGCGAAAATGTCAGGCTGATGTTAGCCATCGATGCCATCGGCTTGGACCTGGATGATATCGCCATCGTTTACGGGAAAGGGGAAAAATTACAGGATACAGTAGCTTGGGAAAAGTTTTTCGGGGATCTTATACCACCATCGCCAAGAACACCTGAACCGGATCGCGTGTCCACTCAGCTGAAGACATCAAATCCTGAGTTTTCGTTTCAGGGAAAATCAAAAAAAAACATCTGGCGAAAGCCTGCCCTGGCAACAGGAATACTTTTTGTATTGGTTACAACCGTAATTGTGATTTTGAATTATTATCAAAGGCATGCTCCTGTTTCTGGCGGACCTGCTTCCGTGGGAAAAATGGCCTTTCCCTTGCCTGCTCAACCTTCCGTAGCCGTGCTGCCGTTTAAAAATATGAGCGGGGACCCCGAACAGGAATATCTTGCCGACGGGATCACCGACAACATCATCACGGCCCTCTCACAGGTTCCGGATGTGTTCGTCATTGCGAGCAATACGGTCTTTACCTACAAGAAGGATCCGGTGGCCATAAAACAGGTCTCCGTGGATCTGGGTGTACGTTATGTACTGGAAGGCAGTGTCCAAAAATTTGAGAACAGGCTGAGGATCAATGCGCAGCTCATCGATGCCATCCAAGGATACCACATATGGGCCCGAGGCTACGACCGCGAGCTGAAAGACATCTTCACCATGCAGGATGAACTTATCATAAATGTGCTGACCGAGCTGCAAGTAAAATTAACCATAGGGGAACGGGCTTATGAGTATACAGGTTGTACAAAGGATGTCGATTTGTACTTGAGGGGATTGCAGCTTAGAGATGTTTGGTATGCATTTACGAAAGAGGGTAACCAGCAGGTTCGAAAATATGTTGAGGAAATTTTGGAACTTGAACCGGATTGCACACAAGCTTATACGGATATGGGATGGACCTACCTGGTAGAAGCAGTGATGGGATGGAGTGATTCTCTTGAGGAGTCGTTGAACATTGCAGAAACATGGGCTCGAAAAGCCCTCACCATGCCTGAAGATCGGCCCAATACGCATAGCCTCCTGGCAGTAATATACATGCGTCGGAAACAATACGCCGAGGCCCTTGCAGAAAATAAACTTGCGATAGCCAACGCCATCAACCCCCAGGAATTTTACCATTATGCAAGGACATTACTCTCGGCCGGGCAACCAGAGAAAAGCGTTGAGATATATGAGCAGACCATGCGCAGAGATCCTAAACCGCCCGTTTATCACCACAGGATTCTTGGTTGCGCATATTTCAATTCAGAAAATTATGATAAAGCCCTGTCCGAATTTAAACTGTTGCATGAATATTTCAAAATCGGAAAATATCAACCTACCGGCTCCTTATTTGGCGGGGCTACGCATCTGCATCTTGCCGCTACCTATTCAATGCTTGGCAACCCCAAAAAAGCACGTGATCACATCAAAGCATTGTCCAGCATCAATCCGGAATTTTCTCTAAAACGGTGGGAGAAATATATGACCGCAGAGTGGAGAAATAAAAGCGATGTCGATCGGTGGATCGGCGCTTTGAATAGAGCAGGGTTACAATAAGTAGAATCATCTATTACAGATATATGGAGAACATCTCGACCTCCATCCCATCGAAAATACTGCCATAAATCAACCATTCGAGCAAGAAAAAATCTTGTGATACCATCAAATCGTCGTGAGTATGCAAACCTGAGATGTCAAAACGAAAACCAAATTATCACCAATAACCTGAACCCCCAAACCCGGATCCGTATTTTATCTTATCCACCGTTTTTAAATCTGCTGTATAGGGATTAACCGGTATGCACGGTGAAGGTATCAGGTGACTATTATAAAAAGGTGTCTCCATTATTTTCAGATTGTATGCCTCCACCATCAAATTTTCCAGATTTACGGTGTCCTGAACATTATAGGCGAGCAACGTATCAAGCGCTTTCTGATTTCCAGACTTTTTATATTCATTCCACAATAAAACAGCAAAGAAACCATCAACATCGCTTAAATCACCCCTG
>Ga0164313_10005466_pt1 | contig 11232 bp, 6 predicted proteins | sample GuaBasSedimGuay4_FD_113735 | JGI IMG/M metagenome (GOLD analysis project Ga0164313, IMG submission 113735) | Subseafloor sediment microbial communities from Guaymas Basin, Gulf of California, Mexico - Guay4, Core 4569-4, 0-3 cm | ecosystem: Environmental > Aquatic > Marine > Hydrothermal vents >...
AGGCGCACCGAGACCCGCGCATCGCTTCGCTCCGGCGCCCGGGCGAGGTCCGCCCCGAGCTGACTGAAGAGCGCCGGGTAACCGGACCAGGCGAGCCACGATCGGGCGAAGAGGGATCCCCCGTCGGTCGCGAAGACGGCGCTCCGGCCAACCCCGTGCTGCCAGGTGACCAGGAGCGGGTCGTCGTCCTTCGCGCCGAGGAGCACCGAGGCCGCAGGCCGGGCGTTGACGACGACGTAGCCGCCGAGGGCCGGGGCAGCGGCGAAATCGATGCCCCGGGTGGGCCCGCCGGGGGCCCCGAGGCTCGGCACGAAGGGCTCTTCGACGATCGCCGACCGGCTCGCCTCGATGGTCTCTTCGGTGAAGATGCGCGGGAGCTCGTTCAGGTTGTCGACGATGTAGAAACGCCCCTGACCGATCCCCGAGAGCACCTCGAGCTCCGGCGTGTAGGAGCCGTTCCCCATCGAGACGATGGTGGTGGTGATCTGATCATCTACCGCCCCCTGGACCACGGACCGCAGGCCATTGAGGCCCTGGGAGTCTTCGCCGTCACTGAAGAGCAAGACGTGCTTCAGCTGCGTCGCCTCGGAGCGCAGGGCGTCGTAGGCGGCGGGCAGCGCGACGTCGACGTCGATCCCGCCGCCCCCCGGCTGGGCGCGGCGGACCGCTGCGGCGATGCCGTCGGGGTCGTTGACGGCGGTCATGGGGAGGGTCCAGGTGACCGCCGTGTCGACGTGCATGACACCGACGCGATCGAAGGGGGAGAGCAATTGGGCGGACCGGGCGGCGGCTTCGTTGGCGGCGTCGAGCTTGGTCTTCCCCGGCGCTATCTCCATGCCCATCGACCCCGAGTTGTCGATGGCGATGACCATGGCGAGGGACGCCCGGTCCCGCCGCTGGCGCAGGTCGAAGGTCGCCGGGAGGGCCTCCTCGATGGGCGTATAGGCGTAGCCGCCGAGACCAAAGGCGCCCCGGGTTCCGACCATGAGCAGGCCGCCGCCGAGGTCCCGGACGTAGCTGCGAATCATGCGCAGTTGGTCCTCGGTGAAAGCGCGAGCACGAATGTCGGAGAGCACCAGGAGGTCGTAGCTCGCGAGGGTCGCGAGGTCCGCCGGGGCACCGGCCGGGCCGCGGACCTCGACGACGGCGCCGCCGCGGCCGAGGGCGTCGGCGAGGGCCCCGGCCTCCGCCGGCACGCCCGCGAGGACCAGCGCCCGGGACTGGCCGGAGACGCGCATGAAGGCGCCGCCCTCGTTGTTTTCGGGCGACGCGTCACCTCCCGCCGTGAGCGCCTCGATGAGCACGTCGTAGCGATGCACACCGGCCTCGGGGGCGATATCCCGCATGACCAGGACATCGTCCCCGGCGTGGATCTGCGCCTCGGCCACCGCGATCACGTCGCCATTTCGCGTCACGCGAACCCTGACCGGGGCCGCCTCGGTCGCTCGGGTGACGATGCGCAGCTCGACCGGCTCGCCGGGGTTCGCGGTCTGGGGGACGCGCACCCTGGCCACCGCGATCTCGGGGCTCGGTTCGCGTTCGATAGGCGCGACGTCGATGACCACCCCTCGGCTCGCCGCGCTCGCCGCGGCGGCCAGGGCATCCCCGTTGGTCTCGACGCCGTCACTGATGACCACGATGCGCCCCAGGTGCTCGCCGGGGAGGTCCGCGAGGGCCCGTCGGATCGCGCTACCGATGTTGGTGCCGTCCCGAGGCACGCTCGCTCGGACTGCTCCGAATGACGGACGCGGCGAGGGGACCACCTCCGTCGCCGCCTCGGCGCCGAAGACCACCAACCCCGCCTTGTCGTCAACCTCCATCATCGATGTCGCGCGCCGAATGTCCTCGAGCGCTCGGGTCGCCCCGCTCTCCCCCGCGCGCTCGACGCTGCGGCTACGGTCGAGGGCGAAGACCACGGCGAGGCGGTCGACCTGAGCGCCGAACTCGAGGCGCCCGAGGGCCAGCACCGCGGCGACGAGACTCAGCGCCATGGCTCCTTGGATGGCGCGGCGCCTGAGCCCCGCGTGGCCCGACGGCAGAGCGCGCAGGCGCCACACCAAGAGCGCCAAGGCAGGCAGGCCGACCAGGAGCAGCCACGGGGCGCCTACGCGGATCACGTCACCGCCCCCTTCCGGGTGGCCCACAGCATCTCGAAGAGCAGCAAGAGGATCAGCGCCCCGGCGAACCACGGCCAAGACTCGGCCCGTTCGACGGCCGCCGTCGCGCCCACCGCCTCCCGGTCCCCCACGACGAAGCGCGCCCGGGCCCGAAGGTCGCTCTCCTCGGGGTCGAGGTGATTGCGCAGGGCCAGGAGGGGCTGGAGGGTCTGGTCTCCGGCCCGGACCTCGAAGACCCCTGCCTCGGCCGGGACCGCGACCACCGCGAGCTCTCCCCGGGCCGTGACGGAGAGCGTACGTCCGGACGGGGTCGTGACCTCGAGGGCCTGCCCCGCCGAGACTGGAACCCGGAGCGCCTCGCCCACCGCCCCCGGAGCGATGCCGCCGGCGGCCCGACGAGTGCGGGCGCGCTCGATGACGTTGCGAAAGAAGACGACGAAGGACGGATCCCGAGGCCAGTCGCTCGCCATTGGGTCGAAGGCGACGAGGGTCGTCTCGCCCACGGCCCGGGAAATGGCCACTATGGCTGGACCGTGGTCCGTCGAAACGAGGGTCCGCGCCGCCGGCGACTCGATCGGGCGCAGCGCGCCAATGTGCACGTCGGAGAGTTCGACGAAGCGCAGGAGCGGGTCGTTTTCGTCCCAGGTGATGATCTGCGGCGATGCCCTCTCCTCACCGAGGGCGAGGTCGAAGACAGCGTCCCCGGTCGGGGCGACGACGAGGCTGTCGCCGGACGGCGGCGAGGGCGGCGTGTCTCCCAGAAAAACCAGAAGTCCGTCGAGTCCGTCGAGACCTTCGAGACCATCGGAACCGTCGGTGCCGGCACCGAGGGCCGCCAGGGTCGTCGCGAAGAGTTCGACCTCGGGGTCGGTGCGGAATACGCGCTCGACCGCCGGAATCGGTGCACCGATCAGGAAAACGGGCAACCGGCCCGCCGCCGGCGACGGTACGACCGCAACGTCGTCGAGGGGGAAGGCATCGGGCACGCCGTCGGGCCGGCCGAGGACCACCCGCACCAGGGGAGCCCGCCCATCGGGGCCGGGGGGAAGGTCGGCCGTGAGCACGACCGACTCGGCGCCGTTGGCCGCGACCGTGATGCGGCGCGAGGCGAGGGTCTCGTCGCCTACGGAGGCGGTCACGAAGACGTCCGCCGGATCACCCGCGAAGCGGTGAATGCGAACGAAGATGTCGGCCCGGTCGGGGTGCTCGTCGGTTGCCCGGGACCGGACGTCGACGGCGACGATGGCGTCATTCGGGACATCGGTACCGACTCGCTGCACCTCCACCGGTGCGCTCCGGCCGTCGAGGGCGATCTCGCCGTCCATCGCGCTGTCCGTGAGCACGACGATTCGGCTGCCCGCCGGCGCACCCCGGAGACGCTCCGCGGCGAGGTCGATCGCGGCCTCGAGATCTGCCCGCCCCCCCCGGACCCGAAGGCGCCCCAGCACCGCCTCGAGTCCCGTCGCGTCTCCCGAAGGCGCGGCGACGACGGCCGGGGCGGCAGCGGCTTCGATGAGCATGAGGTCACCGCCCGGGGGCAGTGCCCGGGCGAGGGACCGGGCGACCCCGAGGGCGAGGTCGAGGCGGGTCACGCCTCCCTCGAACGCCGCCATCGAGGACGAGGTGTCGATGACCACCGCCGTACGCGCCCCGGCGGTGGCGCCACCGACGCCGACGGGGCGGGCCAGAGCGATGGCCCCCACCGCGAGGACCAGGAGCTGAAGCAGCAGAGACAGATGGGGGATCAGGCGCTTCCACGGACGTTCCGCACGCAGGTCCCGGAGCGCCTGTTCCCACAAGAGGGTCGAGCCCACCTCGCGTTCGATGCGCCGACGCTTGAGCACGTAGAGCAAGACCAGCGGAACCGCGAGGCCGAACCAGAGGAGCTGTAGTGGAGCGAGGAGCTGCACCATTCTTCAAACCCAATGTCGTTCAATTGCCTCAGTCGCCGAGCGCGACCACAGGCGCCGACTGAGGCGCACCGATGGTGCGTCGCAGGGAGGCGACGAGGACGTAAGCCGGCGAGGGTCGGCAAGAAGGCGAAAGGGCGACGTCAGTCGACCGGAGCTGGATTGCCGGCCCGTGATGTGAGTGAACGGCATTGATCAGGCGCCGCGTAGGTATTCGAGGAGGGCCTCTTCGAACGCCGCTTCGCCGAAGAGACGAACGTAGGAAACGCCGCGACGCTTCGCCCAGGACTCGGCCCCCTCGAGGAAGGCTGTCAGGCGCCCACGGTAGGCTCGGATGGCGCGGGCATCGAGGGAGACATCGACGCGGGAACCGCTCTCCGAGTCGACGAGGACCAGGTCTCCGCCCGCCTCCGGATTCACCTCGGCCCCGTCTAAGACGTGGAAGACCGCGGGTTCGTGGCGAGCCGAGCCGAGGCGCTCGAGGGGCCGCTGGTATCCGCCGGGGTCGAGCAGATCGGAGATGACGGCGACGACCCCCGGCCGCGGGCGCCGGGCCAGGAACTCGCCCACCGCCTGGTCGAGGTCCGTCGCGCCGTCCGGCTCGAGGGCGTCGAGGTGCCGGAGCAGCGCGCCGACCTTGCCCTTGCCGCGGACCGGCGGCAGCGGCCGGCGAATGCCTGCCCCGAAGGGCACGACGGATACCCGCTCGGAGCCGGTCAGGGCGACATAACCGAGGGCCGCTGCGATGCGTTTCGCGACGTGGAGCTTCGACGGGGTGCCGACGCCCATCGACCGAGACGAATCGACGAAGAGGTAAAGGCAGAGGTCCTCTTCGGCGACGTAGAGGCGGAGGACGAGTTCTTCGAGGCGCGCATAGGCGTTCCAGTCGATGCGGCGCGTATCGTCTCCCGGGTAGTAGGGCCGGTGATCTGCGAACTCGGCGCTCGAGCCACGACGGGTCGACCGCCGAGCCCCCCCGGCGGTCCCGGCGAAACGGCGGCGAGCGAGGACCCGGAGCCGGGCGAGGCGCCGAATGAACTCGGGGCGCAAGAGACCCGCGCCGGAGTCCTCAGCGACCCCCGGGCCGGGGTCTCGCCGGGCCTCGGAGCTCACGAGGCCGGCCCCGGTTCTTCGGCGTCGACCGCGTCATCGGCGTCATCGGTGCCACCGGCTTCCGCTGCCTCACCGGCGTCAGCGGCGTCATTGCGCTGAGCTATCGCCGTCGCCAGAGACGGGCGGGACCGGCGCTGGAGCAACGGGGCCGGCGGCTCGCTCGTGCGCGCGAGGCGGTCGCGCTCCTCCCGGCGGGCGTCGTCGAGGCGCCGCACCTTCGCGCAGCGCATCTCGACCAAGACCCAGAAGATCGCACCGAAGGACCCATAGAGAAGAATCGGCAAGAGCACACCCAGGACGTCGCTCGAAGCCATGCTCCCGTCGACGAGATCGACGGCATAGAAGACGTGAGCGATCGGCGAAACCTGCACCAGGAACGGGACCTCCCGGTCGAGAGCTTCGATGGAGTTGGGGTCGATGATCACCGCCGCCATCGGGGGGACGATCACGACGAACATCGCCGCCGCGACGGCGAGGACGCGGGCGGCAACCCCATTGCGCAACAAGACCCGAAGCCACACCCCGAAAGCGAGGAAGCAGAAGGCCACGGCGGCGTTTCCGGCCACGGCGACCAGGAGCGCGAGGTCACCGTCGGCGTGACCGGCCCACCCGGGCCAAATGATCCGGCGTGCGAGCGCACCGGGAACCGCCATCGCGGCGGCGGTCCCGAAGATGACCAGCGCTGCGAAGCGCAGGGTGGGCGCGGCACCGGGGCCGATGACCCGCCCGATCAGACCGAAGCGGCTCGCGCGTGAGCGCAATACGTAGAGCCGCGGCGGCAGCGGAGGCTCGTTCATGAAGATCAGGGCGATGAAGAACAGGAGCCCACCGCCCGAGAGCACCATCGCCAGCGAGACGAAGGTGACCGACTCGGCCGTGACCGCGAGGAGAGGGAGCAGGGCGACGATGATCACCGCCCCGAAGGCGGCGACCACGGACCACCACTTGAAGGGCGTCGAGCGGTCCTCGGCCTCGGGGCGAATCCCCGAGACCGCCGAGGCGAGGAAGAGCCACACGGGCATGAGGAAGACGTAGAGGGGAAGCGCAACGAGGAGGCCGAGGACCCGAGGGTCCGTGAGGTGGTTGGCCAGGGTGTCAGTCCACCAGAAGGGGCCCTGCATGGTCGTCGGCCACTGGTCCCGGGCGAGCTCTCCGAGCCCCGTCATGAGGCTCACCCCGAAGAAGGCCGCCGGGGTGAACACCACGGTGGAGATCAAAATCGCGATGCGGGTCGAGGCCGCCCGGGCGCTCACGGCGACTCCGAGAGCAATGGCGGTCGCCAGCACGAGGAGCACTCCGAGGAACCCGATGGACACCTCGACCGGGGAAATCCCGCCGAAGATGAACGCGATGCCCACGATGGGCCCGAGGGCGACGAGGACCAGGAACATCGAGGCGTAGGCCGCGGCGAATTTGCCGCGGACGATTCGCCACGCCCCCATCCCGCTCAGGATCAACGATTCGTAGGTCTGGGCCTCGCGTTCGGCGGTGATCATGGTCGAGGCGTAGGCCGGGGCCGCGAGGCTGATGATGAGTAGCGCGTTGGAGAAGAAGATCTGGAAGACGACCTGGCCGACGGCCGCCGGGGGCATCGGGCCCGCGGCCACCATCGCGCCACCGCCGAGCACGATCACGCCAATCACCCCGACCGAGAGATAGAGAAAACGGATGAAGAGGTTGGTCCGGAAGGTCGAGCGCAGCTCTTTGACGAGGATGGGATTCGGGTCCCGCAGCGTCAGCACGAGGGCTCTCTTGACGCGGTCGACCAAACTCCCAGCCCCCCCGGGGGCGGCGATCGCGGGGCCACCGGCGCCCTCCTGCTCGGGGCCGCTCACTGGAGTTCCCCCTTCGTTACCTCGAGGAAGATGCGTTCGAGGTCGTTCACGTCGGGTTCGACGCGGACCACCAGGAGACCCGCGCCGACCGCCGTCGCGACGATGGCCGCCACCTCCGAGTCGCCGCCCCGGTACGCGACCCGGTAGTCCCCATCGGGCTGCCGTTCGATGGCACCGACGAACGGCAACTGCGCAAACGCCGAGGTGACGTCCGTCGCGTGGGCAGGGTGCGCCAAGAAGCGCAGGCGCACCGCACGCTCGGGGTTCAGGGTCTCGCCGATCTCCCCCACCGTCCCGGCAGCGAGTAACCGACCCTTCTCGAGGATGGCGACCGAGGTACACATATCGCTCAGCTCGGTCAGGATGTGACTCGAGAGCACGATGGTCTTTCCGAGGCTCTGGAGTTCCTCGATCAAGTCGCGCATCTCGATGCGTGCCCGGGGGTCTAGGCCGTTCGCGGGCTCGTCGAGGATCAACACCTCGGGGTCGTGGAGAAGCGTGCGGGCGATGGCGAGGCGCTGCTTCATGCCCTTCGACATCTGGGCGACGAGGCGGGTGCGCAGCCCGCCGAGCTCGGTGAGCTCCATGACCGCGTCGACGGTGCGCCCGCGACTCTCGTAGGTGAGCCCGTGAGCCGCGGCGAAGAAGTCGAGGTACTCTTGGACCGTGACCCGCTCGTAGACGCCGAAATCGTCGGGCATGAAGCCGATGAGCTGGCGAATGGCGGCGGGGTCTTCGACTACATCGATGCCGTCGATGAGCACCCGACCCACGTCGGGCTGGAGCAGCGTCGCCATCATGCGCAGGGTGGTGGTCTTGCCGGCCCCGTTCGGCCCGATGAAACCGAAGATTTCGCCCCGGGGCACTCGGAACCACACGTCCTGGAGCGCCAGGAAGCTGCCAAAGCGGTGACTGATGCCTTCGACTTTGATCATCGCTCACCTCGTTCGAGGTCCGGAACGACCCGTATGAACTGGTAGTCGAACTCCGCCCCGAAGGTATCGGCGACCTCACCGCGGTCCACTTCGGAGAAGGCGAAGAGGACCGTAGTGGCGTTGACGGTGAGGTGGCCCCCGAGAAGGCTGGCGATACCCGGGAGGAGATCGCGGCGATCGCGGTCGATTCCCATGGCCTCGGCGAGCTGGCCGACGAGCTCGTCCTCCGTCCCCCAGAATGCGCGTTCCGTACCGAGGGTCATGGCGACGGCCCCGGGCACCGCCGCCGTGCCCCCCACAGGTACGTCCCCGATGCGGTAGACCGCTCCCACGCCGTCGATAACGACCGCGCCTCGGAGATCCCGAGAGGTCCCGTTGATGACCCCCACCACGCGCCGGCCTCGTCGCTGGAAAACCACCTCACCGCCGAGGTCTCGGATGTGATCTTCTCGAATGAAGACCGTCTCCCAGAGCCCACCGCGAATGCTCCGCAGAGTGGTCCCGGCCCCCTCGACCTCGACCGCCGGATGCTCTCCTCCCGCGGCGATGTCGAAGGCGAGGGTCCCCGGTGGGGCCGGAAAATCGAAGGTCAGAGGGCGGGTCAGGAAGAGCCCGCTGTACCGCCGGGCTGGCCCCCGGTGGTCGCCCTCGACGACCTCGACGACCTCGACCGCCCGGTATCTCATCCGGGTGCCCTTACCGATGTAGCCGACGGCGAGGAGCACCAGCAGACACGCCGCCGCGGCGATCGGCGTCGTCAACAGGGCCAGGGTCGGTTTGCCGCGTTTGCCGACGAAGTAGAAGTTCACCGGGCCGACGAGGACGACGTAGAAGAGCAAGACGAAGGCCACCAGGACCAGCGCCAGGCGGTAGCCTTCGTTCGGGTCGAGGGAGGGGCGCAGGGTCTCGAAGCGAGCGTTGCCGGCCGGATAGCCGTCGTCGAGGCGGCCCAGTGCCATCGACGGCGCGCCCGTCCCGGGAACGTGGCTGCGAGCGAGAATCGCCATGACCAGGCTGCGAGTCTCGGGGGCGGCGGCGAGGCGCGGAGAGGTCCCCTCGTAGGTGACCGCGTAGACCCGGCCGAAGCCGACGCGCTTCGACCCCCCGAAGGCCTCGCGGCGAACGCCGGCACCGGTGAGCTGGCGGAGGGGGCCATCCCCCGGGACGAGGCCCGACGGCTCAGACGCGCGCGGCACTTCAATCACCTCGGCGGGCCCGAAGAGTGCCCCGAGGGCCGGGGCTCGGAGGTCGGCATCGCTGCGCAGGAAGAGCACGAGGTCTCCCCCGGCACGCAGCCAATCGAGGAGCGCGGTGCGTTCCCGGACCGGGAGCCCCTCGAGGGACGGGGCCGATGCGAGGATCATCCGGACCGTCGACCAGCCCGCCGCATTGGTGGGCAGGATCAGGTCCATGCTGCGCCCATCGACGGGCGCGATCCCCACGGGGACCCGAACCATCCGGGGCGAACTGTAGATGTCGATGGGTGGCTCTTCGATGTCCATCTCGAGGAGCGCGCCGCGCAGATGCGATGGGTTGTCGAGGAGCACGATCCCCTGGATCGCCATCGAGAACCCCGGATGCAGGAGCGCCGTCGCGAGGGTCCGCCCGTCGACGCGATAGGTCGTCGTGATGGAGCTGCCTTCGAGGACGGCGGGGGTCACCACCACCTGCCGTTCTTCTCCCGGCGGAAGATCCATGGCGATTTCATAGCGGCGCCGCCCCGCCGCGTGGTGGGTCGCCTCGACGACCACCTGGCCCGTGAGGGTGCCGCGAGTGCGATTCTCAGCGGTCACGAGCAAGGGTACGTGAGCCCGGGGGAGGAGCAGTGGCTCGCCGAAGAGGGGCACCGCGGTGAGCGCGACGGGGGGCGGCGCGGAGGCCTGGGCCGCCGCGATCGCCGGCGACCCAGAGATCCCCAGAAACACGATCAGAAGAGCGAGCCGGAGTATGGAACCGAGCCGATTCACGAGGCGATGGCGGCGACCGAATCGGGCACCTTCTCTACTTCGGCGAGGATCCGGCGCACGATTTCGTCCGGGGGGATTCCGTCGGCTTCGGCTTCGAAGCTGGGGATGATGCGATGCCGGAGGGCCGGCAACGCGACGCGCTCGATGTCGCTGAACGCGACCTGGGCTCGGCCCTGGGTCAGGGCGTGGACCTTCGCCGCGAGGACGAGGGACTGGCCACCGCGGACCCCAGCGCCATAGCGAAGAAGGCGTTGGGCCGAAGGTGCGGCCGAGCCCGAGGTGGGGTCGCTCGCTCGGATGAGGCGGGCGACGTAGCGGGTGAGGGGCTCGGCGACGCGCACCTGGCGGACGAGCCCCCGGAGCGAGAGGAGAGTCTCACCGTCGACCACCCGCGGTACCTCGGGGCGCGCGGTCCCGGTCGTGAGTTCGAGGATGCCGACGAGGGTGTCCTCGTCAGGTTGGGGCACGAGAACCTTGAAGAGGAAACGGTCGAGCTGCGCCTCCGGCAAGGGATAGGTGCCCTCCATCTCGATGGGGTTCTCGGTCGCGAGCACGAAGAAAGGCTGTTCGAGGCGATGGCGCTCCCCGGCGATGGTCACGTGGTGTTCGGCCATCGCCTCGAGGAGCGCGCTCTGGGTCTTCGGCGTCGCGCGGTTGATCTCGTCGGCGAGGATCAACTGTCCGAAAATGGGCCCCTTCTGGAGCTGGAAGCTCTTGTGCCCCTTTTCATCCTCGACGACTACGTTGGTGCCAACGATGTCCCCGGGCATCAGATCCGGCGTGAACTGGATGCGCGAAAAGTCGAGGTGCATCGCCTCGGCGAGGGTGCGCACGAGCAGCGTCTTGCCGAGCCCCGGGGCGCCCTCGAGGAGCACGTGGCCCCCGGCGAAGAGGCAGAGCAGCACCTCCTCGACGACCGCCTCTTGCCCCACGATGACATTGCCAACGGCCCCCCGGAGGCGCGCGGCCACGTCGTGGAACTGCTCGATCTGCTCTTCATTGCCCGTCATCACTCGCCTCCGAAGAATACGCGCACGTGGTCTCGATAGTCCTCGGGCAAAGGTGCCCGTTCGATCGCCGCCGGCTCGCCGGCCCCAGCCCCGGTGGTCGCAGCAGGGTTCCCAGCGGTCTCAGAAAGGGGTGTCCCGTCGGGATTCACCCAGCGCGTTTCACGTCGAGAAGGCGCACCCGGGCCGCGAAGGGGCCTCACCCGAGCAAGGGTCCCGTCGCCGCCCGCGATCTCCGCCGTCTGCCCGCCGTGAGCCCCCGCTCCGCCCCCCGCCCCAGGACCACCCTGGCCGCTCCCGTCCCCGTTCCCGTCCCCGTCCCCGTCCCCGTCCCCGTTCCCGTTCCCG